>Ga0209636_10003995_pt1 | contig 15073 bp, 11 predicted proteins | sample DeeMarSWOR152_54_FD_187464 | JGI IMG/M metagenome (GOLD analysis project Ga0209636, IMG submission 187464) | Marine sediment microbial communities from White Oak River estuary, North Carolina - WOR-1-52-54 (SPAdes) (version 2) | ecosystem: Environmental > Aquatic > Marine > Intertidal zone >...
CGATGGGACCCTCGCGTCCGGCCGATCCGCCGCTGCCAATGGTTATGGCAGACGCCAACGATTTCACCAGCGCGACCCGGGGCCGGATGCGGCCTCCAATAGTAAGCACGGCCATCATCACCTCTGGGACGCCGTGCCCTTTGGCCTCTCTGGCCAGATAATAGGTGAGTAACCCGACGAATAGACCTCCGAAAGCCGGCACCAGGATGACGAAGTAACGGCCCAAGAAACTCAGCAGGTGTTGAGATCCGCCGAACAAGATGTCCTGCGCGACAGCGATCAGCCAGCGAAAGGCCACTGCGCCCAGCCCGGCCCCGACGCCCACCACGATGGCCAGCGCGATCAGGCCCGAGGTCTCGGAGCCGTGGAGGCGGCGAACGAGGGCGAGCAGCAGATTGTGTGGAGTACGTCTCATCACGGCCGTGCAATTCTTCGACAGCCAACACGACCTATCCTTGGGTCGATGCTCTTGACGCCCTCGAGGAGGGGGCCATCATGGCGCGTCGAAGTCGCCAGGAGCACTCGAAAGGGACAACGGGGGTGACCAGCCGGGGCGCGGCAATAGCTGTCGAGCAAGGCAACGAGAGCGAGGTCGTCGTTGCCATTGTCCGGACCTTTGTGATCGGACTGGCGGCGTTGGCGCTGTGGTCTCGCTTGGTCGGCCCGGGAGGCGTGGAATGGACCGCATTCCGTCGGTCGGTGGTGGTCGCGGGCATATACAATGCCGGCCTCTTGGTGGCGTACTGGCGTGGGCTGTTCTGGGGCCGCCGTCGTTATCTGCTGCTGCTGATCGATCTGCTCCTGATCTCCACCTGGGTTCACTTGGCCGGTCAGTTGGGGGTCGAGGAGGTCAGCCGGGTATTCCCATTCTACTATTTGCTGGTCATCGTGGCGGCGATCTGGTACGGGCTGCAGGGGGCTCTGGTCACGGCCTGCGCCGCCATCATCTTCCACACGCTGGCCCTGCTCTTGCTGCCGGAGCTGACCGTGGTATCTCAGTTCACGGGCGGCGCCATGACCCAGCAGTTCCCGATCCTGGGCCTGATCGCGTTGCTGGTCGGATACTTGTGGGAGACCCACCGGCGCGAGCGCGAGGCCTGGTATGATCGGCAGCGATTGCTGACCATCTACCAGGAACGCATTCGAATGTCGCAGACCCTGTACGAATTGTTCGTGCCGCGGACGCTGCCGGAAGCTCCCGGGCTCGATCTGGGATTAAGATTCCGACCGGCACTGCGCATGGGGGCAGGCGATTATTACGACGTTCTGACTCTGGAGCGAGGCCGCGTGGGCATCTGTATCGCCGATGTGGCCGGCAAGGTGGCGACCGCCGCAGTCAAGGTGCCGATTCTGAAGTACGCGCTTCGGGTGGCCGCGGCCCTGTCTCCTTCGCCGGCCGAGGTGCTTATGCGAGTCAATCGCATTCTCTACCCCGAACTCCAGCCCGAGTTCTTCGTGACCGCCTGCTATCTCGTGATCGATCCTGCCACCGGCGAGCTGGCCTACGCCAACGCTGGCCACCAGCCGCCGATCCTGGTTGAACAGGGATCCGCTGAACCCCGTCTTCTGACCACTTCGGCCCTGCCTTTCGGGGTCGAAGAAGGCACCCGGTACGAAGAAGAGTCCCTGGTGCTGCGGGCGGGTGATACCTTGCTGCTGTACACGGACGGGGTGGTCGAGGCCCGCAACCCGGAGCGGCGGGAATACGGCGAGGAGCAGCTGCTGGGCCGCCTTGGCCAGGCGGCCGATGGCGGGCGAACGGCGCAGGAGGTCGCCCAGGAGATCTTCGATGATGTCAATGAGTTCGCTCGACACGGTGAGCGCCGTGACGACATGACCATCCTGGTGGTCCGCCTGGCCCCAAAGGATTCGTCCGCTTGACGGTCCGGCATCGGGTGGAAAGGAGGCGGCGCGCCGCGAAAAGGTATCTGGCCATCGACTTTTTTGGCCCCAACTATGGTAAACAGGTTTCACCATAGGGCATTTGCGGGCATGGCGCAATTTGGGCGCAGAGATCGAAGCGCCGTGGGGGGTGTGTAGATTGAGTGACGAATCAAGCCCGATGCTGCGCCAGGAGGCTGATCAGCCTCCTGGCGATCAACCCCGCCGCACCGCCAAGTCCCTCTACTCACTGGGTTTCATCGACAGCCTCCAGTATTGCCTCCGTCGCAAGGGCGAACGGCTGCCCAAGGCACAGGTCATGGGGCTGGCCGGCGAAGCCTTCCGCTTCTTCTTCAGCCGTAACCATCCCAGCCGGGGAGTGATGGTCTTCAGCTTCAATCCGTTGCGCGCGGTGTGCAGCGCTCTCGGCTACAACTGCACGCTGGAATGGCAGGAGGATCCTCGGCAGGCGATTGGGCTGCTGCGTGAGCATCTGAATGGGCAAGGCTATCCGCTCCTGCGCACCCACAAAGACTGGGTCGTGGTGCGCAGGGAGAACGCAGGAGAGGGCTTCCAGATCCGCCGCTCTCGTGGACGTGGGGAGCGCTGGTCGGAGGACCAACTCGTCGCACGCTGGCACCCGGAGGCGGGGTTCCTAGAATTGGGACTGGTCGGCCATTATCTGTTCACGGTGGGCGAGCGCGAGCACGAGCCGCCCGCCCGCGACGCCGCGCTGGGAAGCCTGCGTCGTGCGGTTCGCCTGCTCACGCGCGCCCGGCGCGTGGACGGCTGCGCCGCTGGGGTTCGCGCTTACGATGAACTGGTCGAACTCCTGAGTCGGAAGCGCAGGGCCGGCGAGGAGGGCGCCGTCCAGGACTTCCAGAAGTACGCTAGCTGGAACCGAGCGGCGTTGCCCGCGTTGCAGGGCTCGCGGGCGGCAGCCTCGCGGTATCTGGAGTTGATCGAACCCGACATGTGCGAGGAAGCACAGGAGCCCATTCGCTCGGCTGCCGAGCGTTTTCGCAAGATCGCTCAGGCGTGGGAGGGGATCGCGCTGCTGCCCGCCGACACACGCCCGGACCCGCCCACCATCCGCCGATTCCTGGGCGAGCGCAGAGGGTTGGCCCGATCGCTGAAAGCCGCTCGCGTTTGGGAGGACGACTGCTCCGAGAAGCTGGCCGCCGCGGTCGAGATCGAGGAGCGCCTGGGGGCCGAAGACAAGTGACAGATCGATTCTTCCGAACGCTGGCCTACGGTCGCCCCTACTGGTTCCGGCTGTTGGTGGGGCTTATCCTGGTGATAATGCTTACCGGGACCGGCTTGATCTTCCCCCAGGTGATCAGGTTCTTGATCGACGAGGTGCTGCCCGGCAGGGGCGCCGATAGGGTCGAGAAGCTGGGCATCGTCCTCACCGGCACACAGTGGCTGTGGGCGCTCTTCGGGCTCCTGGTTTGCATCTACGTGCTCCGGGGTCTGCTCGGCTACGCGCAGACTTACCTGGTCCGCTGGGTCGGGCAGCGAGTCATCTTCGACATCCGCAATCAGATCTACGGGCGGCTTCAGGAGCTGCCGCTGCGCTTCTACGAGCAGCGCGGAACCGGCCAGATCATGTCGCGGATGACCGGCGACGTGGATGCCGTCGGAAGCCTGGTCACCACCAGCAGCGCCGACCTGGTGACGAACCTGGTAATCGCCATTGCCAGCGTAGGCATCCTGCTGCACATGCACTGGAAGCTGGCGCTGATTTCGTTCTTGGTGCTGCCGCTGTTCGCGCTGAACTATCGCACTTTCATCGCTCATATCAGGCATCACTACCGAAACCTCCGCCGCAAGTGGGCCGAGTTGTACGGCGAGATTCACGAGTCGATCGCCGGCGCCCAGGTGGTGAAAGCATTCGGGCAGGAGAAATATGAGGCCCGAACCCTCTTCCGCGGGCTGCGCGACACCTACGGATTCAACATTCGGCTGGCTCAGTACAGCACCATGATGGGCAGCCTGGGCAACCTCCTGGCGGCCACGGGCACCGCCATCATTCTGCTCTACGGCGGCCTCGCGGTGTTCCGCGGAGAAATGAGCACCGGCGAGATCGTGGCCTTCTACTCCTATCTGGCCTATCTTTACTCGCCCATCATCGCACTCACCAACATGAACGATGTCATCAACCGGGCCATGATCTCCGCCGACCGCGTCTATGACATCCTCGACGCGAAATCAACGGTGCAGGATGCCCCCAACGCCCAACCGCTGCCGCGCGTGGAAGGCCGCGTGGGATTCGATCATGTCACCTTCGGATACGATGCCGAGAAGGTGGTGCTGCACGAGGTCTCGTTTGTAGCCGAGCCCGGGCAGATGGTCGCCCTGGTCGGCCCCAGTGGCTCCGGGAAGACGACGATCGCCAACTTGATCCCGCGCTTCTATGACCCGGCGCAGGGCCATGTCCTCATTGACAATCACGACATTCGCAAGGTCACCTTGAAATCGCTGCGCAACCAGATCGGCGTCGTGCTTCAGGAGAACGTGCTCTTCAGCGGATCGATCCGCGACAACCTGCGCTACGGCAAGCAAGACGCGACCGATCAGGAGATCGTCGCCGCGGCGATCGCTGCCAACGCCCACCAGTTCATCGTCGAGGAGATGCCGGAGGGCTATGACACCGAGGTCGGTGAACGCGGGCTGCGCCTCTCGGGCGGGCAAAAGCAGCGCATCGCCATCGCCCGCGCCATCCTGCGCGACCCGCGCATCCTCATCCTTGACGAGGCGACCTCCTCACTGGACTCTGAGGCCGAGGCCCAAATCCAGGAAGCGCTTGAGCGGCTGATGAAGGGGCGAACCACATTCGTCATCGCGCACCGCCTGTCGACCATCATGAAGGCCGACCGAATCCTGGTGCTGGAAGACGGGGCCATCGTAGAGACTGGCAACCACGCCGAGCTCCTCGCCCGCGGGGGTCGGTACGCCGAGATGTATCACAAGCAGTTTCGCACGGAAGAGCTGCAACGCGCCTGGAGGCGCGGCCCGTCCGAGGCCGAGCCCGAGCCTGAACCGGGTGCCGAGGCGGAAGTCGGCTCGATACCGGGCGTCTAGGGGTGCCCGGCACTGGCGGTGCTTCTGCCCGGGCCGATTGCCGCGATTAACCCTGCGAACTGATCAATCGTCAATATGGCATCGAAACATCCATGGCGCGGCTGGACCCTGCCATAACGGCAGCGCGTGTAAGCTGCCCCTCGGCAGGGGTTCCGGTCGCCTCAGGGAATTGCATGTCCTTGTAGGTCAATTCCGGGAGAGACCAAAGATGACCAGATTCCTGTTGTTCGCTGCATTGGCCGCTGTCCTGTGCGCATCCGGCGCACTCGCTCAGGTACTGCCGGCGCCGGGCGAGCGGCCGACCGTGATGGGGGAACCCATGTACACCCTGGTGTACCGCGCGCCGGTCATTGCCGTGTGCGTCGTCATCGAGGGCAACGATGTCTCACCCGCCGAGCCCGCTCCAGAGGCTGAGGAGACAACGGCCAAGCGGCCCCTGCGTCCCACCGCCTCGTGCAAGGTCGTTCGGTCGCTGGCTGGGGTTGAGGAGGGCGAGACCATTACGGTAAGCGTGATCCAGGTGACCGGGCCGGCGCCATCAATCATCCTCAAGAAGGACGAGAAATGGCTGCTGTTCATGCGGGCTCAGCAGCAGGGCCAATATCCGGTGGTCCGCGCCGCCAAGGTGGTGGCGGATAACGTCACCGGTTTCAAAGTCGAGAAATCGGACGACGGGCCGGTGATCACCGACGGCGAGATGCCCATGGAGGAGGCGATCGCCGCGGTGACCAAGGCCATCGCCGACCATGTGGCAGCGGCCGAGTACGATGTCAGCCCGGAGGCCAAGACCGACGCCCAACTGCTTGCGGATATCGGCGATAATGAAGAGCTGAATCTGAAGATCGTGCGCGCCCTCGGCATCAGAAAGGCATGCCCGCAACTGTTGACCTTGCTGCAAGGGCTGACGCCCGGTAGCCGACTGCACCTCACGGTCATGGGGGCACTGGGGCAGTGCCCCGGGGATGCCACCGAGGACGTGCTCATCGGCCTGCTGAAGTCGAACAACCGGGCAGTCTCCAACAGCGCCGCGCAATCCCTGGCCACCCTCGGATCGAAGCGGGCTTTGCAGCCCCTACTCGAGATCGCTCGCGCTGAGACAGGCATTTTGTCCTACAACATTGCCCGGGCCCTGGCCGCCACCGGCGATCCGCAGGCGATCGAGCCGCTCCTGGAGGCAAGAAGGCGGATCATGGCAGCAGCGGACGACGGGGAGCCCGGACCGGGCACGCAGCCCTGGCTTCGCGTGATCTATTTCCGTTTGCTGGGTGAGTTCGACGATCCCCGGGTGCTCGAAGTAGCCAGCGAAGAGCTGAAGTCGGCCGACCGCGCAGCCGTGCTGGTCGCCGCGGACATTCTCCATAGCCACGGCGATCCGGCCGGCGTCAAGCGGCTGGTCGCCCTGCTCGAAGAGGATAGTTCTTATGGCAACCAGTCGAGCATCATCGTCAAGCTGAGAGACATGAAGGCCATCGACGCCGCACCGGCGATCATCAAGCTCCTGCAATCGCAGAACGTTAGGCTCCGCGCGCTGGCCGCCAATGCGCTGCGTCAGATGACCGCCGGGGAGGATGGCTGTGCGGGCTGCGGTGAAGATGCCGCGAAATGGCAGGAGTGGTGGGATAAGCGCGAGGGAGGGTAAGCCGGCGCCCTTCGCGAGCTTGAGCGGCCGTCTCCCTCTGCGGGCAGCGGCCCTTGTCGTCGCCTGCGCGCTATTCGGGGCTGCCGCGCCCGCCCGGTCGACGACCTATCACGATTTCGCTGAGGATGTCACGCACCTGGGTGACGCCTCCACCCTCCTCGGAGTCGGCCTTGCGCTCGGCCTTTCGGGGGATGACTACGACCAGCGGACATCGGCCATCTACGCCGAGGCGCTGGTGACCAGCGGGGCCGCGACCTATGCCCTCAAGCGGCTGACCCGCAAGCAGCGCCCCGACCCGCAGCGCCACGGCGGCTACGCGTTCCCCAGCGCCCACGCCGCGGGCTCTTTCGCGGCGGCGACGGTGCTGGCCCGTCGCTATCCCAGGCACCGCTCCGCCTACTATGTCGTGGCGGGCCTGGTGGCGGCCTCCCGCGTAGAACTCCGCGCGCACGACTGGGTCGATGTCACCGCCGGCGCAGCGCTTGGCATTTATGCCGGCAAACGCGCGACAGTTACCGAGCGCGGGATCATCATCGGCCGGATCACCTGGTAGCAGGATCGGCCCGCGCTCGCGTCGGCCGGACGGACTCAGGCGCGGTCTTCACGCGCGGCGAACTCCAGATAACGCTGAAGGGTCGGCTCCACCGGGCCGTCGGCCCAAACCTGCCCACGCTCCAGCCAGATCACGCGACTGGCGACGCGGCGGATGGCCTCGTCGTCGTGAGAGACGACCACGATGGTCTTGCCCCGGTGCTGGCAATCAGCGATGGTGCGGTAGCACTTCGCTTGGAAGTGCTCGTCGCCGACCGCCAGGGCCTCGTCGATGAGGAGAATATCGGGATCGACTTGGGCCGCGATGGCGAAGCCCAGGCGCATGTACATCCCAGTCGAATAGGACTTCACCGGCGAGTCGATGAACTGCTCGAGTTCGGCGAACTCGGCGATGGCGGGCAGTTTTGCGGCGATCTCGCGGCGGCTGAGCCCCAGCAGAGAGCCGTTCAGATAAACGTTGTCCCGCCCGCTGAGTTCCGGGTGGAAGCCGGCTCCCAACTCGAATAGCGCGAACACGCGCCCCCTACTTTGGACGCGCCCCGCCGTGGGCCGCAGGATGCCGGCGATCAGGCTCAGCAGGGTGCTCTTACCCGAGCCGTTGCTGCCGACCACCGCGACAGTCTCGCCGGGCGCCACGCGCAGGTCCACATCGCGCAGGGCCCATAATTCCTGATAGCCCGCCCGGCCCCGCAGCAGGCTCAGCAGGGCGCCCTTGAGGTTCAGCGAGCGCTCGTGGGCGAGCCGAAAACGTTTGCTCAGTTGCTCGACAATGATCGCCATCACGCCCGCTCCGGGAACAGCCACTCGAATCGTCGGAACACCCACTGGCCGACCAGCAAGGTCGCCACCGCGACCCCGGCGGCGAATGCGAAATAGGCCCAGAATCCCTCCATCAGCGGGTTGGGTGGGATGATGCTTCGGTAGGCGATCAATGGCGCCACCATCGGGTTCAGCATATAGACGTCGGCGAGCACGCCCCGTAGACGCTGGCTCACCATGGCCACGGGATACAGGACCGGGCTCAGGAAGAACCAGAGATTCAGCACTGCCGCCAGCAGGAACAAGATGTCCTCGTAGAACACGCTCAGCGAACATGTGATGAGCATTAGGCCGTAGCAGAAGATGATCTGCACGATCAACCCGAGCGCCGCGACCGGCACGTGCGCCCAGGTCAGGCCCATGTGCACTCTGATCGCCAGGTAGATGTAGACAGCTCCGAGCACCAGCAGCGCGAGCACAAAGTGCACGAAGTTGGAGGCCAAGCTCGATAGCGGCAGCGCCTGGCGGTGGAAGTAGACCTTCTTGACCAGGGAAAGGTTCTTGATCACCGCCTGTGATCCGTCCTGGAGCGACTGTGAGAAGAACATCCAGGGGATGAAGCAGGCGAATAGCTGGACACGGTAGTTCTCCGTGTCCACGTTCAGGCCGTAGTTGATCAGGAACCAGAATACCATGATCTGGAGGACGGGATTCAAGAACGACCAGAAGAAGCCCAGCACCGAGTTCTTGTAGCGGACCTTCAGGTCGCGCCGCGCCAGATTGTAGACGACCTCGCGAGCGCGCCACAGTTCGCCGAGCTCACTCATGAGTCAGTCGCCGCCGACCGTGAGGTCGCGCACCCGCAGCCTGACCGAGCACCCGCCCCGCCATTCATCGATCTCGGGCACGAAGCAGACATCGACCGTTTGGCCGACCGCCAGCTGATTCACGAAGTCGGCACAATCGAACCAGACCGCCTCGGCGCTGCAGCCCCGCGCGGATTCCGCGAGCCGCAGTCGGACATGATCGGCGTTGGCCCCCAGCGGGTCAATGCCCTGCAGCGTCAGGTTGCGACTCGCCAGGACGGGCGTGGGATTCCCTGCCCCGAACGGTGCCAGCGTGTTGAGATCGCTGACCACCTCCGTGGTTAGCTCAGATGGTCGCGCCCAAGCGTCGAAGACGATCGTGGGCTCCAGCGCCTCGGGCCGCAGGTGCTGGCGCGCATACTCGTTGAGCGCTTGCCGCAGGCCGGCGACCTGACTCTCGCTGATCGTCAGGCCTGCCGCCATCGCGTGGCCGCCGAATTGGTGCAAGTGTTCCCGGGCGGCGTCGAGCGCATCCCAGAGGTGGAACTCGGGAATGCTCCGCCCCGAGCCGCGGCCCGCGCCCTGCTCGAGCGCGATCAACACGGCCGGCCGACGATAGCGATCGACCAGCCGCGAGGCCACGATCCCGACCACCCCCAGATGCCAGCCCTCGCGAGCCAGCACGATCACCCAGTCGCGCTCCAGATCCACCGACTCGTTGATCATCGCCTCCGCCTGCTCGAGCGTTCGCCTCTCCTCCTCCTGGCGTTGCACATTGTAGCGGTCGAGCTCGGCGGCCAATCGCTCGGCCTCCTCCTTATCGGTCGTCAGCAGCAGCTGCGCCGCGGCCTTGGCATGCTCGATCCGCCCGGCAGCATTGAGACGCGGCCCTAGAGCGAAGGCGATATGGTGGCTGCCCAGCCGCGACGGGTCGAGCCCGCATACGCGGATCAACGCCTGGAGCCCGATCTTGCGCGTGTCGCGAAGACGCCGCAAGCCCTCGCGGAGCAGGATCCTGTTCTCGCCCAGCAAGGGGACGACATCGGCGACCGTTCCCAATGCCACCAAGTCGAGAAACCGAAACGGCGCCTCACGCGGGACGCCGAGCGCCCGACTCAGCGCCGACACCAGTTGGTAGGCGACGCCCACCGCCGCCAGGTAGCGGAAGGGATAAGCGCAATCCGGGCGGCCCGGGTTGAGAATGGCGTCGGCATCAGGCAGGATCTCCGCGGGCCGGTGATGATCGACCACAATCACCGAAATCCCTGCCCTGCGCGCCTGGGCGATCGCCTCTACGGCCGCAATCCCACAATCCACCGTGATCAGCAAGCGGATGCCGTCGGCGGCCGCCCGCTCGACCGCAGCCGGGCTCAGCCCGTAGCCCTCGCGGAGGCGGTGGGGCAGGTAATAGTCGATCTGGGCCCCCAGCGCCGACAGCGCCCGCACCAACAGCGCGGTCGCCGACACCCCATCGACATCATAGTCACCGTAGATGCGAATCGCTCCCCCCTCATCGATGGCGCGCCGAACCAGGGCGACCGCTTCACTCATGCCGGCCATCGTCAAGGGATCGCTGAGGTCGTCGATGCTCCCGCTGAGGAACTCGCGCGCCTGCTCGGGGGTGGCGGCCCCGCGGTTGACCAAAGCTGCGGCGACCACCGCGGGCAGGCCCAATGTCTTGGCGATGTCGTCGGCAGCACCGGGCATCAGTTCCTTGAGCACCCAGCGAGCCCCGCCCAACCTTCGGCGATCCCCGTTCATTCCTGCACCTCGGCGGCCCCGCCGGGTTCGATGTGAATATCGACCTGCGCTTGGGGGATAGCCTCCCGCAGCTCCTCCTCCAGATGGTCGCACAATTGATGGGCTTCGGCGACCGACATCTGGGGCGGCACCTCGAGGTGAAAATCGATGTGATGCTCCGATCCAGAATGCCGGGCGCGCAGGCGATGATAGCCGACGAAGGCCGGATAGTGTGCCTCGATCACCTCGCGAATGACCAGTAGCTCGTCCTCGGGCAATGAGGCGTCGACCAGATGGGCGATGTTGCGCTTGGTCATGCGCCACCCGATCCGGACGATCAGCAGCGCCACCGCGATGCCCCCAATGGGGTCCAGATGCTGAATCCACTGCTGGTCCAGGCGTTCCCCGATTGCGATCAGGGCGAGGCCCACGAACACAGCCGCCGAGGTGTAGACATCGCCGCGAATGTGCCAGGCATTCCCCTCCAGGGCGGGGGATCCGGTGCGTCGGGCGGCCGACATTACGATCGTCGACACGACGATGTTGACTATGGCCGAAAACAGCAAGAATGCGGCGCCAATGCCTGCCTCATGTGAGGCCAGATAGGCCTCGCCCCGGAGCATCGCCTGCGCCGCCTCCACAATGATCCACCCCGAAATGGCGAAGATCAGCATGGCTTCGGCCAGTCCGCCGATGCTCTCGAACTTCCCGTGTCCATAGCGGTGGGTACGGTCGGCGGGCTGAATCGATCGCCGGACGGCGAACAGACAGATCAGCGACGACAGTAGGTCCAACCCGGAATGAGCCGCCTCGGCAAGTACGCTGATGGAGTGAATGGCGACGCCGATACCCAACTTGAGCGCGACCAGCGAGGCGTTGGAGGTCACCGACAGCAGCGAGGCCCGCCGTTTGAGCCGGGCACTCACCTCCTGGGACAACAGTTCCCGGGGCGCGACTTCGGACACGGCTATGATCTCGCTCGCCCGATCAGTAGCGGCGGCGGCGGCGCTTCTTGGCTTTGCCCTTGCCCTTGGTGCGTGCTGGCTTGGACTTGCTCTGGGCAGCGGCTGCTGCTGGGGCCTCTGTGGCCGGCCCTGGCGCCTGTTGCTCCGGTGGACCCGGGGTCTCGGTTGCCGCGCCACCCGCCGGTTCGGCGGCGACCGAGGCAGTCGAGGTGGTCGGCTCGCGACGCATCCGACTCGGTGCCGGCGCCACCCTCACTTCCGGTGCGGCGCGCGGGGCTCCGGCCAATTGCTCGCGCTGCTTCCATCCAACCAACACCTGTGCCGCGATGAAGATCGACGAGTAGCCCCCAATGGTGACCCCGATCAGCATCGCCAGCGAGAAGTCGCGCAGCGATGCGCCCCCGAACAGGAAGATCGCCAGCAGCGTGAACTCGATGGTCAACACGGTATTGACTGAACGTGCCATGGTCTCGAGCAGGCTGATGTTGGCGGTCTCCGCAAACGTGGGTCGCTTGCGCAGGCGGACATTTTCGCGGATGCGATCGAACAGTACCACCGTGTCGTGGACGGAGTAACCCAGCACCGTCAGCACCGCCGCCACGAACGGGCTGTTGACCTCCGCGCCGGCGCCCAGCCGATAGAGCAACGCGAACGATCCGACTAGGACGCCAACATCATGTGCCAGCGCGATGATCGCGCAGATCGCATACTTGAACTCATACCGAATGGTGATCCACAGCACGATGAGCACCACGCCCAAGGCTATCGCGAACGCAGCGGTGGCCTTCAGCTCCCGGCTGATCAGCGCACCCACGGTCTCGCGGCCGGCGTTGGCCACCTTGGGGAACCGCTCGCGCAGAATGTTGCCCATCTTTTCCTGCTCGGCGGCTACCTTGTTCTCTCCCTTGGTCTGGGTGCGGATGATCGCGCGGTCTCTGGCGGTCTTGGCGGCCTCACCGCTCAACTGAATCTCGGCGCGAGTGATTCCCGCGCCAGCCAGCCGCGAACGAATGTCGGCAATCACGCGCACCGCCTGCCCGGCGGGCACTTGCTCGCCTAGGGTGTAAGTGTAGACCGATCCACCGGTGAAGTCGATCCCCCAGTTCATGGCGTTGTAGCCGGGGGATACCCCATTGCTGACCAGCGTCCCCAACCCGGCGCCCAGTAGGAGAAACGAGATCAGATAATAAATCCAGCGCCGACTGACCAGATCCCACTTGCGGTCTCTGAAGAAATCGACCACAGCAGCCCCCTACACGCCGAACCAGGCCGGCCTCTCGGCGGCCCGGGTGTTGGCGGAGATGTCGATAAACAGCCGGGTGATGGTGATGGCGGTGAACATGCTGACCGCGACGCCGATGATCAGTGCGATCGCAAAGCCCTTGATCGCCGGCGTCCCCAGACCCCAGAGGACGAAACCGGTCAGGAAACTGCACACATTGCTGTCCAGAATCGCGGTCCAGGCGCGGTTGAACCCCGCCTCGATCGCTGATTTCAGTGTCTTGCCGGTTCGCAGTTCCTCCTTCAGTCGCTCGAAGATGATCACGTTCGCGTCGACCGCCATACCCAGCGAAATGATAATCCCGGCGATGCCCGGCAGGGTCAGGGTGGCGTTGAACAGCCTGAGCACGAACAGGACGAGCAAGCCGTAGATGATCAGAGCCAGATCGGCCAACAGGCCTGGAAATCGATAGTAGGCCGCCATGAAGATGAGCACAGCCACCAGCCCGATTAGCCCCGCCCACAAGCTGTGGTTGATCGAATCTGCCCCCAGCGTGGCGCTGACTACTCGGTTCTCTTCGACAGTCAGCGGCACCGGCAGAGCGCCGGCGTTGAGCAGGCTTTTCAGTTCGGCGGCCTCCCCGATGGAGAAATCGCCTTCGATCTGGCCGCGACGGCCGATTGCCGACCTGATCACCGGCGCTGAGATGATTTCGCCATCGAGCACGATGGCCAGATGCTGGTTGATGTGACCCGCAGTGAAGGCGCGGAACTTGTCAGCCGCCTCGGGCCTCCAACTGAACTCAACCACTGTCTCTCCGCCCGCCCCGCTGCCTACTCGACACTTGGGCTCGAGTTCGCTGCCGGTCATGATCACCGGGGCCAGGTCCAGCACCTCTTTGGTCGTGAGATCCTCGCCGCCCCGGGAGAACTTGGGCTTGCCGCCCTCGGTGAAGGTTACTTGGATGTCGGTCGGAATATGCTGGAACTTGAGCACAGCGGTCTTCTGGATGAGCTCCAGCGCTGCCTCGGGGTCGTCCTCGCCGGGGATCTCGACCACGATCTTGTCTGGCGTTTGCTTGCGGACCCGCGCCTCCTTGAGGCCGCCGGGATTGACCCGGCGCTCCACGATCCCCACCACCTGGCCGAGCAGTTCGCTGGTGGGCTTGGTCAGGCTCTTCTCGGGGTCGAAGTCGGGGCCGATCTTCTCGCGGAGCACCTTTTGGATCTGGCGATCCTGGCGCTCCATCTCTGCTTCAGCCTTATCGGCGGGCGCAGTGATGACCGTGGTGATGAGCACCTTATCGTACTGCGGCGCCGGGATCTCGATGGTCCGATCTCGCCCCAGGCCCGCGTCGGTGGCGGGAAGCGCCCCCAGCAGGCCCTGCTTGACCTTCAAAGCCTCCTTGTCGTCCTTGGCGAACTTCTTGGGGAACAGGTACTCAAATTGCGCCGTGTGCTGCACCTTCAGGATGACCCGCATCCCACCTTGCAGGTCGAGGTCCAGATTCAGGGTCGGCACCGGGGGATAGACGTACAACTTGCCGGCGATCGGCCCCGCCGCGGGAGGGACCGTCAGGCGGGGATTAGTAGGATTCTTGCGCTCGCGTAGCGTGATCGGCCGAAAGGTATAGAAAAAGGCCACCAGCGTTAGGCCGACGACGGTTAGCAGCCAAAGTTTCATCCGTCCAGACATGCCTGCATCCCCTCACGTTCCCAATCACAAAACAAGCCCTCGCTCGCGCGGGAAACTCACCAGTCGGAGGGCCCTCTGCCATCAGGTTTTCGGAACCACGGGTCCCGGTGGCGCCATTCTACTGCAAGCCGAGGCTGCTGTCAACGCTGCCCGCCCTTCGGCTGTCGGGCTGCCGACAGACCAGGAGAACGTGCGCTGACGCATGAGGCGGCCCCCTCTAGGGCGATTAGATCAGCCTGGCGCCGTTGATGACCAGCGAGAAGCGGCAGCCCAAGACCGCAGCAGCCCGCCGCGACATCACCATCCGCTGCAGGAACAATTCGAAGTACTCCATGACTGATCCGAATTTGGGGTCGATGGTGAGTTCCAGCAGGATCACCTTCTGGGCGGTATCCACCGAAAGTTGCGATGAGATTGCCGCGTAGTTGATTCGGTCGTGTTCGTCGAATGTCGTCGGCTCGGGGTTGCGCACCCGGTCGCGGCTGACGTCGGACTTGTCGGCGATGATGACCGCGGCAGCGATGGGGCCGAACGGTTCGCCCGCCTCCTCGTCGTGATTGGCGACACCACACAGCACCTCGACCACGTCCTCGGACGGCGCGCCCATGTCACTGAGGGCGTGGAACGCGATCATCACCGTGGCCTGCGGATGGAACTCGCGATTCACGGCGTTGCCGATATCGTGCAGGTAGCCGGCGATCGCTGCCAGTTCCGCCTCTCGCTCCGAGTA
>Ga0209636_10003996_pt1 | contig 15072 bp, 17 predicted proteins | sample DeeMarSWOR152_54_FD_187464 | JGI IMG/M metagenome (GOLD analysis project Ga0209636, IMG submission 187464) | Marine sediment microbial communities from White Oak River estuary, North Carolina - WOR-1-52-54 (SPAdes) (version 2) | ecosystem: Environmental > Aquatic > Marine > Intertidal zone >...
CTTAAACTCCCTACAAAACACAGGCACCTGTGGAAACCAAAATTTTCCATTAGAGATATAACCGTGAATCAGCACCAGGGTTTCTGGTTCTTCCCAAGGATTTGTAAAATCTGCCATTTCATAATACATTTCTATATCGTTCACTTTCTCTTTTGGCATATCACCCGTCTCCTACAATACAGAACTTCTTTGGAAATTTAAACCTCTTCACTTCCGATTATAACCTGAACTTTGATAGCTAGTATAGCATTTTTATCTTGATAAAGAATGAAATATAGAGACGGTAGATATTGCAACTATTTCCTTTCAGAAAACAAGCATTGATGTCTTCTAAAGAAAATTGCTCATCTGTGACAGAAATACACGGTTAACTTCTTGTTTACTTCGTCAACTCGAACGAAGCCGAAACGCTCGAATTGAATAATTTCATTTGGACTCAATCCTCTACAAGTCTCCTCAGCAATGCCCATCGCCGTAGAAGCGTCAGGCATCACAACTTCGCATGGAATACCGCCGTTCACAAGAATCCAGTGAATCAAAGGAGCCCCAAGTTTCTTGGCTTCCTCGTAAGACTCGCTGTGAAAAATAGCTTGAATCGAGCTTTTTCCGACTTTTTCAACTTGAAAGTTAAAGAGTCCCATAAACCGTACTTTTCTTCCCGTTTTCAGGTTGCTGGCATCGTCGCTTGAAACCAGAAAAGATGCTTCTCCCTTCTCTGGCTTTATTTCGAAGGAACGGAACCCTCTTTCAGGATGATCTGGATGCAGAGGAACCTGAGCTGTAAAGACGTGCAAAATGTTTTTCACGGTTAGCTTTCTTGGATTGCGCACAAAGAAGTATCGGTTTGCAACCGGATCAATTATTTTTCTGTTGTATGCGTACAAATTTTTCCAGCTTAAAACGACATCTGCCGTCTTGGGACCCACGTCAATTATCAAACGTTGGATTGCCTCCGGCGTTATTCCTCTCCTTCTCAAAGCGGCGAGGGTAGCAAGCCTCGGGTCATCCCAGTGTTTGAATAGTCCGCTTCTAAGGCCTTGCAGAATAATGGATTTGCTGAGGGATGCTCCGGTTATCTTTAGCCTGCCGTAATGGATGGCTTCTGGATATTTCCATCCGAAGTGTTGATACATGTACTCCTGTCTTGCCTGATTTGTCAAGTGTTCCTTTCCCCGTATGACGTGTGTTATGCCCATAAGGTGGTCGTCGACGCCGCAGGCGAAATTGTAGAGGGGCCAGACGCGATATTTGCTGCCCACTCTAGGATGAGGATACTTTTCGGTATCGATGATTCTCAACGCGGGCCAGTCTCGAACAGCTGGATTCGGGTGGTTCAGGTCTGTCTTAATTCTTACCACAGCCTCTCCTTCACCGTATGTTCCATTCAACATGTGATTCCAGCGAAGAAGGTTTTCGTTGGGTGTTAGGTCGCGGCATGGACAGGATTGTTTAGTTCTCGCTTTTTCTTGGAAAACCTTGCGTTTACAGGTGCAAACGTATGCGTGGCCGTTTTCGAGGATTTTTTCAGTGTGCTCGTAATAGATTTGAAGTCTGTCGCTTTGTATGAATTCGACGTCCCATTTACAGCCGAGCCAAATTAAGTCTTCCCGTATGGAATCGTAAAACTGCAGCTTCGGTTTTTTCATTTTAGGATCAGTGTCTTCAAAGCGAAGATAGAATAGGCCGTTATACATTTTCGCGTATTCGTAACTGAGAATTATGGCTCTAGCCGAGCCTAGATGCAGAACGAAGTCGGGGTTAGGTGAAAAACGGGTGACAACCCGCTCATATTTTTCAGCATTCGGCAACGGTGGAAGAACCCTCTCTTCTTCAACCTTCTCGCTGATCAAAACTTCGGGCCACTTCTCCTCCACCACCTTCCTCTGCTTCTCTAAAGAAAGCTTGTTAATTTTTTGAACAACTTCATTGATGATGGAAGTGACCTCTTTTATTCTTCCTCGAAGATGAGGGAGTTCACCGAGTAACTTGCCTAGAACAGGTTTTGGTTGAGCCTTTCCTCCGTAACGAAGCGCGTTTAGAAGCGCAATTTTCTGAATAAGCGCTCTAACTTCCCTTTCGTTATGTGAATTCAAGGCTTGCCACTTGATTTTCGAGCTTTAATACCTTCTAGCAAAAATGAGGTCGGCGAGGCTTATGAGGTCTTCCCTGTCTTCTGTGGCAGGAAAGTTTGTCAATGCCTTTCTAGATTTTTTGATATATTCCCTTGCTTTTTCTTCCGCGTAGTTGATTGAACCCAAGGACCCAACTAAATCAATTATCTCTTGTATTCTTTGAGGGGAGGCTGATCTATTTTCCAACGTTTCAAGAATCTTTTTCCGTTGATTCTCTGAAGCGTGTTTAAGGGCGTGAACAATTATCAATGTTCGTTTTCCTTCGCGAATGTCGCTTCCAACGGGTTTTCCAAGAGCCTTTTCATCGGCGGTTAAACCTAAAACATCGTCGATCAACTGAAATGCTACGCCAGCGTAATGCCCATACTTTCCAAGGCGTTCAACCTGACTTTTCTTTGCACCCCCAAGGATTCCACCACATCTTGCAGAGGTTTCAAACAAAGCGGCAGTCTTTGCTCGGATCATTTCAAAATATTCATCCTCGGAAACGATTTCATTATGTTCAAACATCATATCGCGAGTCTGTCCTTCGCATATGGCTACGGCTGCTTCGCTGATATTCCTTAAAACTTGTAAGATGCGTTTAGGTGGTACGCGACTGGGGTCTGTGAATTTGGTGATTGTTTCATAAACCTTGGCGAAAAGAAGATCTCCGGTCACGATGGCGGTGGACACTCCCCACTGGGTGTGAACCGTTGGGAGACCCCTTCTCTTTTCATCTTCGTCCATTATGTCGTCGTGAATGAGGGTGAAGGTGTGAAGCAGTTCCAAGGCTGCTGCTGTTGGAATGGCATCCTCTTCTCTTCCTCCAACCAGCCTGCAGCTTTTCAAGACGAGGTATGGTCTCAGCCTCTTCCCCCCGGCATCAATTATGTGACGGGCAGCTCGGTAAAGTATCGTGGGTTCACGTTCAAGATCAACAACTCCCTCGATGAATCGGTTCACTTTTTCAGCTGTTTCAGCCAGTTGAGGGGATAGGCGGCTCATGATTTTCTCCTCGCGTAGAGTTCAGGTTTGAAGCCTCGCATCCTTAACCATTCAGCTGTTTTTCCAGTTAACACGACTGGAGTTTTTTGCAGTTTTTGAATGGATTCTGCGCCTACAAGGAACATGGCGTTTCTCAACTCTTCGATCACGAATTGAAGGGATTTCTTAACTTCTTCCGGGCTTTTTGTGGCTGACTGCAGAATTGGTGAAGCCATGCTGGCTAAACTTGCACCTAAGGCTAAAGACTTTGCAACGTCTGTTCCGTAACGTATCCCGCCTGAGGCTATGACGGTTAGATGCACTGATTGAACCACTTCCACGAGACTTACGGCGGTGGGTATGCCCCAGTCCCAAAAGGTTTCACCCAGCCTTTGACGAAACTCGTCTTGAAGCCTCTTCGCTCGGTGATATTCCACCGCCGCCCAACTTGTTCCGCCAACCCCAGCCACATCGATACCCGCAACGCCAGCCTCTTCAAGCATCTTAGCCTCTTCAGCCGCTATGCCCGCGCCAGTTTCCTTTACAATGACTGGAACCTCGAGGGCTTGGGCGATCTCAACTATCTTGTTGAAAACACCGGAATAGTTTGTTTCTCCCTCTGGTTGAACAGCCTCTTGCAAAGGGTTTAGATGGATAGCTAAAGCGTTAGCTTTCAACATCTCTACAGCCTTCCTAGCTTCCTTGACGCCGTATCTGCCAACAAGCTGCGGGCCTCCAATGTTGGCTACGAGAAAGGCCGTTGGCGCCTTCTTCCTAGCTATGGTGAAGGAGGCTTCCAATTTTGGGTCCTCGATGGCTACTCTTTGGCTTCCAACACCCATTCCGAGGCTCAGCTCTTCAACTGCCTCAGCGATGGCGGCGTTAATCTTTAGGGCTTTCGCGGTGCCTCCGGTCATTGCTCCCACAAGGAGAGGAGCGGAAAGTTCATGGTTAAAAACAGTTGTTGAAAGGTCTATTTTGTCTCGTTCAATTTCGGGCAGAGCCTTGTGCACAAGGAAAACGTCTTCAAATCCGTTGGTTGTTCGTCGGGCTTGAACGTTTTCTTCTAAGCAGATTTTGATGTGATCAACTTTTCTTTCTTCAATTTGATTACGCAATTGTTTCACCCTTCTCGATGATTGTTCCGACGACTTTTTCACCTTTAAGGGCTTTGTAAACTCTGTTGGGTTTTGTGGCGTTTACGATTGTTGTTCGGATTTCGTGTTCTACGGCTGGTGTCAATTCAAACATCTTTCCAAGCATGCCTCCAGTTACGTCGGTTACCTTCGATCCCTCAATTTTGTGTTTCAGGTTTTTCAATTCTTCTAAGGTGATGTGTTGAAATAGACGCGCCGAAGAGTCTGTCTTAGGGTCTGCGGTGTATAGACCGTTGACATCCACGCCTACTACAATGTGATCTGCGTTAAGGTTTATTGCCAGTGAAGAAACAAGTTGGTCACCGGACAATATGGCAAAACCTGTTTCCGAATCGAAGACAGCGTCTCCGTAGAGAACTGGCACAAACCCTATTTCGAGCATTTTTTTCAAGGGTTTCTCTTCCATGCTTTGGATTCGACCAGCCTTCGTAACTACGCACGATGACGGTTGAACCCCTACTGCAGGGATATTATGGTTTATTAGAGAATCCACGATCAACTTGTTTAGTTTGGTCATAGCTTGGTGGGTTTTTGAAAATCCCATAATCTGTGACGAATCTTTGTAACCCTCTCTTATTCCATATTGTCTTGCAACTGGATGACCGAAGGAGCCTCCTCCGTGAACGAGGACAAAGGGCGAAACGTTGGCTTTCGAAATTTCTCTTGCAAGTCGTTCTATTGCTGGCAAGTTGGGAGTCGATGGTTTTTCCTTGTTTGTTATCACGGAACCTCCGAGCTTCAGAACAGTTAGCTTAACGCTCAACCCTCACACCGTCGCTGGTTTTTCTTGTGATGAAAGCTAGAACAGATTATGGGAACTCCCTACTTCTTTATTGTAACAACACCATTTTCTAATCGAACTATATCTCCTGTTTTTATTTTCGAAATATCAATCTCATCGACACAAGGTATTTCTGAGATTATTGCGCCAACAGCGACTACAGTTTCACACTCTTTATTTATGATTCCAGCTGGAGCTGTACCACTCTTTTTCATTCTATAAAGGGTGTAGGACCCAACCGTTGACCCTTTACCATTTGGAAAAACCAGTATTTTGTCTTTCACTCTCTTTCCTTGCAGTTCATGTCCTTTTTCTAAAATCTCGCTGGTGTTCGGGTCTACTCCACCGTAAAATGAGATTGGCTGTGTAGTGGTTAGGGCCTCTCCTTCTGCAACTCCCTTTGAAATGGTTCTTCCTTTTAACTCCATTTTCCTCTCACCGCAGCTTCTATGCATTCTTCTAAACTTCCCAGTTTTGTCTTCATATCGTTATGCCTAGAGTAGTAACATCCTTTTGCGGAGGTTGTTGCAACAGATCTAAATCTTCCTTTCAGTGGAGCTACCGCCATGCAAGTGTCGCAAGCGAATTTCCCCCCAGCTTTCTCGATTATTTCTGTGTAACTTCTTTTGTCAGCGAGTTGCTTCATTAACCTTGAAGTTGCAACCCAGAATTCAGTGTTTGGAGATATCTTCTTGTTTTCTAACAGTTTTGCTATTTCAGCGATTTCTTTAATGGAAGAGTGGGGACAGCCTATGCAGACGAAATCGATGTCCTCAACATCATCATTAATCTTTTTGTATGCTTCTTTTATGTCCTTATCCTCGATGATGATTTTCTCTTTTGGGGGTTGATGTTTTTCGGATCCAGGAGTTATTCCCTTCATGTAAAATAGTGGTTTTGAACCGTAAGTCACCACTGAGGCACAGAACGATTTCAACTCATCCAAATCCACATCTTTTATGCCAGTTATGTATGGGATTTTGTTTTCCACTTTTTTGCCAATACAATAGCCAAGAGCTCCCCAATCCGAGAATTTAGTCAATTTAGCCCTCACGTCTACATGAGTGTCTGGCGCTCTGTTCTCTTCCAAATGAAGCCCATAGCATGGGATTTTGCCAACGAAAGCTGCTGCAAGAGCTGATGGACCTCCTTCACGGTTTGTCTTTGCTCCGATAACCGAGTTGGCGAAAGTAACTGCGGAGGACTCGGACCAAGCGACGTGTTCTCCATATCTTGGTAGGTTACCTATCAAGTAGGGCGTACATGTGCAAGAGATGATTATGCCCATTTTCCTGAAAGCGTCTATGACTAAATTTTGTTTTTTTGCGAACTCTTCTGAGATTCCGAGCTTTTTCCAATCTTCCAAATCCATTCCTGCAGGGTTCAAAGTTGTAAGCACTTTGACTTTTCCATCTTTTGCTAGTTCATTTAGGAATTCTAGACCAGCATCCCCGAGGTTATGATATGATACACCTGCCACTTGGACGGAACCTATTCTTATGAGTTTTTCAGCTCCGTAAATATTTCCTAGGGCAACGAGTATCTCCATGGATTTTTTTACTGTGTAGCCTTCTTCTCCATCTAGCATTCTTTCTTCTTCTTTTGTGAGGTACATACAATCACAAGAATTTTTTTAGATCAATCTTTCTGTATTTTTCTTTTTTAAATCCTTTAACTGTTTCTTTGAGAGGGATTGTTGCGTCTAACCCCATCTTACATGTTGTCGCTTTCTTTCCTTCAGTTAAATCTCCAGATGGATCAAGAGAAGATCCTCTTTGGTTTGGTAGAATAACAGCGTCTTTGTCTGCTTGAAATCTCGTTGCAATGGCCCACTCGACATCATTTTGATCATAGAGGTTTATGTCGTCATCCACGATAACACAGTGTTTCAGTGACCTGTGTCCTTCAAAGGCTGCTTTAATCGCTTTCTTTCCATCATCTGGATTCTGTTTCTTTATTTGCACCACTGCGTGGAGCCAGCTGCAACCACCGGGAGTTATGTAAACATCCTTGCATTCGCAGACTTTGTTCACTTCATTAAATATTGTTGGTTCTCTAGGCATTCCCATCAAGAACTTATGTTCGTTTCTTCCAGGAAGTAGGGTTTGGTAAATTGGCTTTTCTCTGTGAGTTATACAGTTGACTTCTATCACTGGCTGCTGTCTTACTCGGTCAAGGATTCCTGTTGTATCTAAGAATGGCCCTTCTGATGTTCTTTCTTTTGTTATTCTTCCCTCTAACACGATCTCGCAGTCTCTCGGGACTTCAATATCGATGGTTTTGCACTTCACCAATTCTGTTTTTTCTAACGCGTTAGCCATTCCTAGTTCGTCAACGCCCTTTGGTAGAGATGTGGCGGCAGCGAGAAGAACAGCGGTTGAGTTGCCTATGCACATTGCTATGTCGAGTTCGCCGCCAGTCTTTTTGAGGGCGGTGTCCGTTCCTCTCTCTTCAACAATTCTAGCTACGAACTTGTTCTTATCTAGTAACATAAGCCTGTGGAAACACGTGTTTCTGCCCAACTCGGGGTCTTTTATTATAGCTATGGCGGATGCAATGTATTTTCCACCATCTTTTTCTGTGTACCTCATTATGGGGAGCTTTGTTAGATCAACGTCTTTCTCAACTATTTCTTGGCATTCGCCCTTCTCCACAACATCTGGAGGTACAGGATTTTCTATAGCACTGGATAACTTATGCAACAATTGTTTTTTCTTTATGTTCAAAGCTTTGGCAATCAGTTCTTTAGAAGAGACGAGGCCAGCTACAACGGGGATGCTGGACTCTTTCACTTTTTCAAAAAACACGGGTTTTTCGCCGAGAGCGTCTATAATCCCCGCCATCTCAAATTCAGTTGACACTTCTTTTCCTATTCTTGTCAATTCTCCATCTTTGTCAAGCTGTTCCAAGAAACTTCTAAAACCCAATCGTCTCCCTCCTTATTCCAATCTTTGTTCTCAATACTTTAAATCCTTTCTTTTCAATGGCTGTTGCAACCGTTTCCTGTAATTCTTTTCTTGGGGTTAATGCTACCATGCAGCCTCCGCCGCCGCCACCAGTTAGTTTTGCTCCAAACGCCCCTTGCTCTCGAGCTAAGTTCACTAAATAGTCTAGTTCTTTACAGGAAACTTCGATTTCCTGCAGTAAGCGATGATTTTCGTTCATTAACTCACCAACTTTTCTTAAGTCAAACTCTTCTAAGGCCTTTCTTGCTGTGAACGCTAAGTCTTCTGCTTGCTTGAACAACGGATTGTATTTTTCTGGATTTCTTTTCTTTCTTGCTGCAACTCCCGCAACCATTTCCTTAGTGTCAGCTACGATCCCCGTGTTGCCTATGACAATTTCAACTGGTTCCTTTATGCTTAATTTCTCGATCGTGTTTGGACCTCCGCTTAAATTCCTCTTGAACCAGATTAACCCTCCATAGGTTGCTGCGGTATTGTCAATGCCTGAGGGGGTTCCAGCATAAGCTTTCTCAGCTTCATAAGCAATTTCATTAATTTTTTCATCTGTCAAATCCATTTCAAATTCCTCTGCCATAGCTCTGGCGATTGCAACGCTACTTGCTGCAGAAGCACCAATTCCGCTGAAAACAGGGAGGTTTCCTCCCAGCCAGATCTCAAAAGAAGCTTTTTCTGGACCAATTCTCATCGTTCTGAGCATTCTTTCTATTGATTCTTTTTGTTGAGCCCTTTTCTTCTGAGTGTAACCTTTTGCGCCTTTTCTCTTATCCTTTACAGTAATCCCTTCTCCAATTTTTTTCACTTCTGCGTCAACTGTTGAAACAATCGCAGAAACAATTCCCGGCACGCCGTGAACAACGAAGTGTTCGCCGAACAAGATAACTTTTCCGAAGCCAGAACCTCTTCCCATCGGAACTACCTCGAAAAAATAATTATTGCCAAAAATCAAATAAAATATTTTTTAAAGTGGCAAAGCGAATTGTCGAGAAGTTGCCACGCTTGACTAACTTTTCATGAATGAGATGGACGCGTAGCCCACCACTGCGGAGAGGTCTCCGGTTACGTCACCGCTCGTTTTGTAGCATAACAGTTGAGCTTTTTTAGCGCCTAACGCCTTTGCCGCAGTAATCGTAGCGATGGTTGGACCGTAACCGCAAGTGGATATGGCGTGAGATTCTACAGTGGAGTAATATTGTTCTTCATCCATTTTGATGGCAGCGTCGATGGCCATTTTGTCTTTCTTTTCAGCCCTTTCCTGAGGCTCATAGTGAGTCATGTCTGTGGAGGCTATTACCAAAGCGTTTTTCCCTGACAAAGCTTTCGCCGTAGCTTGCCCTACCTCCCGGCTGGATTCCAGATCTTGCATGAGAAAGCATATGGGAACAAGCTTGAAAGCTGAACCGTAGAGGTATTGAAGGAAAGGTAGCTGAAGCTCTATAGAGTGCTCGTAAGCGTGGGCTCTGTCGTCCACATCAATAATGCGAGATTCCCGCAAAATCTGATTAGCGGTCTGGGCATCGATCTCTACGTCGCCCATGGGGGTGCGCCAAACTCCTTCATTCATGACGGCGAGCGCGCTTCCGCGTCCGGTGTGGTTAGGACTAAAAATTACAATGACGTCTGGTTTGCCATCCTTGGCGAGTTCGTAATAGGCGTGGGCAGCCACTGGACCGGAGTACATGTATCCTGCGTGGGGGCAAACGAGTCCAACTAGGTTTCTAGGGCCTTCCTGCACAACTTTTGGAAGTTCACCTGGCCCTAGTTTGTGGGTGAAACATTTTTCTATCTGTGTTCGTAAGCCAGCGGAAGTGCCGGCGTACCATGAACCCGCGACGGCTGGGCGTCTAACTTTCAAATTTCTCCTCTCTTCTTATTCCCTCGCCAGCTTTACTTCGAAATCATCGATGGACTGGCTTATTTCTCCGTCTGGTGGTACTTCACCTCTTTCGCGTAGTATTTGTCTGGCGAGGAGCCAGTAGATCACCGCCAAGGCTCTTCTGCCCTTATTGTTAGTGGGGATAACCAAGTCTACATAGGAAAAATCGTTGTCGGTACTGCACAGAGCTACCACGGGGATTCCGACGCTTGAAGCTTCCTTTACAGCTTGCACATCAGCCTTAGGGTCAGAAGTTATTATCACGCTTGGTTCGATACGGTTTGGGTAAAGGGGATTTGAAAGCAACCCAGGAATAAAACGTCCAGTTATGGGTGTTGCCCCAACTACTTCGCAAAATTTTTCCACCGGAGACTGCCCATACAATCTCGCCGCCACTGCTGCAATTTTGGACGGCTCAAACCGAGCGAGGAATTTTGCAGCGGCTCGTATGCGTTCATCTGTTGTTTTAACGTCTAAAACAAACAAGCCGTCGGGTCTAACGCGGTATATGAACGGATCCATATCCTTTGTTTTCATCCTTGTGCCAATGTGGACTCCCGCGGATAGCAGAGTGTCTTGAGGTAATAAAAGCTCCTCCTCGACAGGAACCGCAACTTCTTCTTCCTTTTCTGACAAGAGTCTTCCTCCTATTAATCAAAATATGGACATTTTAGCTCTGTTTCCAAGGGTTTCTTCTATTCGAATAAGTTCGTTGATTTTCGCCACCCGCTCTCCAGGCAACACCCCAACTTTGATGACTGGACAACGGAACGCTACGGATAGGTGAGCTAAATGCGTATCGTTTGTTTCTCCAGAGCGATGAGACATAACTGGGACGTATCGCGCTTTCTTAGCCACTTTCGTAGTCTCCCAAGCGTCGGTGAGAGTGCCCACCTGATTTGTTTTTATGATGATAGAGTTTGCAGCACACACTTTTATCCCACGAGCTAGTCTTTTCCTGTTTGTTACAAACAAGTCGTCACCACAAATAAGGCATTTCTTAACCTTTTTAGTGAGTTCGGCAAAGCTTTCGTAATCTTCTTCATGAAAAGGATCTTCAACATAAGCGAGGTTATAATCGTTAATGAGATGTAACACGAAATCCAGCTGCTCTCCAGAATCTCGCTTGGTCCCGTCTCGAGCATAAACGTAACATTTTTCTTTTTGCCTCCACAGGGTGGAAACTGCCATATCAAGACCCGCCCTGCATTCAAATCCTAGTTCCCTTGAAACTTCTTCACAAGCCTTAACCACAATCTCTAAGGCTTCTTCACTTTTAATGTTGGAAACCCAAGCTCCCTCGTCCCCTCTTCCGCCAGTGAAGCTTTTATCGGCTTTTTTGAGGAGAAAACCAACCTTTTGATGAACCAGAACATTGGCTTTCGCCGCATCTGAAAAGGTGGGTGCCTTAACGGGGATAACTAAGTACTCTTGTATGTCTGGCGCCTTCCCGATTGCGTGTTTTCCTCCACCCAAAACATTTCCGAGAGGATACGGAAGCTCGTTTGCAAGATAGCCAGCAAGATATTGGAACAATGGCATGCCGTAGGAAGTTGCAGCAGCCTCCGCCGTGGCTAAGGAGACCGCGAAAGCCGTGTTTCCTCCAACATTCATAAAATCTTTTGTTCCGTCAATTTCGTGAAGGAGAATATCGATTCCTTCTTGTTCATCGGCGTCCATGCCAATTAGTTCAGGTGTAACTAACTCTTCTACTTTCTTTATCGCTTCATCTACTCCTCCCTCAGGATATGAGACCACTTCAGCCTTGCCTTTGCTGGCTCCAGCCGGGGCGGAGGCTCTTCCAAACCCCGCCACGGTTATTACATCAACCTCTAACGTATCCTTCCCTCGACTGTCAAAAATTTTTCGAGCCATGATGTCTTCAATGACGGTTGACATGTTGAGTGCCTCTTTAAAATGGCTTAAGCCGTTTCCTCTTTCCGGCTTCCTCATAAAACTTGATGATTTCGTCGATGATTTCTACGTGAGACAGTAGCATGCGGCGACAACAATAGCGTGTTACCCCTAAACTGTCTAAAACTTTCCCTGAATCTTCCCCGGTCTTCACCCTTCTCGCGAAGTCTTCCCATTTATCGCCAATTAACTTACCGCATGTAAAGCAACGTACTGGGATAATTATTTCAACCATACCTCCTTTCCATCATTCTAACCTTTAAATAATAAAGTGTTTTCGAGCATTTCCTTCCTACTTATACGTTTCGGCTTCATTTTGATTTAGACTTCTTGACATTTTTAGGCTAACCTAATACCATGCATCTGACGGGGTTTATCTGTAGCTCTTTTGATTTCTAGCCCTTGCACTAGGACCTCCAAACTTTTTGGGTTCTTTTCGCCTAGGGTCACCAGCAATCATGGTTCGATCATAGTCGCGGAGGGTTGTTGTAAGGCGGGCGCTCTTCGTCCATTTCAACAGACATTTGGCTATGGCTATCCGTGCGGCTTCAGCTTGCCCCATGAAGCCTCCGCCAGACATTTTAACGTTGATGTCAAGTTGTTTCCACTTCTCATCGTCTATTAGGAGAAGAGGCTCCATGATTTTGTCGCGAGCGAGTTTTGGTTCGAAAATCTCTACAGGGATATTGTTTACGCGGATTCTTCCGTTTCCAGGTCTGACCGTTGCACGGGCTATGGCGGTTTTTCGTTTTCCGCTCAACACTAAAACTTTTTTGGCTTTTGACATTTTATTCACCTGTTGATGTCCACCCGATCTCCTTCGCTAATTCTCCAACGGTTATATATGGGCATTTGAGTTTTTCTGCGTTGGCTTCGGGTATCGTTCGAGCTTCTTTGTCCTTAAGCTCTTGAGGTACGTTGAGAAACACCTTGAGCCTTTTATACGCTTGTTGTCCCTTGGGCTTTTTCCGAGGAAGCATGCCACGTATGGTTCGGCGAACAATCCTATCCGGTCTCTTGGGATGGTAGGGACCCTTTTTTGGGTGACCTACTTCAAGAAACGTTTTGGCTTTCCCAACTATGCTCAACCTCTTGCCAGATATAACCGCCTTTTCAGCGTTTACGATGGTAATCGTCTCGCCTTGAAGGAGACGTTTAGCTATGACGCTGGCCATTCGACCGAGAACCAGTCCCTTCGCGTCAATTACAGTAGCGTGTTCAGTGACCATCGCATTCACCCAAGGACTTTCACATCAGCGCCTTTTGGGTTTTTCTTCATCAAATCTGGGATTGTCAAGCATTTTCCCTTAGCCTTTAGAATCTTTGATCGCGCTTGGTCGGAAAAGGCAAAGGCGGCTACGTTGATGGAGTGGTTGATTTTCCCAGCGCCCAGCACTTTACCCGGAACTGCCACCGTTTCTCCCTCTTTTGTGTAGCGGTTCAATCGACTAACATTTACAGTTATGTACCTTCTTCTTGAACTTGACAGACGGTCCGCTATGTAGTACCATATCTCCACTTCGCTCTCTTGAGACTTTTTTCTCAACAATCGAATAAGCTTGATTAACTCTGGATTGGTTGCTCTAACTTTCTTCACTTTTCTTCACTTTCATTTGGCTAGAAAAGTCCTTAACTTTCTTTTCAAGAATTTTGAGAGCTTCAAACAGGATTCGTTCAACTGGAAGAGCGCCTGTGGATTCGATGTTAAAAACGAAAGAGTCTTTGTCCCAATATATTCCGATGGCTGGCGGATTTTCTGGACAGACATCCATGCAGTCTTGGCAGAGGGTGCATTCGATTATGTTTTGAGTTTTTATTCCTTCTCCAGTTTTTACGAGAATTTTCTGGGGACATATTTCCACGCAGTCGCCACATGCATTGCAGTGTTCCGCATCAATTTTGATTTGTGGCAGATACTTGTAGGTGCACATGGAAACGGGTTGCCACTTCGCGTGATCCTTTCCCTTCCCAAGTCGGGCGTATGCCTCCAATTTTATTTTTTGCTCAGGGGCTAACTTTGCGATTGGAATCTTGTCGCTAACTGGTGTGATGTCAGGATTCTCTGACTTCAAGTCTTTAGAGTAAACTGTTGTTGTCTCCTCTGTAGCTTCAACTTCTAGTGTCAAAGAGAGGCGGCAGAGGTTGCATCCAAATTCGCTCTTGCAGGGGCACTCTTCAGGTAGGTTGTAAGAATCTAGGTCTGTTTTGAGGGGGATGAGACCCATTCTGTGGGCGAGAATCTCGTCGTGAAGCAGGGAAGAGTTTTCGAGGATAACCACTTCGTCTATGGCCATGGAAGGGGCTTCAGTGAGCATGATTCTGCGCAAGGCGTTCACAAAGGGCACGTTAACTCCTTTGACGATAAACCGCATGTAATCATCGGTTTTTTCAAGGATTTGAACCTCCACTGTAGTCAAGCCTCTGATTGTGATCACTCATGAACGCGTGTGCTTTTCATAAGGAGAGAAAGGCATTATTTCAATATTGTGGTTTTCTAGAGTAGAGAATCATATGTTTTCTAACTGTCCGTAGAAATAAATGGTTCGTATCGGTACCACATTCCTCGTCGTATATCACAAATTTTACAAAGAAAAAAAACGTTGGTAGGTAAAGCTAGAGTAGTAACGGTTGCCGTTGACAAAACGAGAAAAAGGTTCTAGGGCTTCCACCTAAAACAAATCATAAGTTATGTTTCGATGCCAGTTTGCGTGCTAGAACTCTGCGTCCTCTGCGTCCTCCCTTTCTCCTTGTTCCGTCGTGGGGAACTGGTGTTATCTCTTCGATGCGACCGATGCGGAATCCCGCCCTTGCTAGGGCTCGTATGGCGGCTTGAGCTCCTGGACCAGGCGTTCTGGCTCCTGATCCTCCGGGTGCTCGAACCTTCACATGTATGGCTGTTATTCCTTTATCTTTGGCGATGGAAGCAGCGTGGCGTGCGGCTCGCATGGCGGCGTAGGGTGATGATTCCAATCGATCTGCCTTGACGTGCATGCCTCCTGAAGCTCTTGCTATGGTTTCGGCGCCTGATATGTCGGTGAAATGTATGAAAGTGTTGTTGTAGGAGCTGTAAACATGAACCACCGCCCATTTTTCAGCCTTTTTGCTCATACCTTTTCCTCCTTAGTCTCTAACTTTGTCTCGGCTACAATGCCCATGTATCCTCGCAAAGGATGATTAGGATTTGACAGAGGACTGGTTGGGGTATAGGTTATTTTAGCTTCTTCCTCTTTCGGAACTAGGTAGCTTGAGGAAGACACGCGTTTCCCTTCGATGGCAACGTGCC
>Ga0209636_10003997_pt1 | contig 15072 bp, 11 predicted proteins | sample DeeMarSWOR152_54_FD_187464 | JGI IMG/M metagenome (GOLD analysis project Ga0209636, IMG submission 187464) | Marine sediment microbial communities from White Oak River estuary, North Carolina - WOR-1-52-54 (SPAdes) (version 2) | ecosystem: Environmental > Aquatic > Marine > Intertidal zone >...
CCTTTCCTTTAGCCCCCCTTTTAACTACGATTGATATTTCACCATTTCTCTTTACTACCTCAACCGTTGAACCCTGAGGTATCTCTATCTCTCCCTCCTCCAGAACTATTTCGGGCCTTCCACCCCTTTCTATAAATTCGATTTCTCCTATAAAACCCTTTTTACCCTCAATGCCCCTCTTTACAATCTTCTGTATTGCCTCATCATATTTGTTCTTATCTATCAAACCCTTTTCGTAGGCATCCTTCATTATATCGACTACGGACATCTCCGTTGGTTTCTCAGGTGGCTTTACCTCTACCCCCACTTTTTTCTCTTCAGGCACCTCAACCTTTTTCTCTGTCACTTCAACTTTAGCCTTCTCCTCAACAACCTTTTTCTCTTCAGGCACCTCAACCTTTTTCTCTGTCACTTCAACTTTAGCCTTCTCCTCAACAACCTTTTTCTCTTCAGGCACCTCAACCTTTTTCTCTGTCACTTCAACTTTAGCCTTCTCCTCTACTTTTTCCTCAACCTTCTCTGGCTTGAAGAGATCCTTAAATGTTTCAGAGGCTGGCTTCTCTTCTGTCACTTCAACTTTAGCCTTCTCCTCTTCAGGTATTTCCTCTTTTTCCATCAATCTCTTCTCTATCTCCTCAGCCATCTCGGTCTTTTCCTCTTCAGGTATTCCTATCTTCCCCTCAACCTTCTTTGGCGTGAAGATATCTTTGAATAGCTCTGAGGCTGGTATCTCTTCTTCCTTCTTCTCAGGCCTCTTCCCAGGTTTAAATGCATCTTTGAATATCTCTTCAACGGACTTCTCTTTCTCTTTTTTCTCTTCCTCTGCCATTTTATTAGTATTAGATAAATAGATATAGTCGCATATATAGTTCAAAAAAAACCATGACATTCATCAACATTTACGGATATTTGCGTATTTGTTAGTGTTTGTATGTTTTAGGTTTTTTATCAACCCCTTGAGGGAGCACGCCTCACTATGACCGGCGTGTAGGGCACGGGATCGCACCGTGTAATACAGAGTTTGCCGTCTCCGCGTCATCCAGTCCCAGTGAGGAACTGAAAGCATGGAGCACTTTCCGTATTCTGCTGTTGGCAGCCCTCTTCATAACCCCGTACAGAAGTCCCCATTTCCTAAATCCTTCCATCGGCTTAACCAACGGATCTCTCTTCTTAACGAAGTTGATGAACATGATTAGTTGCTTGGGCACCCGCTCCATATAGCCCATCGCCCTCCTCGCTATTACAAACGCTGCGGATTGATGAACGGATAAACCGTATGTTGACGAGTACTTGTATTCCCCAATAAAGGAACTGAACTTCGGGTTAACCTCCTTTATCCCTATCTCCTCCTTTATCGCCTGAGACTTTATCAACTCGGTGGCTTTGGAGTGGATGAAGTTCGATGTTTTTCGGTTGTATTTTTTGTTTGTGTCATGGGTCTTCCTGAACTTGAGGTCTTCTATAGCAATAGTCTTAACATTAAACTGCTTAAGCCACCCAAATGCATCCTTCACGAGATTGCCGAGTAACCACTCTCTGCGGTTAGAGCGAGCATAACACAGCTCAGGGCATGGGAATACCTTGCTCGCCCTGAAGTTGCCGTCCTTAGAGGCTATCGTCACCGATAGGTTGTCGGTGTTGATGTCGAATCCAGCGACACCGTGGCTGAAGTCCAAATCTGTTTCTGGATGGTCGGATGAGATGTGAACCTCATATTTATCTTTATCTTTCCTGATTACGCGGACGGAGTACTCTCTATCGATCACCCTCCTTAATGGATCGACGTATCTGTCCGGAACCCACAGCACTAAATAGATCCATCTTCTCTCTCCGGCATTGATCCTTAACCGAAAATAGTTGTCGTTCATGTGAGTCACTCTAAGGTTCTGATTTCCTCCATCGATTCTGCCGCCTATTGAGTAGAATGCATTGCTCCTCAAATCTTTCCACTCCTCTTCGGTTATCTCTCCTTCCTGTAGTTTCATGAAGTTTTTTCTGCCACCGAATATTATTTTGGGGATGGTTTTTGTGTCCCTATAGTGTTCGTATTTTTTCAGTTTGTTATTCAGTTTGTCTATCCTCATTAACACCCCTTTACGCTTCAACAGATTCTTAACTTTTTTCAGCTTTCTCTTGCTCTTCTTTATCTTTTCTTTCGTTTCGGCGATCTCATCCCTTACTAATTCCTTCTGGCTTTCAATCGTGGCTTTGGCGTCCACTATCGCCGCATAGGAGTATCTCGCATTCAACCCGAACTTCGCCATCACGTCCTTCTTCAGATCGTTCAGATTCTGTTTCTCCAATAACCGATTAAAACTGTAGCGTTTCGCGGACTGATATATTCTCATCAAGTCATCTATTTGGGTTCGATCTTCTTCTTCCAACTCTATTAGAGCACCCCTAAGCGTTAGTTGCATCTTCTCTTCCTTTTTCTGCCAAGATCATTATGAAATCGTGCCATGATTTCTTGCCTTTTTTCTTTACAAGTTTTTTGTATTCCCTATCCTCAAAGACCACATTTATGTTTTTCATAGTAACTTAGTTAGTTAGTATTAGGGATTACAAGTATATAAATGCTTTGATGGGTCGATATGTACACACTTGCTATCGAATGTCAACGATTTCGATCAACTGTTGATGATACTTCCATTTAATTTATGGAAGCGCCCTGAATTTTGTTATCTCAAGTCCCCAGTCAATTAATAGGATAATACACAATATCAACATTAAATAAAGGGTTGGTTCCGTACTAACTTCCTTGAAGTCCAGCCCGGTTTCAAATGCACTCTTAAATGAATCCTCGTCATCTATAATGAAGTATTTCCCATCAGTCTTATTTGCCAATAGTCCAAGCATATCTTCATCGAGATTTGGAAACTTTGCTGGTGTGGCATTTAATCCCTCTAAACCAGATGGAATTGTAATCTCTTCCTCTACCTTGCTTCCAATTCCTATAGGATAGATCCTCGTATTGCTTTCATTTAAAGCTTTTAAGGCCTCGGTTATATTCCTTCCAATATTGTTTCTTCCATCAGTAACCAGGATAATACTTCTGTTTCTCTCGGATTCATCAAACAATGATTCTGAAACTACAATTGCATCACCAATTGCGGTTCCGGCTGGGCTTTCAAATTGTATCTTCCGTAATGTTCTTTCCACCTCGTGCATATCCGAAGTTGGCTTTAGCCTCGCATGTGCCTTTCCAGAGAATGTAATAACCCCAACCTTTGTGTTCTTCAATTTACTTATAAAATCTATGGCGGTTCTCTTTACAAATTCTATCCTATTCGGTTCATAATCTGATGTGAGCATTGATGCTGAGGTATCTATGGCCAAAATAAAATCGGTTCTTGCCACATATTCCTCCCTTACCAGAACTAGGTCTGATATAACCAGTATAATTAGTACAATTGCTAAAATCCTCAAGAATAATGGTATTAAATCTCTCGGGAACAACTTTTTACCGGCAACCTTCTCCAGAACCTCAAAGTTTCCAAATTTAAGAATTCTCTTCCTCGCGTATTTCTTTGACAGAATGTATAGGATAATAACTAAACCGAGCAATAAGATTAACAGGTTTATATATCTGAATGAAATTTCTATTTGTGGTATGTCCATTCTACAGTTCAGTCAATTCTAGGTAGTTAATAAGGGGTCTTACAAATGGTTCTGTCGTATATATCTTAACGAAGCCCATTCCACCATCGAGAAATTCGTTTTCGACCTTCTCTTCCTGTTTTCTCGCCAGTTTTTCAAACTCCTCACCAACCTTGTCCAGATTTACTGTCAAAATCTTATCTGAAAAGGGATCAGATAGCCTCATACTGCCAATACCCTTGGGTAAAAATGAATCTCTGACATCCCTTATCATGATTCCAACTACCTTATCCAATTTGCCCGCCATCATCTTCAGGGAATTTTCCCATCCCTTCCCAATACCTATGAAATCGGAGATTATGAAGAGGATTGTTCTTTCGGCAACTATATTAATCAAATAGGACAACGAATCCGCGAGATTACAACCTCCTCCATAGTATCTTGGATCGACCATGGAGCGTAGAATCTTATAATATTGAGATATATCCCCCAGTGGGTCTAACGCCATTTTGACATCGTCACTGAACATTGCAAAACCAACATTGTCTCCGGATTCAACCGCGGCATAGGCAAGGGTTCCGGCAATCACCGCTGCGTATTCGCTCTTCAATTTCTCCTGAGTTCCAAAGAGCATGGAATTGGAAACATCTAATAGGATATAAACATCCAGGTCTCTTTCATCCTCAAACTGCTTTACATACAATTTCTTAGATCTTAAGCTCGCTTTCCAATCTATCTTCGATGCATCATCATGTTCTGGAACATATTCACGTAGACCGGCAAATTCTATCCCACTACCCTTAAAGAGTATCTGATACTTTAATAGAAATCTGAATGTATCAACCAACTCCCTTACGTTTGCATCAATCTCATTCATCAATTCCTCGATGTAAAGGGTACCTGCTTTCTCTATTTTTTTCATTTTAATTAATGAACTGGAACATTGTCTATGATAGCATCCACTACACGATCTGCACTTATGCCCCTGGCTTTTCCCTCATAATTCAATACTATTCTATGTCTCAATACCTGATGAGCTATGGCTCTAACATCGGTCGGGATCACAAAGGTTCTCTCATTCATCATTGCGGTTGCCTTGGCAGCCAATGAAAGGTTTATTGTGGCTCTTGGAGATGCTCCCCATTGTACATACCTGCCCTCCTCTACACCATAATTGGAGGGGTATCTTGTGGCATCTACTATATCGACGATATATTCTTTTACCTCCTCAGAGAGCTGGATCTGTTTTACGCACTCTTGAATCTCAATTATTATTTGAGGGTTTAAAACCTTTTCTATCCTAAACTCCTGAATCGTTTTCACCATTGTGTTTTGATTTAAAATTAAGATCTCTTCATCCTCCTTTGGGTAGTCAACAAAGACCTTGAATAGAAACCTATCTATCTGTGCCAACGCCAGTGGATAAACCCCCTTTTGTTCTAATGGATTCTGGGTTGCTAAAACTGCAAACGGTTTCGGCAAGGGAAATGTCTCCTTACCTATGGTAACGATCCTTTCCTCCATGGCCTGTAACATAGCAGACTGTACTTTCGGAGGGGCCCTGTTTATCTCATCTCCCAGAACAAAATTTGCAAATATCGGGCCCTTTACTGTATAAAAGCCCCTCCTCTTCTCATAGACCGTAGTTCCTGTAATATCTGACGGTAATAAATCTGGTGTAAACTGAATTCTCTGAAATTTTGCCCCCGCAATCGTTTCTGTCAAAAGCCTTACCAATAGTGTTTTCGCCAGCCCCGGAACGCTCTCCAAAAGAACGTGACCATTACAAGCTAGGCATTTTAAGACGGAATCTATTACCTCCTCCTGCCCCACCATACCCTTCTGTACCTCTTTCTTTACCTCCCTCAGCTTATTCTTATATTCCTTTATCTTTTTTGATAGCTCTTCCATTTTTTATAGTACTGGAACACTCCTGATTATGGAGTCAACTATGGAATCTGCGTCTATACCCTTGGCTTTTCCCTCATAGTTCAGAACCATCCTGTGCCTTAAAACATCGTGGGCAATACATCTAATATCCTCAGGAATCACAAATAGTCGGTTATTCATCATTGCTGTCGCCTTAGAAGCCAATGCCAGATAAATTGATGCCCTCGGTGAACCTCCCCATTGTACATATATACCCTCTTCCACATCGTACTTCTCTGGGTGTCTCGTGGCATCTACCAGATGGACTATATATTTCTGAATCTCTTCAGACATGCTTATATTCTTCGCAGTCTCTTGCATATCCAGTATGTCCTGAAGACTTATGACCTGTTGTATATCAAAATCCTCTATCTCCATAATCTCTACGTTCTGTTCGATTATCTTTAATTCTTCTTTTTTGGAAGGTGGCTTTACAAGCACCTTGAATAGAAATCTATCGACCTGAGCCTCTGGTAATGGATAAACCCCCTTCGTTTCCAATGGATTCTGGGTTGCGAGAACAAAAAAAGGACTCGGCAACGGAAAAGTCTTTCTACCGATGGTAACCTCTCTCTCCTGCATAGCCTGAAGCATGGCAGACTGCACCTTTGGTGGTGTTCTGTTTATCTCGTCACCACAGACGAAATTCCCGAATATTGGGCCTTTTATGGTATAAAAGCCCCTCTTCTCCTCATAGACGGTAACCCCAACAATATCCGAGGGCAGTAAATCTGGTGTAAACTGAATTCTCTGGAATTTCGCCCCTTCAACCGTACGGCTGAGAAGTATTATGAAGAGGGTCTTCGCCAAACCCGGAACCCCCTCCAGGAGTACATGGCCGTTACAAACGAGAGATTTTAAAACCGACTCAATGATCTTGTCCTGCCCCACTATCCCCTTCTGTATCTCTCTCTTCGTATCCTTGAGCCTTCTGCTATACTTCTCCACACTCTGGTGAAGCTCTTCTCTGTCCATATTCAATAAAAATTAAAGAAAAAGAAAAAGAAAAATATCTCTACCTAATCATTCTCTTTCAAATCCTTAACCCATAGACAAGTTATCTCTTTTTCGCTATACTCCAGAGCATCTTTTTCTGCCCAAAGGGCGTTCTCTTACTTGTCATATCCAGAACGCCAAATGACTTTAGTTTATAGCAGTGCGAGTTCACGGTTGACCAAGATAGCTTCGTTTCCTTCGCCAGCTTGTATGTTGATACCGATTTTCTCGCACCCTTTATCGTCTTTACGATCACATTGTCTATAGGTGACAATTCCTTTTTCATCTTTCCACTAATCGTTAACCATTTATGCGGAGGTTACAATTGCCCATATCTTCCCCGGGTTTGACACACCCTCGTATATTCCATAAGGCACGTAAACCTTTATCGCCAGCGCGAAGGAGTCTCCCGGCCATAGAGTGGCTGTGGGAAGCCCAACAACGTCATCGGCAAACACTGCAGGTGTACCTGAGAAACTGAATGGATAATCCCTGTTCCACCTTGAGAAAAATACTGCGCAATCTGGACTGACCGCTACAGCATATCCAGCAAGTGGGCTGCTACTGTTTACGTCCCCAACGGCAAATGATTTAGTACCTTGAGGGTAGGTATCCAGCTGGGTTACTGTAAAGTTCCCGCCTACAGCAGGGTCATAGAAGTTCGTCGTTCCCGTCTGTTCTTGTGTATGGGCGTCGCTTCCTATCCACAGCTGCGCATCAGTCTCATTACAATGTCCTTTAGTCTTATCGATCATCCAGAAGTACTCAGTGCTTGCATTCCTGAACCTCCCATAGGTAAATTTCGAACTATTTGGTGGTAAATTCCCATCCGGATCCCTCATATAAACCAGCTCTCTTGTCTCATTATACTCAACCCTGTTTATAAACCAAAAGTCTTTAGCTGACGGTTGATTCGTGGACGTATCATTCGACAGAACTACATAATTTCCAGCATCCGTATAACTGGTATTACCCCTCGCAAATGGGCTTGCAGACGGATATGTTGCATTGAACCATACCTTGCTTATATTCCTGGACCCGATATTCTCTATCTGTAGGGCAAAATAGTTTGCGCCTAGTATTTCAGTGTCATTATCACCAACACCACCTGGTGGTACTCCACTCCATGTAAAGGCTGCAGGCTGCAAGTCTATCATACAACTTACAGAAACGTTCACTGTTATATTTATATAGTCCGACTCATTTGCGGTCAGATTACCACCAAACTGTGCGCTTGCAACGCCCATAAAAATTCCCAAAAAGAGCATTACCAATGCCCCAATCCACAATCTCCTTTTCATTTATATCACCTCGTTGTTTTTTTGTTTTGTTTTATCTTTTTATCACCTCTAACCTACACGGTTTGAACGGTGACCGTTAATGCCCCGGTAATGTTACCGGCGGCGGTACCATAGGGAATTCTGAGCTTCACATTCGCTATTATATGCTCTCCTGGTTTTAGTGTTGTAGCATAGAAGTACTCAGGATGGCTTGCTCCTTCATTAGCTCCAGGTGCGTCCTTGTTCCAGTGATAGAACATGGCTGTAACCTGCTTGCTACAATTCCAGTGAACTGCAACGGTATAGTTCTCATACTCTGGGGGGGTATTACCACCAATGTACAGATCACGAAAACCCCACTGATTGTTGCCATCATAAGGAGCAAGGGTAGTTGGTTGTAAGTTCTCCTCACGACATGGATTTCCCACTCCAGTTCCTTTTAATGTAGGATCACATACTCTCAGATCAACAGAGCCCAGCTGTGACTGGTTATGAGCTTCTTTACCGATCTTGAAAATGCTGTTACTGCAGTTTCCACTTGACACATTCACTGCCCAGAACCACTCTTTATTAGCAGACCTGAATCTACCATGAGCCCAATCGCTCTCGGGAGCCGGTAATTGTAAATAAATTACCTCTGACTCATTGTACTCAACCCTGTTGGGGAAGAAATATGTAGCATTGATCTGGTTCCTCTTTATAACAACGAAGTTCCCTGCATCGTACTCATTGGGATCACCCGATCCGAAGGGCAGATCATTTGGGTATGAGTTATTAAACCATGTGTAGTTGATAGCGACAGAACCAATGTTTTCTATCTGTACTGCGGGCTTTTTATCCGGCCAACCAGCAAGCTGTGAATCATTTGTCTCAGACCCGGGATCCACATCAAGCCAACCCAATACATCCGGCTGGATGTCAACCATGGTCTTCTTAGCCACGGTAACCCAGAGCTGAATTGTATCATTGGATTGATTCTGCGCGGAGGCAAAGCCACTGAAAAGCAGTAACAGTAAGAGAATTAATAATAATTCTATACCGGTTCCCACATCTATTCCTAATTGTGCTACCCCCATTCCAAATCTCCATCAGCACATCACCCCGTGGGAATTCAGCCACCATAATGTTATACCCCCATCTTTAAATGGTATCATAGTTCCATTTTCACATAGAACCATCTCACCATGTTATTATGGGCTTATATTATGTGCAATACCTATATAAATACTTGTCGGTTTTTGGTTCTGTCCCAGAATAGGTTGATTTTCAGGGTTTGTTAACTGCAGTTGACAGTTTGACTGAAACAAGAGAGAAATTCTGGTGAGTAGTATAACACAAATGAAGAAACAGGTCTTTATGAAACTGCATTTAGCAATTGATACACCATTCCATATAATCCTATTGCTATGCCATGGTCTAAAATCCTGTTATTCCTTTTCCACGCCCCTTTGCTTTTTGATAGGCCGGTGTTTCTTTTGCTGGAATTCCTGAGTGAATAACCTGCAATTTACCATTATGCCATACTTTATACACAACATATGTTTCTCCGGGTTTGCTACCAACTTCGGTTATTGTGAACATAACTGTTTCCACCTCGTTTGTTACATTTTCACTTAGGCTTTCATGATCTGGTTCGTAACCTTCTGGCGGGCTTACTGATACTTCTGTTGTCCAATTATCCAGGGTTTCGAATACGAATGGATAATATTCTGTTAAAGATGTCCATTCAATGTATTCTGGCTCTATAATCCATAACTCAGAGCCCGTTACCTTCTTCATCTTTCCAGGAATCTGCTTTGCTTTGGCAGGCACTTCAAGTAATTGCAGGTATTTCCTAACAGTTTCATTCTCAGTTATATTATCGGTTGAAGAGCCCAGATGCTTGTCAGTGGTTTCATTCAACACACCAATAATTATGTATTCCTTTCCATGCATCACTCCTAAGAAAGCTTCTCCTGTTTCATCAGTAAGCGCTCTACAACAATTGAGCAATTCCCCCTTACTGCCGAATAATCCTTCCAACTTGCTGTCAAATTATTGTCCTTTGCACATTCCATCTCATATATTTCAACAGCTAGGCCCACTAGTGGATACTTCACAGATTGTGGGTGACTGCCTACTTCAATAATTGTGTGATTCACTGCTGTTACATAAATAGCTGCAGTGCAACCATTGAATTGCTCATAACCGAAATCGTACTTACAATCATCCTCCAGATCCGTAACCCCATCATTATCATAATCCCATGGATATATGTCATATCCATCCAGGACGCCATCGCCATCTACATCCGGGTTTTTTGCATTGGCAACAGCATCATCTAATGTAAGGTTATAGCCTGTCATCCATAAATCAATCTCTGCACCATCCGTCAATGTATCATTATCGGTATCGCAGTCAATCGGATTCAGTCCATAATCGATTTCAAATCCATCATTGGTATCCCATGCACGATCACAATCTGTGTCATCCCTGTTTGGATCTGTCTTTCTTGCTCTCTCCTTTTTATCCTCCTTAGTATCATTATCCCAGTCAGCATACCTTGGATTTGAAACTACATGGTACTCGACCCACATCCAGACTGGTGGTGGACCGGGACTGATCTGATATCTATACCTAATATCCCAGCCCTGTCTTTCCTCGTAATCATCAAGTCCGTCACCATCTTCATCAACTGTGTACGGATCTGAGGTCACGTGATAAGAGCTTACAGGGTCACCTGTACAGTTATAGAGAGTAATATTCCAACCCGCAGTCTCTTCATCATTTGTCAAACCATCATCATCTATATCTGGATCGCAGGCATCTCCCAACCCGTCCCCGTCTATATCTGATTGATCTGGGTTGTAAACCGTTGGGCAGTTATCCACGTCATCTCCAATTCCATCCAAATCTGCGTCTAAAAATATACTCACAGTTGTTGATTTCCCAGTTTCTGTGTTTCCTAAATTATCAACAGAATAATAATAAACCGTATAGTTCCCAGTTCCAGTTATGTTGAACGGGCTGGTGTAAATGGAATAATTACCGGTATCTACCTTGTAATAGGTTACCTGAACGCCAATTCCCGTATCTGTTGCATTAAGCGTTACTGTTACTGATGACTCATACACCCCATCCAGATTAATGTCTTCACCAGTTAAATTTGCAACAGTTACCGGTGGCGTGGCATCTCTCAGCGTTGTGTAGATATCGCTTGCATTTGTATTGCTTGCATTATCTATAGCTGTTGTTCTGAATTCATATTTTCCATCAACAATCATCACATATGTCTGTAATCCCTCCATCATACTGATCTGAGTCCAATTCCCGCCGTTATAGCTCATTTCAGTAATACAAGAAAATATCCCGCTTATCGCATCAGCACATGATGGCATATAGGTAACATTATCAGCAGTGGTCCAACCAGTTGGTGAAACATTTAATGAAACTATCGGTGCGGTTTTATCTATCTTCACCATAGCAATTTTCACATCTTCAACATTTCCATAATTATCAACTGATCTGTAGTAGACTGTAGTTATACCCTCTGCCGATGTTACAAATGGTACCAAATAATTATTCCAAGTAACATTATCGGTACTATACTCGGTATAATTCACACCAGATATATCATCTGTTGCATTCAAAGTTACCGTTACATTCGACAGGTACCAATTATTTGTACCCATGATTCCGCTCAGGCTGATTGTGGTATCCGGTGCAGTAATATCTAAGGGCTTAACAGTTATGGATTTATTGGCCTGATTATTCGTTTCATCCAACTCCAGAATAACATCATCTGGGTCTACTACTACATAAATATTATGAACCCCCGCTAAACCGGTTGTATTCCACAGAACCTGTACACTTTCATTTCTCCCTACTGCCAAGAAATCTATTGTCTGATTTGCTGCAATTTGCGTTCCATTTACTAAATCTCCATCATAGAACTGAACAACTATGTCAGAGGCGCTTATCCTCCCAACATTGTGAATTACTGCTTGAATCGTAACCATATCTCCCTCTGTTGGTTCTGGTATCGAGAAAGAGATATCATCTGACGAAACAACAAGGTCTGCTGCAGCACCCACAACTATGGCTCTTGTTGCTACATTATTATCTTTATTGGATTCAATTATGGCATATGCTGGATCGATCTCTACCTTCACCACATGCGATCCTATCAAGGCGGCGATCCAATCCATCGTAAGCGTTTCTTTCCCATCAACTGTTATTAAAGCTATTGTCTGAGGAGAACCTATCTGCACATTGTCAACATAAAATATAACAGAAATATTTTCTGCATCTGAACCCCCAGTGTTATGTATTGTCGCATATATCGTAACATTCTCCCCGGGTTCTGGATTAACATTAGTAAAAACGATATCGCTGGAATAAATCAATAAGTCGGGTACTGGTTCCCCGGGTGGCGGTAAACATAAATGTCTCTGGTTGCCGTGTTATCATACTCATAGCATTCCCCAATCCTATCCTCTGGATCCACACTCACCTTAATCCAGTGCCGTCCTACTGGGGTTGCATTCCATGTAACACTTACCGTTTCAGATGAACCGGCAGAAATTAGAGAGATATTTCTTGTACCTATCTCAGTGCCACCATCATAGAACCTGACTGTGACATTCTCTGCATCTAAAACTCCGATATTCCGAATTCTCGCGTGAATTGTAATTACAGTTCCAACCAGTGGCCTATAGTTCGAAAACGTTATATCCGACCAAGAAACTGCCAAGCCCGGCAATGCCGGATACACATATACCCCTTTAGAATATTCATTGTTATTCTCATTTATCTCAATAATATTATCCTCTGGATCGACCACAGCCTTAATAGTATGCGTTCCCAGCGTTGTAAAATTACGGCTTACAGAAGCTGTTCCATATCCACCTTTCCCAGCAATGTAAGGAATAATTTTTTCATCAATAACCGTAGCACCATCATAGAATCTAACGGTAATATTTGCAGCACCAGTACCGCCTATATTCTTCACCCATACCGTGGCAATGACTATACTTTGATTAACTACCGGTCTGCAGATGCCGACATTCGTAAACGAAATACCTGTTGGGGTTAAATCCGGCACCGGCGGATAAACATATATGCTACCATATCTCGCATTATTACCTTTATTCAACTCACCTATTGTATTATCTGGATCCGCAACCACCTTAATGGAATGCCATCCGACAGGCGTTGCATTCCAATCTATCGATACACTTGTAGAGCCCTTTCCAGATAGGAAATCAATCATTCTTTCCCCGATAACCGTGACACCATCATAGAATCTAACGGTAACATTTGTAGCATTTACTGTGCCAATATTACGAATTACCGCCGTAATCGCTACTGTATCATTCTCTACAGGCTTCGACGGCAAGAATGAAATTGAATAAGCCACTAAATCTATTCCCTGAGGCAATTCCTTCACGGTCAACGGCATTTCAACACTGTCAGAAAATGTATAATCCGTAACAGTTACCACTATTGTATAATTCCCCGGCTCATATGGTGCAGTAATCCTTTTACTGTAGTCCCCAGTTCTAATTGTATATGTCCCCCATTGCCTATCCCCTATTATCGTAATCGTGGTTGTCGCACCAGCCACAGGACTGCCCCATGCATATGTGGTATTATATATCGCATCCCCTGAAACCGTTATCCAAGAGCCGATATAACACTCTGCTGGACTAACTGCTCCAGAGACAATTATCCCGCCAAAGCCCACAAACCTACCTACCGATATTGTCCTTGTCGCTTCATTATTCTCTTCATCTCTCTCTGCAATGACATTATCTGGATCAACCACAACCCTTATCGGATGAATTCCCTCTAAGTCAGCAATCCACTCTATAGAAGCTGTCCCATCCGATTGATATGAAATGAAGGGAATCTGTTTCTCACCTATTGTATCGTTACCATCATAAAACCTCACAGTGACATTCTCTGCATCCACATCGCCAATATTATGCACTGTTGCAGTTATCGTAATTAACTGACCTTCGAAAGGACTGGAATCCGAGAAATTAATGTCTGCTGAGGATAAAGTCAGATCAGGTCTTGATTCTATCTTTATCGTTTGGTTTTTTGTTGTTTCTAAGTTTCCTGCGGTGTCATTGCTTCTATATCTTATATAATTTATTCCTTGGGTTGATATTTGAACTGGAGCAGCATAGGTTATGTTTGGAGCGCAAGTGTTGGTAGTATCCAAGCAGTACAGGGTTGTATTACAACCAGACCTATCATCACTACACGTTAATGTCACATTAACATAAGTTGAGGAAGTCCACGTATCAAAGGTATATTCTGTTTCATCGTCTTTAATTGCTGTTGCAGTAGTTATTGGTAGTTCTAAGTCAGAGTTTAAAGTCAGAGGAAGGTAATCTATATTATCTGTACTTAGTGTATATGCTTTTTCACACATATAATCCCCTGCTCTATCCCAACAAGTATCTGAGTATCCTGTTCCATCTGGCTTGCCCCAGTAGTTGCCTCCGATATACGATTTATCGACAATGTTTGTCTGCATGGTTTTGGTTGTATTCCAATCATTTGAATTTGAGCCAAGAAAGTTTGCAGGGGAGGAAGTATTAACCAAATTATCGTAAATTAGGCAACTGGTGATAGAGGCTAGATAAAAACCATAATCTATTCCAGCCGAACCAATACTACCGTACTTACCCCTGTTTCCACCAGACCCACCAGTTAAAGAACTTATCGTGTTGGAGTAGATGTTGTTACTTGACGAGGAAGAGAGATAAATTCCAGACACTGTACCGCCTGCCCCCCCACGGCCTCCACTACGCCTGCCTGTACCTCCCTTCCCACCAGTTAAAGAACTTATGTTGTTGGAGGAGATATTATTGCTTGGTGATTCTATTGTGTATATACCATAAACTGCACCGCCTGAACCACCATTACTACCACCACTACCTCCCGACTGCCCCGTAAAATTAGCGAACGTGTTATTTTCAATAATCGAATTAGTAACATCGATTAATACCAACCCAGCAGATATACCGCCTGTACCTCCAACATCATTTGACCCTGTCCGAGTAGAACCCCCAAGTAGAATTGGTGTATTGTCCGTAGTTACATCGAAGTTGGAAATATCTAAACTTGTCTTATTATAGAAGAAGAGTATTGCTTTCCCATCTATTGTATTTGTGTTGGTTGGGACATAGTAAGATCCCTGAAGTGTCGTCTGTGTTATTACATTATTATAAGAGTTGGTATCAGCTAACCAGATCCCTGCAGATGCTCCAGGAGCCCC
>Ga0209636_10003999_pt1 | contig 15069 bp, 13 predicted proteins | sample DeeMarSWOR152_54_FD_187464 | JGI IMG/M metagenome (GOLD analysis project Ga0209636, IMG submission 187464) | Marine sediment microbial communities from White Oak River estuary, North Carolina - WOR-1-52-54 (SPAdes) (version 2) | ecosystem: Environmental > Aquatic > Marine > Intertidal zone >...
AGAGACAGAGCTCCGCCCTAAGTTTCCAATTCTTCTTGACTCTATTTTCTCTCGGACAACATTCTTCTGATCTCTTTGACGTCGTTATAGATATGCCCTACTATGAAGAATATCAACCCCTGAAAGATGAGCGGGACGCCTACTGCTGCTCCTATCACCGTGAAAAGGAGAATTACCCCCACGATGATGGCGATAGCGCCCACGAGCATGGCAAGTGAACCCATCTGCTACCTCCTTTGCCTGGCGTTAAACATACTCACATTGAGGGAAAGAATCGAGCGTCGGTCCAGTAATCCTCTTTGAGATAGTTATATTGTGAGATCAAGGCTCTCAGGTGCTGTCCTTCCCAGTTAGCCAAAAATGAGAAAAGGGCCCTGGCCTGGGGATCCTCTGTCTTCTGCGCCGATTTGTTATAGAAATCTATCGAGTTTTGCTCCAGCATTATGCCGACTGACAAGGCCGTCATCTCAAAACGGCTTTCACTTATCCTTTTCTTGAACTGTTCTGAGAATATGGGGCTGGTGGATGAGGCATCAAAGCCAATTTTCATTTTCAGCTTTGCTTCGTCCCACTCGAATTTCCCTTGTCCCTTATAGATTCTGTATTGTTCTTTCAGGGCTCTCATATGTTTGACTTCGTCAGAGGCCAGCGATTCGAGCATCTCTTTGCCTTTAGGATCGGCGGTCTGTTCTGCGGCCATCTTGTAGAAATGGTAGCCGTCCGATTCGAACTTAATGGCATCTTTTAAGATTTGAGCAAGGCCGGTGTGATCTGACATGGTTTTTTCCCTCCTCGGAGATGTGTCTATTCCTCCCACCCCTTGAATTTTTCTTTGAGGTAGGGCTTAAGCTTCTCAAATTTCTCTGCCTGTTTTTCGATCACCTTTTCTGCCTGTTTGGAATCGAGATTGGCCACTTCCCGACAGTAGGTTCCAATCCTGCCGAAATACAGAGGAGTGATCATGTCCACCAGTCTACGCCGGTTTCTGCTCCAGGTTTGATAGATGAAGCCGAAATCGTAGATGATCTTGGCCCAGAGTTCCGAAGGAAGGTCCAGCTCGCCTGTCTTCTCCAGTTTTTCAACTCTCTTTTTCAGCTCCTCAAAGTTTTCATGAGCTATTACCTGTCGGTACAGAGGCTCGAAGTGATGGAAACCATCCACAAACTCCTCCTGAAGCTTGCTCTGGGTCACCGAGACCGATTCGAGTTTCAGGGGTTCCGGCGTGTTTCCAATGATTTCGACCTCTTCGCTTTTGTCTGCCACCATCCACTTTTTCTCGTACTTCCCCATTAAAAAGAAGAGGGTGGACACCACCTGGTGGAACATGGGCGACAGGTCAAGAGATGGGTCTTTGGCATCGTGCAGCTTGGTTCCCAGGTTGGCCTGGACTATTTTGTATCCTTCATTAAGAGCTGAAGTGGTCATCCAGATGTCGATTCCGAAGCGAGCCACGTCGGTGAGCCACACGTCCTCCTTGGAAAAATAGGAAGCCAACTCGCCGCAGAACCCAAAATCGCCTCCTATGGGCTGGCGGATCCGTTTACCATACAGCGCCCGGGTCAAAGGATAGACAATATGGTTGGTTATGGAGCCATCGTATTTATGCCTGATGTAGTAGGGAACCACAAAATCTGATTTTTTCTCGAGTATAGGAGAGGCCAGAAGCTTGACCCACTCGGGAGCGATATTTCTCAGATCGGAGTCCACCACCAGGCAGACTGTCGCTTTGAGCTCCTTGGCGGCCTCAAATACGGCCCGAAAGGAGGTCCCTTTTCCTGGCATGCCGCGATAGATGGCAACCATACGACTCACGCTTTCCGGAATTTCGGCAGCAAGTGCCTTCTCCCTGCTGTCGTCCAGAGAGCCGCCATCCGAGATGAGAATGCCTGATCTTAAATCTTTGAAATGTTCTTTAAGCCCTCTGGCGCAGGCTGTCACTACATTTTGGATGGTATCCTCTGAATTGAAGCTGGGAATCCCCACCAGGATATCGACTTCACCCAACCCCTCAATCCAGGTCTTGAGATTGTGCCTTAAAGCTGTCTCATATCTTTTGAATACTTTCACTTTTTTCCCTTGGTTTTGCTCCGGCTATAAGAAACTTCAACGATTTGATTTACTTAAATTCCTTTTATCACCAAGAGCTTATCGACAACCTTTGACATTCCTAAACACTTTTCAAGTGAAATTAAAAATCGGTAAATTCGTTGTCAAGGTTTTTCTAAATGTTGAAAATTCATAACCTAACAAGACTTCATGTGCAGAGAAGACAAATGAGAAGACTATTCGGAGGCAGGTGCGCTAGGGCCGCCGTACATCCCGATATCTGAAATGGTGCCGTCGGGATCGGTGTAAAGCGGATTGCCCTTGTCCTTTAGGGGCGAATCGGGAAGAAGATGGAAATCGGTCTCCCCGACAAATCCCGGGTCGACTGAAATGTTGCCGTCCTTGCCCGAAAGATCAGGCAGGTCCTTGTAGTCTCCCTTTTCATTTTCCCAGACATTATTATAGGTTATGGAGAAATCCTCGAAGTCCCCGTAGTTCCATATGCCCACCTGAGGACAGACCCATTCTTCCCTCCAGCCATTCTTGACAATTATGTTGTTGGTGCACTCCCCCTTTGCCTCCTCTTTCCAGATGGCAAAGCCGCAGTTGCCATTTCTGACTATGACGTTATTTGATGCCTCCAAAAAGGAAGTACCGGTGGCAATGATTCCCCAGCCTAGGTTGTCAAAAACAGCGTTGTTTCTGACCACAGCTTTTGTGTTACCGAAGGTCCCGATTCCCTTCCAAAAGCCTGAGATTCTGTTGCGCAGAACAGTTGCTGATGCGTCCCAGGTGATGCCGATTCCCGCGCCTCTTCCGTCGTATATCACGTTATCGGCAATAAACGCTGTTGAACCCCGGTAAAGAGCAATCCCGTCCCAGCCGTTCCCCTCGATTCTGTTGTTCAGGATGAAGAGTTCCGAGTTTTCCCTTCCAAAGACTCCGCCAATCCCGACCACAACGTCATCAATGCGATGCGCGTTGCTTAAAATATGCGTCTCCTTCACAGTCACCCGGCTGAACTTAGCCACTACTGCCGCATCTGTCGCATTTCCATCCGGGTCTCTTCTGCCGCCGGTTATCTTGACTCCGGTTACGGATGAGCCGTTACTCCTTTCGAATAGAATTCCGTATCCGGCATTGGTTATCAGGATGGTCTCCTCTGGCCCCGATCCTATCAGGTGGATCGCTTTCTCCTTGATCAGAAATCCTCTGGTTGCATTAACCTGAGTTTTTTGCTCCTCACAGTTCCCGCATAGATCCTCGATATACGGCGCGGGCGTGGCCTCATACTCGCCTGGCAGAATTATTATCTGATCCCCGTCTTCTGCGGAGTCGACGGCGGTTTGAAGATCACGAAAAGGATCGTCGACTGACCCGGAGCCGACCTTGCCATCATCCAGATCATCAACATACCAGGTCTCGGAAGGTTGGGCCGTTAAGAGGGGAACGGCTCCAGAAAAGCAGATCAACACAACAACGACGACCAGGTATTTGAAAAGGCGAATCATCTTTTTTCAATCGAACCTTAGAATTCCGTAGAACCTGGGGTCGTAGGAGATGGGCACCATCCAGTCAGATGCGGAGTTTACCCTTTGCTGTTTTCTTCTGAAATTGATAAGCCAGAAGTCACCCTGTTTGGGCCCGGCTTTGAGCAATTTGAACGGAATTCTCATCTCGATGGACCATGCGGCATCACCCTTGTTCGCTGCAACTTTGTACTCTCCGTTCCAGATTCTGTCCTCGCCCTCGTACTCTTCGCCTTGCCACTTGAGGATCTGGTCAAATGCCACTCCCGAGGAATTGAAATAGATCTGGTAGGTGGTTCTCGCGACGCTATCCGGGCAGAAAAAGAAGCCGACGCAATCATCCAGGTAAACTGCTCCGTCCTGTTCTTTCGCTTCTGCCTTCAATTCTCCTATATTGCTATCAGCGCAGGATGCCGCTATGAATAAATTCTTGTTATCGTAACCCCAGTAGAACTTAGTCGGTTCCACCACGGTTCTATTGCCGTCTGGTGAGCCGAACTGCTCCACCAGCGAGGCGTCTTTCCATTCTTGGTCAGAAATAATCCCGTCGATTTTTGGGGACTTTGCTAGTCTTCTGCAATTAAGCTCCCGTTTCAGGTTCACAGTACCTTCATAAGGATAGGTTTTATCCCGGCCGAAGTGATAACCCACTGAATAGTGCGGAAGAGGATAGAGGTCCCCTTTCAGAGCAAGCTGAAAACTCTGATACCAATCAGAGGAAGGAGCAATGTCCAAGGCCAGCTCCTTGGGGCTTACCTCCCAGTTGTCGTCAAAGGTCCAGGTCAAGGTATCGATCAGCGGTTTATCCTTTGAGCTTTTGATATGAACCGAAGTCTGGCCGGAGTATCCTTTGGCGCCTTCTTTTATGAAGACCGGCGTGGAGCTGATCGGTCTGCCGTAGTAAAAGCTGGAGATAACCAGCTCCTCTTCCAGGTTGACGAAATCCCTGTCGAGAACACTTCCCAGCTCGATCAAGGCTACGTCCAGCTTATCCCCTTTGACCGTGCACCAGAGGTAATGGTAGAAAAAGCCAATATCTCTTGCTTCCATGTCCATACCTCCGCCCGAGCTTCCCACGCAGATGTATCTTATGCCGTCTATGTCTCCGGTAAAGTAATGGTGGTAATGGCCCGAGAAGACGGCATCCACCCCATACTCCTTGAAAATCTGGTGCATGGGATCGGGCCTTTTGTCTTCGATGGCATTGAACCAGAGAGGCTTGTGGAAAAAGACGAATATGTTCTCTTTGTCTTTGTTGGCCCTTAGATCATTCATAAGCCAGGCCTTCTGCTCTTCAGGGAAGTCTTCTGCTCTTTCTATTCGGCTGACATCTAACATAACGAAGTGGGTATTCTTGAAATCGAAAGAGTAATAGGGCTGGCCTACTCTCCTTCTGTATGTGGGTTCTGCCTCGTCAAAGGTAATGTCGTGATTTCCGGGCACAAGGTAGTAGGGGGCCGAGAGCTTGGCGATGATCTCCAGGAATTCGTCCCATTCTTTGTTAAGGGTCGTGGTATCGGCAGTATACCCTTCGATATAGTCCCCCACTGTCAGGACTATATCGGGATTCAGTCGATTGACCTCCTCCACCGCTTGCGGGAAAACACCAGGCTGGTGCGAGCCAGTCCTGTCGCCCAATATTGCGAAGCGGTAAGTGACCTCCTGTGAAAAAGCCACCTTGGCCGGTGAGCTTGCCGCCAGGACGGCGATTAAGATAAGAAAACTTATCTTTCTGCTGACGCTCAGCATGATTCCTCCTGTTCTGAGTTTTTTAGACCTTCAAGAAAGCGAATCGAAGGAACTTGTCAAGTGAAAATTTCTGCTAAATGTTTTCACCTCTCAAGTGGATAGAACTAGGTCTCTTGTTCCTATCCGCATGATTCTGGGTCAGGAGACCCAGAACTACCCATATCCTATCCGGTAGCCTGACCTTGCCCTTAATGTGGGGTTGGCTTAGAAAAATCCAGAACCTGACTTAAGTCAGGTTCTGGTATTTGCTACTGACAAGCAATACGATTCAGCAAAAAAACAAAAAGGGCGGGCCCGGAGGTCCGCCCCTACCTTCCCATAGCAAGATGTGGAATGATGGATTAGAACAATCTGTCCAAATCTTGTTGGCTCAACTCTGTTTTTCCCTGGTCTGATATTTCTACTGCTGTGCCGTTCAAGGTGAATATGACATTGTCGCCTAAGGCCAGATACTTACTGATTTCGGGTTTGAGCGATATCAATTTGAAATATGCCGTACTGAATCTTTCGATCTTCAGGGTCTCTCTCTTACCTTCGAATTCTGAATCGACCCACACATCGCCCTTCTTGAAGAAGGATTTCTTCCCTGCTTGCATTACTTCGGTTACTGTTCTCATCTTGCCTTCGGCATCGAAATAGCCTGGCGTCGGAAGCGCAGCCTTTTTTAATCCTCCTAAATTCTTTGCCTGGGATACAGCGCCTCGACCCACGTCCTGCGCGGACAATCTCATAATCTGCTCTTCTGCTCTTTCGGCAAGCTCTCTGTGAGAGATCGTAGGATCGACATCGATCAGAAATGATGTGTACTCGGTTATGATTCCATACTTCTTCGAAAGGCTGACGATCTCATCCACCAGCTCCTTGTTCTTGCCATACAGTCTTATCTGATCGATTAAATAGCCGATTCTCCTGGTGGCCCAGAGCAAAGGAACGAAGTCGTTCTTGTCTTTTTCCCGGACAAAGTTCACTTGATAGTCATATCCCTTTTTCTCATTCTCTGCCGAACCGGTCAGCGTTACATCCGAGCGTCCCTGACCATCGAATTTGCCCAGGATGATAAGCTGAGAGCCCTGGAAAAGATCGGGCAGCTCCTTGGGATACATCTGAGAAGTCTCGATGCCCGCAAACTTAAGAGCCAGCTCTGTTAAGACCGGATCGGAGATCTTCTTGAAGAAATAGGAAACCTTGATCTCGATGTCCTCATCCGGGCTCACATAATCCGAGGTGGCATGATTTTCGGAAGCCAACTTATCCAGGAGATGGGTATTAACGTCGTAACCTACTCCGAAGACGAATATCCTGGTTTTGTAATTGTTCTTGTCTTCCACATTTTTCAGTATGTCCTTGAGCTCGGTGACTCCGACAGTAGGGAGGCCATCTGTCAGAAAGATCACGAAATTGGGTCTATTGTCAGATGTGATCTGCTCCAACCCTGTCAGAAGAGCCGAATTTATGTCGGTTCCACCTTCGGCCTTAGTTTTTCTCACGAATTCCAGAGCTTCATCCAGGTTAGCCGAGTTGACTTCTGCTAATTCCGATCTGAAACTTTCTATCCGGTCGTCGAAGTCTATTATGTTGAACCTATCACCTTTGTTCAGACTATTGAGACAGAACCTGAGCGCACCCTGAGCCTGCTCGATCTTTTTCCCTTTCATGCTCCCAGAGGTATCCAGAATGAAGATGACGTTCTTTTTGACTCTTTTGTCCTGCAGGACCTCCACCCTGGGGGAGACCATTCCCAAGAAGAATCCTCCCTCCTTCTCGTCGTAGTGGGTGAGTAAGCTGAATCCGATGTCCTCATCTGATACGGTATAGTAGAGCACAAAATCCTTGTTGGGCCTGGTGCCTTCCTCGATGTAGGTTATCTTTGCTTTGTTATCTGACAGTTTCTCTGTTCTGATGTCATGAGTAGGCGAGAAGACACTCTTTATAGGCTGTTTCGATTCCAGGTCGATGGAGAGCTTAACCGATTCCAGAGGATCTTTGGAGAATTTCTCCGTTCCCAGGGTGTATTTGTACCCGCAGATCCCGCCGGAAAGCTCTAAAAGCTCCGAATAGGCGAGTTTTACCCTGGTCTCGCCGTTGGCCGGAATGGGATAGACCCTGGCCTGGAACATGCCATCGCTGTAATATTCCAATAACGCTGGGTCCTTCCTTTGGCGGACGATATCCTCATAGATCCTTCTGGCTTCCTCTTTATCCAGGACTTTCCCTTTAATCTCCTCATTTCCCACATACATCGAGAACTTCGAGATGGAGGCATCCTCAGGAATAGGGAAGATGTATGTTCCTTCGAGCTCGCGGTGGTAATCATTCTTGAATACCTGATCAACAAAGGTTTCCGCCACCTGGTCGGTTATTTTGATGTCCACGTGATGATATTTTATGGAAAGCATTGGAGGCATAGGCTCATATGGGGGAATGGGTCGGGGGATAATGAACCCATCAGCCAGAGCTTGTGAACCCGCCAGAGCTAAGATCAACCCGACTAAAAAGACTATCTTTTTCATTTTCTTCTCCTTTCTTTTTTAGTTCCTTCATAAGTTCTTACAATTGGAGAAGAAGAATATTCCCCCAAAAATTAATTCTCCTTTAGATCCTTTAACTTCTCAACCCTCTTTATCAACTCTTCCTTGATCTCTTCTTTTTGCGATATTTTCAGAAATTCTTCTATCTCTTTAATAACCTGTTCCCTAATGGCCTCGTCCTTTGTTTTGTCAAATGAATAGTAATAGGCCGCAGCAATCTGCAGATAAGCATATTCGACAAAGGGATCGGCTGGATTGTCCTGAACGAATTTTTTCCAGAAATCGCTGATAACTCTTAAAGAATCCGTACTCAGCTTACTGCCAAAGTAGTCAATATCTGGAATCTGTATGCTATCTGCGAACCAGTATACACACATTTCTTGGGGCGCCATTTTTTCTTGGGGCGGCATTTTGTCAATAAAGCATTCAGCCTCCACCTTTGACTCTGGTTTTGCTTTTTTGTCTTCAACATCTGCCATAGTTGTCATCGCAGCTTTTGGCACATCTTCCTTTTCTACAGTTTTTAGAGCTTCCTGTTCCATAACTCCCGCCACTGGTTCTTTTTCAGCAATGTCCCTGGTGACTCCCTTTTTTGCCATGGGCTCAACGCCTGCACCTGCCGCGACTTCTTTTGACTCGGGCTGAATAAGGGGTGTGGGCTTTTCGAGCTCCTCCTTAGTCGCTTCCTCTTTGATCTCAGCAGCTTTTTGGTCTACAACTCGTTTCTTCTCTGTTCTGGGAGGAGCCTGTTCTGGAGCAGGAGCCGGTTTTTCTCCTATCGTTGCAGGTGCTTCGAGTGCCCTTTCAATTTTCTCTGCCTTTGGTATCTCCTTTTCAACGAGTTTTATTTTTTCGGGAATTGTTCCTCGATAGTCGATGTATAGCTTTCCTACGATAAAGACCAGAACAATTGAAGCTACTGCTGCTGCAATCCTCAATCTTTGGGGAGTGAAGACAAAGACATTCCCCACGAATTCCTTTAGTCTGATGCCAAAAGGCTGTCTCTGCTTCGAGATTATCCTTTCCCTGACTCTCTGCGAGAAAGTCTGCCAGTAGGCTTCCTCGGGTTCGGGTATCTCTATTCCTCTGGCCTTTCCTTCGACCATCTTTAGAGCCTCGAATTTCTCTTTACACCTGGGGCATTCCGAGAGATGCTTTTCGATCTCTTTTCTCTTTTGTTCATCCAGCTTCTTATCCAAATAGAGGTGAATGAATTTCTCGCAATCTTTGCATCTCATGTTAACCACCTCCCTGGAGATAGTCTTTTAATGAATCTTGCAGCCTCTCCCTGGCCCTGAAAAGCCGGGACATGACTGTGCCCACGGATATGTTCAAACTTTTTGCGATCTGCTCATAACTTAACTCCTCGTAAACCTTCAGAATGAAAACCGCCTTAAAAGCAGGAGGGAGTCCATCAATGGAGCGCTCGATTTTGTCCATAAGTTCGTCCTTCATGAGCTGGCTCATCGGGTCTGCGACGACCTTTTTGTCCTCCAGCTTATAAGGCTCAAGTTCAGATTCTGACACTGTGAATTTCTTTCTTTTCAGATAATTGATGCTCAGGTTCATGCAGATCCTGAAAACCCAGGGATAAAAACTGTGTTCCTCTTTAAAGGACTTGATGGAGGTAAAGGCCTTGACAAAGGTCTCCTGGGCTAAATCGTCTGCTGAGTCGTGATCTTTGGTCATCCTGTAAGCCAGACGATATATGTTCTTTTGATACTTTCTCACTAATCCCTCAAAAGAGCGTAAATTCCCCTGCTTGGCTTTCCGGATCAGTTCTTTCTCAGCTTCTAAGGATTCCAGCTCTTTTTCAGGTTCAACCATCAACCCTTCCATCAATTAAAATACAAATTCACGCCCCGAATATTCCCGCAAATTTCACAGGTGGCAGAGATTGTAAACCAAAAGTTCTAAGACGAGATCAGGCGGAAGAAAGCTTCTCTTCAGGTCCGCATCTGCCTGATGAATGAAAAGCAGTCCGTTTTCCAATTGATCCAGAGTGAAATTTCTGCTTTGCTCCTTGTAGTCCTTCAAAAAGTAGGTGTGAACCTTGAGATAGGAGGGAAGTGAGACATCGGATTTCTTTTGATCGAATTCCTTGACCTTCAATAGTCTGATCAGGTGTTCGGTGAGCCAGAAGATCATGGTTCCCGGGGGCTCACCCCAGGAAAAGAGGTTATTCAGCACCTCCAGGGCTTTCTTGGTGTCTTTCTGTCCCACCGAATTCAAAAGCTTAAAGATGTTCTCGGACCCAGTGTAACCTACAACTTTCGCGACATCGTCGGGGGTAATGGTCTTCCGATCACCTGTAAACAGAGCCAGTTTCTCGATTTCGTTAGCCAGATCAGGTAAACTTTTGCCCGCCCAGTTTTGCAAAACAGCGATGGCCTCAGCTCTGATGTCTTTGCCGTAGTTTTTGACCCGATTGGAGATCCATAAAGGAATCTGATTTTCATAAAGCTCTGGGAAATCTACCACGGTTGCCGCTTTTTCCAGATCCAGATAGAAGCTTCTCCTTTTGTCCAGCTTCGCAGTCACCAGAACCAAACAGCTCGAATCGGGTATCCCCTTAAGGTGTGTCAGCAAAAGCTTCTTATCCGGGGGGGTGAGTTTATCCGCATCATAGACTATAACCAGCCTTTTCTGCGAGGCGGTCGGAAAAGTAGAGGCCCTGTTTATGATCTCGGTGGCGCTGGATCTGGAGGCGTGCAAGATATCCAGGTCGAAGCTTCTGCAGGTCATGGGTACCAAAAGGCGAATAAGCTTATCCAGGGCCTCTCTTTTTAGGAACTCCTCCTCTCCTGAAAAAAGATACACCCTGGAGATCTTCTTTCCCTGAATCCTTTTCAGAAAGTCCTGATATCCGATCTTCATCTATTCGAGAAGATTACAAACGGCTGACCGGTTGTCAACAGAAATCAAGCCTCCGGCTCCTGTGGACCTGTATCAAGACACCAAGTGTTGGCGTTTGGAAGCCGCTTTTGATCCGAATTTGGTTAGGAATTATTTCTTGCCGTGCTTGAGGTAGAATACCTGAGGAAATGAAGCGGGGGTTATTTGGAGGGCATCAGATCCTGCGCCGGGTTGTCCCATTTCGGTATCCAGGAGAGGGTATAGGGGATTTTCTTTTTGTAGACCAGAGCCATATCCAGGTAGGGTTTTAGCTCCCTGGTGCACTCCAGTCTCTGATTCACCTGGTGAACCACAACATAGCTATTTGCGAAAATATCCAGGTGTTTATTTTTGAACAGGTGGGGATTCAACTCCACGAATTCCAGAAGTGCCAAAAGACCCGCATACTCGCACTCCCACTGATTGCCGGTGAATTTAGCCCGGAAGGTGACTCCCAGATCAGGAATATAGAAGCTAACCACCCCGTCTGCATCCTTTTGTTTATCTGCGCTTCTGATCATTCCATAAAAGTAGCAGTCCATTTTAGCTCTCCTTTCCTTTTTCTGTTTGTAGAAAATGCAAAAGCCGTGCCGCCCCGACCCGGCCAGGCGACCGGGAGGGCCGTGAACAGAAAAGGGATTAGTCGTTTAATATGAGGAGGTAAGTCGTTGCGGAGTATGGGAATCTAAAAGCCCCGGGAAAGCCCCTCGAGCGAAAATCCTATCAATGGGAATCGGAAATCTACTTCCCAACGCATTTTTATGAAAGCTGGTTCACACTTGGTGCAGCCTTTTACACCTTTTCCAGTGGATCGAAGAGCTTTTTGTATTCCTGAAGCGCGTATCTATCGGTCATGCCCGCGATGTAATCACATATCACCTGCATCTTGTCGCTCTGCTTCATCCTGGCTCTTACGTGTGGAGGGAGCTGATCCGGGTTTTTCAAGTATACTTCAAAAAGCTGAGTTATTATCCTTTTTGCCTTGTCGGCCATTCTAATCATTCGGTAGTGACGGTACATCTTGTTAAATAGAAGCATCTTGAGCTGGGTGTTGAGCTTACCGGCGCGGGAGGAAAAGGTCAAGATGTTCTCCCCCGCATTCCTAACATCCTCCACCGTTTTTATTCCCCTCATTTTGATTTTAGTGGAAGTTGCCGAGATGACGTCGGTAACAAGCCTGTTGATCATCATCCTGACTCCCTGGCTCTGCCTTTGGTCGGCATTGAGCCGGGTGTGTCTCTTCGAGAGCTCATCCATGCTCTCTTTCCATAAAGCGGCCTCATTCAGTTCCTCCTCCGACAGAACTCCTGACCTTAGCCCGTCATCAACATCGTGACAGTTGAACGCGATCTCGTCGGTTAAACAGACGATCTGACACTCCAGAGCCGCATGCATCTTGGGCTCAAATTCAGTAGGGATGGGCTTATCATAAACGGTGTGGTGCTTCATTATCGATTCCCTGACTTCGTAAGTCAGGTTCAAGCCCGGGAACTCGGGGTACTTCTCCTCTAAGATATCGACTACCCTCAGGGTCTGGCGATTGTGCTCGAACCCGCCGTGCCTCTTCATTATCTCGCTCAGCGTCTCCTCACCCGAATGTCCAAAAGGTGTGTGACCCAGATCATGTACCAGAGCCACGGCCTCTGCCAGATCCTCGTTCAATCTCAAGGCCCGGGCGATGGATCGGGAGATCTGGGCTACCTCGATGGTGTGAGTCAGTCTGGTTCTGTAATGATCCCCTTCGTGGTTGACAAAGACCTGGGTTTTATATTCCAAACGTCTAAAAGCGGTGCAGTGGATAACCCTGTCCCTGTCTCTCTGAAAATGGGTGCGATAGGGATGCTCATCTTCCTTGTATTTCCTGCCCCTGCTATTCTTGCTCTTCATAGCATAAGGGGCCAGATACCTGTCCTCATCTTCTTCCATCTGTTCTCTCAAGATACCTGAAATCTCCATAAAACCTCCTCTTGGGAATGTAGATGACGGTTTCATAATAAAGAATAATAAGGATCATAACAAGGGAAATGTTTTCTGATTTGCTTCTGGCATCAAATCCTCTACGCCGGATACGCCAGAATCCACAGATCAGGCCGTTGCGCCAGCTACGCCATATCGCACTCTCTGGAAAACAGGGAGCAAAAAGCTCAATTCATTCAAGCCGACCCATTATCGGGTCTCCCGGTCACAGGTCGTAGACTCGCCGGAGATGGTCCCGCGGTCTATAATTCAGACCCCTTTTTGCCGATAACCTTGAGGCCGGGGATCTGAAGAATTTTCGCCTGGTTAAAAGAATTCTCTTGACAAACCGAAGGGGACAATTTTATTTAGTCCGCCTAAATTCGGCGGGCTCTTTGACGTACTAAGGTGAGCAAGGCCCGAGACAACGGCAGTCAGCCGGTGTCGCTGGAGCGAGGAGGTGAGAAAAATGAGATGTGCTTCGTGCGGAGAAAAAATAGAGGAAGATCCCGTCTGGAGAGACGATAAAGCATATTGCTGTGAGGACTGTGCAAATACGGGAGAACCTGAAGAGGAAGAAGAGGAGAAAGAAGAAGAAGAAGAGGAGGAAGAGGAAGAAGAGGAGGAAGAAGCCTAGGGGCAGCACCGGCTTGTCCTGAGGTCAGATCCCGGCTCTGTGCAATTGGCAGCCGGGAAAAGTCTCCCTAAACAATTTGCCTCGACAGGAGGTGAGACAGTTTGAAAAAGAAGCCTAAGGCTGGTAAGACCGTTGCGCCGCCCAAGAAGATGAGCGCAAAGGGTGGCGGCTCCAAGAAAATGCCAAAGAAATAAATCCCACTGATTCTGAGAAAAGCCCCTGGGCACATGGTCCAGGGGCTTTTTTTGTTACATCCCGGTTCAGTACTCTTCGGGTCCGAAGCAAAAAGGGACTGAGAGGTGAAGGCCCTTACCATCCTCCTTGCAGCAGCGAGTTTAACGATTACCCTTTCTGGAGGGTCTTGCTCGAGATCATTGGTCTTTTCTCAGCAAAGAGCCTGCAACCAGAAGGGGACTTTCAGGTCCTGGGCTGCTATATTATGAGTGGTAAGCTTTACAGCACACTCAAGAGATGAATTCGCAGCAGAGAACGACTGGATTGGATCTGTGGCCGACGGGTAGATCGGGTAGAACGGGCAAGAGACATTCTCCGTTTTGCTGTGAACCGGGGAAACAGAAAAATCTCTACGTGTAAATGCTCCCTTCACGTCAGGAGTTCTATTCCAAGGAGTCCAGTGGACTCTGAGGTTCTGAAATACAGAACGGGGAGATTGTGGCAATGCCCTAGAAAAGGGTAGTGTGGGGGCCCCTCCCGTTGCTGCTGCAGGCGTAATCGGGTACAGGTGAAATTCCTGGACAGAGTCCACTGGACAGGAATGATCTTACCCCCTTTCATCTGATATTATACCCCTCCCGACGCTTAAATGTTTACACTGAAGATCGACAAAAGTCAAGAAAACAGGATAGGGCTCGGATCTCCGCTCTTCAAACAGTGTCTGGTCCCCCGTGAAACGCCAGCTCCCGGGATTCTCTTCGTCGTCAGTTGATCGCCTGAAATACTCTCAGGGGCAAGTAGCCGAAACCCAAAGGCTCGGTGCCTCAACCCGAAAGTAGATCTCTTGCCAATCATACCGCCTCCAGGGTTGCGTGACAGAGCACGATCCTGACTGCTGGAAACCTACCATTCGAAAGAAAAGCTGATCTTGCTGCTTCCCCCCAATGTGGGATGGGCCAGGAAAACATAATCTATTTTCCCTTTTTCCCATCGTAATCCAGCTCCCAATGCGTAGGTGACCGGTTCAGTCGCCAACCCGAATCTCATACTTAAACTCTCGAAAAGGGCTATGTCCTGACCGAATCTCAGCTGATGCTCGAAATCAGAATCTTTAACCAGATCGATGGTCAGTATGACATCCTCAAAAGGATGTAAGGCTACGCCCAGATCCCAGACTCTGGGCACATCCTCCGAACCACTGACCATCTCTGGTTTGTTCAGATTCTTCGTCGCCCCCCCGATCTGGACCCTCTCTTCAACTCTGAGGAGCACACCCAGGTCGTATGAAACAGCCGAAAGATCCGGGTAAGGGGCCGGAAAGGAAGCTTTCATATACTTTACAGACGTACCCAGGGCAAGATAATTTTTTACCCTGTAACCGAAAGAAAAGGAGAGCGTGGTCTCCTGATAATAATCAGGCTGGCCGAGGATATTCAACCCCAAACCCAATGTGAGCCCATTTATTGAAAATATCCTTGCCGGATGATAGGCAAAATATAGATCACCTGAGGAGAGTTCTTTCATATTGAAGAGTTGAGACCAGGAGAGCTGAACG
>Ga0209636_10004000_pt1 | contig 15068 bp, 14 predicted proteins | sample DeeMarSWOR152_54_FD_187464 | JGI IMG/M metagenome (GOLD analysis project Ga0209636, IMG submission 187464) | Marine sediment microbial communities from White Oak River estuary, North Carolina - WOR-1-52-54 (SPAdes) (version 2) | ecosystem: Environmental > Aquatic > Marine > Intertidal zone >...
AATCAACTTCTCTCGCCTGTCATTGGAGAACTCATATTCTTTGCCTAAAAAGATGGCTTCCTTTGGACAGGCTTCCTGGCAATATCCACAAAAGATACATCTCAGCTCATTTATCTCATACACTTTTGCGTATCTTTCCCCAAATTCGTTTTCAGCCGGTTCCATAAAGATACAATCAGAGGGGCAAGCTGCAGCGCAGAGTCCGCAGCAAACGCACCTTTCTTTTCCATCCTCGTCTCGCTTCAGGTAGTGCAATCCCCGGTAACGATCGGAAAGAACCAACTTCTTCTCCGGATATCTCACCGTGATAGGTTTGGTTAAGAGATATTTGAAGGTGACTGATAATCCTCTTGGGATCGCCCAAAATATGGTTTTCAAAACATAGAACACGACTTTGAACCCTGAACTTTAAACTCTGAACGAATTTATATTATCATCACCACGCCGGTAACCAATATGTTCAACAACGCTAAGGGCAAAAGAACCTTCCAGCCAAAATTCATCAGCTGATCATATCTGAATCTGGGCAGGGTTGCTCTTAGCCAGATATAGAAGAACAGAAAGGCGCAAAGCTTTATCAAAAACCAAACCACCGGAGGTAAAAAGGGACCCTGCCATCCACCCAAAAACAAAGTGGTAGCAAGTGCGCCTGCGTTGATCATACTCCCATATTCACCCAAAAAGAACATGGCAAACTTCATGGAGGAATATTCAGTGTAATATCCCGCTACCAATTCATTTTCGGCTTCCGGTAAATCAAACGGAGCCCGGTTGATTTCAGCTATGACGCACACTAAATACAAAAGGAACCCGAGTGGTTGACGGAATATGAACCAGTTGAAGAATTTATCCTGAGCTTTAACTATCTCGACCAGGCTTAAAGATCCAGCGATCATCAAAACCCCGATCAAGGAAAGAGCCAATGATACCTCATAGCTGATCATCTGGGCAGAGGACCTGAGTCCTCCCAAAAGTGAATACTTGTTATTGGAAGACCAACCAGCCAAAACAAGCCCGTATACTCCAAGGGAAGTTATCGCAAAGACATATAAAATGCCCATGTTGAAATCGGAGATCACCAGGTCTACCTTCTGCCCGAAAATTGTTATCCGATCTCCAAAGGGTATTACCGCCATAATTATTAAAGCCGGTATGAAAACCAAAATTGGCGCCAGATTATAAATAAATTTGTTCACATTTGCGGGAACCAACTCCTCCTTGAACAAAAGCTTTATTCCATCGGCAAAAGGCTGCAGAAGCCCATGAGGTCCCACTCGCATGGGACCCAATCTCACCTGAAAATGGCCCAGAAGCTTTCTCTCCAGCCAGGTCAGATAGGCGATCATCAGAAGGAAGACCACAAAGACGACCAAAATTTTAATTAAAGTGATAATGATAAATGGTATCATAATCTTTTAAAATGATCTCTCATATCTTTTGGCCCAGCAGCATCAGAACAGAGGAGGCTGTCGGAAAACCATGAAAATGCTCTTTATGTCATTCTGACCCCGCCTTTGGCGGGGGAAGAATCTAATGAATTCGATATGTTACAAATTCGAGATTCTTCCCCCGCTTACCGCGGGATCAGAATGACATTTTTCGACAGACTCCGGGTCTCTGACACCTCATGTAACAGCGGTTCTGACTCTCCATGCAACTAAGGACAGCAAAAAATAAATTTTTGGACTCCATTTTTCTGTCTCTTTCTCAGACTACAAATCTTCCATCTTGAATTTCCATTTAATGCCAGTGTCACCGATCTTCTCATAGACCGTATCCTTGTATATCGGTGAAACCTTGGCTATCTCATCAAAGATTTTTCTAGGTGACAGATAGTCAAATTCATAACCCATGGCTTGCGCTAAAAGACAGATAATCTCCCAGTCAGCCTTGGAATCTCCCAACGGATCGAATGCCATCCTCAATCTTTGCACTCTTCTTTCCACGTTGGTAAAGGTTCCTTCCTTCTCGGCAAAAGATGCTCCAGGCAAGACCACATCTGCTAATCTTGCCGTCTCTGTCATCAGAATATCCTGCACCACCAGAAAATCGATCTTCTTTAATGCAGACTCTAGGTAATCTTTATCTGGATATCTCGCGAAAGGATCTTCACCCATTATGTATAGCGCTTTGATTCTATCTTCATGAATCCCTTTTAGCATCTGATTGAAATCGGCTCCCGGTTTGTCCGGCAATTTGGCTTGCCAGACTTCTTCAATTTTTTTTCTCCCAGATTCATCCGAAATATGAGCGAATCCAGGCAATCTATCAGGGAGAACTCCGCAGTCTGGTGCACCTTGAGAATTACAATATTCCCACAAAACGTTGACGCCGCAATTTTTCTCGCCCCAATGTCCGGTCAGAAGAATAAGATTGTAGAGTGAATCAATGACTTCCTTGTTTTGAGGATGAGAGATGATTTCATTGCCACACAGGATGATTATGCTCTCCGTCCTGGCTAAAAAACTTGCTAAGCTCTTTATTTGATCCGGAGCGATTCCAGTTATCTGAAAGACCTTTTCCCTATCGTATGGCAGAACCAATTGCCTTAATCGATCAACCTCCTCATTGGAAACCTTAACTTTATTCGGATCAAAAAGCCTTTCTTCTATGATCTCTCTTGCTAAACCATTTAACAGGGCAACCTCTGTTTCTTTTGCGTAAATCAACTCATCCTGAGCAAACCTATTCAGTCTCACTTTTGCTGGATTTACTAATACCAAAACGTTTCCCTTTCTTGCAGATTTCATCACCCTTAAGTTTATTATGGGATGTTCCTTTTCCGGGTCGCAGCCGAAGACCAGAACAAGTTTTGCATTCTCGATCTCGGCGATGGAATTGGTCATGGTAAAGATCTGATTGTAATTGTAGAGATTTGAGCTGGGGAAAGGATTTTTCGAATCCACTCGGTGATCGATATTGTTGGTTCCCAAAACCACTCTAAAGAATTTTTGGAAGATGTAATTATCCTCGTTGGTTAGTTTAGACGATCCGACGCCTGCTAAAGAATCGCTCCCAGATTTCTCCATTACTGATTCAAATTTATCCGCCACCAAGTCCAACGCCTCATCCCAATCACAAGGAACAAACTCTCCGTTTTTCTTTACCAAGGGGCTCTTCAATCTGTCGGGATCATTGACGAACTCAAATCCGAAGCGTCCTTTGTCGCATAAGAATCCCTCATCAATTTGATCGTTTCTTCTGGAAGTGATCCGATACACTCGATCATCTTTCGCCCATAAGGTTATATTACAACCATCCCCACAATTGGGGCAGATGGTGTGGACGCTTTCTGTTTGCCACACTCTGATTTTGTATCTGAAGGATTGGGAGGTCAGCGCTCCCACCGGGCAGATCTCCACCACGTTTCCGGAATACGGATTATCCACGGGAATATCAGGTAACACATTGATCTCCGATTTTGCTCCCCGGCGAAAAGTCCCCAAATCGTTTTCCCCAGCGATCTGGCTGATGAAACGAACGCATTTTCTGCACAGAATACAGCGATTCATGTTTCTTATGATTTGCGGACCGATGGAAAGATCATCCAACTTCGATTTGGGGTCCACGATGAACCTTCTTTTCTCCTCCACAAACCTGCTTTTGTCCGATCCATACCAGAACACAAAATTCTGAAGATCGCACTCCCCCCCTTTATCGCAGGTGGGACAATCCAGAGGGTGATTGATCAACAGAAACTCCAAAACTCCCTTTCTTGCCTTGATTACTTGAGGACTATTGGTCTTAACCACCATTCCCTCAGAAACAACGGTATCGCAGGCAATCTGTAACTTGGGCATCTTCTCCACTTCCACCAGACACATCCGACAAGCTCCCACCGGCTCTAACTTGTCGTGCCAGCAGAAAGTGGGAATTTCGATCCCCAGCTTCTCGGCAGCCTTCAGAATAGTGGTCCCCTCTTCGACCGTTACCTCTTTTCCGTCTATGCTCAAATTAACCATATCCGCTTCATCCGTTCCATCCGTTGACAGATTCTAAACAAACCTTGTCCCCAAATTAACCATGCATTTCTTATTCTTTATATGATATTCATATTCCTCTCTGAACTTCTGTATGGTGCTCATGATGGGAACCACAGCCGCATCCCCCATAGGGCAAACCGTTTTCCCTGCTATATTGGTGCATATGTCAAGCAAAAGATCGATATCCTCTTCTCTTCCTTTCCCTTTTTCAATTCTGCCCATGATCATTCTGATCCATCTGGTCCCTTCTCTGCAGGGAACACACTTGCCGCACGATTCGTGCTCATAAAATCTGGACAACCGATAAGCAACTTTGACCATGCAGGTGGTCTCATCCATCACAATCACCGCACCTGATCCCAAGAGCGAACCTGCCTCAAATAGCGATTCAAAATCCATTTTCACATTCACTAACTGGGAAGTCAGAACCGGGGTTGAGACTCCTCCAGGAATGACCGCCTTTAATTCTCGATCATCTTTAATCCCGCCGCCATGATCGTAAATCAACTCTCTTAGGGACGTTCCCATGGGAAGCTCATAGTTTCCTGGTCTATTCACATGTCCTGAGAGAGAAAATATCTTTGTGCCGGTACTTTTGGGCATGCCGATTTTGGCATACCAATCGGCGCCATTCAGAACAATGTGAGGAACGTTTGACAGCGTCTCCACATTATTGATTACTGTGGGATTTTTGTAAAGTCCCACCGAAGCAGGAAAAGGTGGTTTCAATCTGGGATTCCCCCTGTTTCCCTCTATGGATTCCATCAAGGAAGTCTCCTCGCCGCAGATATATGCGCCGCCTCCACGATAGACCTCCAACTCCAGATCAAAACCTGACCCCAAAATATTCTTTCCTAAATACCCTTTTTGATAAGCCTCGCTTATCGCATTCTTTAATCTTTCTGCTCCGAAGGCAAATTCGCCACGAATGTATATAAATGCGCGATGAGCCTCAATGGCATAGGATGAGATTATTATCCCTTCGATGAGCTGGTGAGGATCTTTCTCAATTAACCAGCGATCCTTAAAGGTCCCGGGTTCGCCTTCATCGGCATTGCACAAAAGGAATTTCGGATTAGGCGAATCTTTGGGAACAAAGCCCCATTTTAGCCCGGCGGGAAATCCAGCGCCCCCCCTTCCCCGTAAGCCCGACTTTTTCACCATCTCAATCAGATCATTGGGCGAGTATTCCTTCAATGCTTTGGGCAAGGCACGGTAACCGCCATTTTTGATATAGGTGTCAATCTTGTATTGATCGGAAACATCTATATATTTGAATAAGATCTTTTCCATTGATTTATCGCTGATCTCTAAAAGAGAAAATTGGAGTGTCCGCCTTTAGGCGGACCTAAAAGGTTCTGCTGCATTTCAATCCCTTGCCGGTCCCGCTGAAGCGGGACACTCCAGCTTATTTCCTTTTTTCCAAATCCTCCAGAATCTGATCCACTTTAGCTTTGGTTAGATTCTCGTAATAAGTCTGGTTTATCTGCATCACCGGAGCGGTGCCACATGAACCCAGACATTCGACCGTTGAGAGAGTGAATAATCCATCTGGCGTTGTTTCCCCGACTTTTATCTTTAGTTTATCCTCGAGATACTTAACTAATTCCTCGGCACCCAAGAGACTACAGGAGAGATTGGTGCAGACCTGAATATGATATTTCCCCACCCCCTCCCTGGGGAAATAGGTATAAAAGGAGACCGTTTCAGAAACCTCCATCTGGCTCAATTCCAAAAGGTCTGCAATCTGCTTCAGAATATTCTGATTATAATATCCGACCTCTTTAAAAACCACGTGCATGGCTGGCAAAATCGCCGTCTTCTTCTCAGGATATCTATCTTTCAGCTTGGCTATCTTTTTTTGTGTCGCTTCCGAAAGCATCACTTGAACCATTTCAGTTTTTAACCTTTTAACCTTTGAACTTATCTTTACCTATCGATCTCTCCCAACACGATGTCAATGCTTCCAATCACTGCTACCACATCTGCAATCAATCTCCCCTCGATCATCTTAGGCAAGGCACTCAAATTGAGAAAACACGGTGGCCTGACCTTAACCCGGTAGGGTTTGTTTGTCCCATCAGAAACTATATAAAATCCTAATTCACCTTTGGGTGATTCTATGGAATGATAAACCTCTCCTTTTGGCGGACAGAAACCCTCAACCACTAATTTGAATTGAAAAATCAATGCTTCAATATTCGACAGAACCTCTTCCTTCGTAGGAAGCACCACGCCGGGGACCCTTTCCACAAAATCGCCTTCAGGAATCCCGTCTAAAGCTTGGTTAACTATCCGCAGGCTTTGTCTCATCTCCTCCAGGCGTACCAAATACCTGTCATAAACATCTCCATTCTTTCCAGTGGGTATGTCAAATGCGAATTCGTCATAGCCCGAATATGGGTTAGATTTTCTTATATCCCATTTAACTCCACACGCCCTTAACACCGGACCGGAAACGCCCAAATTGATGGCATCCTCAGCAGTGATTGTTCCCACTCCCACGGTCCGATTAAGCCAAATCCTGTTCTTGGTCAGAAGATTTTCATAATCGCTGATCTTATCCGGAAAAGTCTTCAAAACTTCCCTCACTTTTGGCTCAAACTCCTCTGGAATGTCTTTTGCCAATCCTCCAATTCTGAAATAGGAGGTCATCATCCTCTGACCGGAGACCAATTCAAATATGTCCAAAAGCTTCTCCCTTTCCCTGATAGCGTATAGAAGCACGGTCATTGCCCCGATATCATGTGCATGTGTTCCCACCCACCACAGGTGGCTGGCTATTCGAGTCAACTCGGTTAGAATCACCCTGATGAACTGAGCCTTTGGAGGTGCCTGTATGTCCAGAAGTTTTTCCACTGCTAAAAGGTAAGCCAAATTATTAGAAAGGGAGGCCACGTAATCCATCCTGTCGGTGAGAGGAATAACCTGATTGTAGGTTTTGCTTTCCATGGTCTTCTCTATTCCGGTGTGCAAAAACCCAATGTCGGGTGTGGCTTTTACAATGGTCTCACCATCCAACTCTAATATAATCCTCAGAACACCATGGGTGGATGGATGGTGAGGGCCCATGTTTAAGATCATGTTCTCCGTCTCTGGCTTCTGAGTCTTTTTTAGAATCTCAACATTCATGTTAATCCAGACAGATACTCCGGTTAGAATATGGTGTCGCTATTTTATAATCCTTGGTGGTCTGTCTTTATTGTAATTGAACATAATCTCTTCTCTGGTCAGAGGAAAATCCTTTCTTAAAGGATGTCCTTCCCAATCTTCGGACATTAAAATCCGCCTTAAGTCGGGATGTCCCTCAAATTTTATCCCGAACATGTCGAATGCCTCCCTTTCGTCCCAATCAGCGGTGCTCCATACCGATGTTACTGAGGGTACGCTTTCTCCGTCATCCACTCTGACCTTCAATCTAACCCGATGATTTTTTGAGATTGAATAGAGATTATAGACCACGTCGAATCTGGGTTTTCTCTCCGGCCAGTCCACTCCGCAAAGATCGGAAAGAAAGTTAAAGGAAAATTCAGGATCGTCTTTCAGAAATCGACATATCCGGATAATGTCCTCTTTTCTTACGACAACGGTGAGTTCTTTCCTGAATTCTGCCACTTCTAAAATTGATTCTGCAAACCTCTCTTTCAATTTCTTTAAGATTGGATCCTCCATCTTCATTCCCCGAATTTATAATAACAACTCTCTTTTCTTCTTAAGTGACTCCTTTTCGATTTTTTTGTGCAACTTTATTATGCCCTCGATTAATTGCTCAGGACGGGGAGGGCAACCCGGAACGTAAATATCCACCGGCACGATCTTATCCACGCCTTGAACAATGGCATAATTGTTAAAAACGCCACCCGTGGAAGCACATGCGCCCATGGCGATGACCCATTTGGGCTCCGGCATCTGTTCGTAAAGCTGTCTTACCACCGGAGCCATCTTGGTGGAGACTCTCCCGGACACGATCATCAAATCAGCTTGCCTGGGTGATGCTCTGGTCACCTCCATGCCGAACCTGGCCAAATCGAAGCGGGAAGCAAAAGTGCAGATCATCTCGATGGCGCAGCAGGCTAACCCGAAGCCGAAGGGCCAAACCGATGATTTTCTCGCCCAGTTGACCGCCTTCTCCAGAGTGGTAAACAGGATCCCGTCACCTAAGTGTTCCTCTAATCCCATATAGCTTCTCTTTTTAAAAAGGTTTTTCTAATCTTTAACCTCAAGTGCCTAATCCCTGTCTATTCCCACTTCAAGGCACCCTTTTTGATGAGATAGAAATATCCAACCAAAAGTATCAGGATAAAAATCCCCATCTCGATCAAACCGAAAAGCTTAAGTTTTCTGTAAATCACCGCCCAAGGATATAGGAAGACCACCTCTATATCGAAGATGATAAAAAGAATGGCGATTAAATAAAACTTCACAGAAAACCTTCCCCGGGCATCTCCGAATGGTTGCACACCGCATTCATAAGGGGAGAGCTTCTCTTTGGTTGGGGCTCTTTTCCCCAAGAGATAGGATAATCCTAAAATCAAAATGGCAACTCCGGTCACCAAAAAGATCAAAACGAATATTGGAAAATAAACTTCAAACATAACGTTTTTCTCCCAACCAAGATTGTGAAAAAAATAACAAGGTAAGAAAAAAAGTCAAGTCAATTTTTCGTAGGCTCGAAAAGAACCAGAACCTAACTTAAGTTAGGTTCTGGTTCTATTTTTTATATTCCCAGCATTGTGGATGATTTTAAAAGGACTGGGGTCAGAACTATAAAGATGGCTATATTGGAGAGGATGTGAACCAAGGCAAAAGGAATGGCGGAAATCATCACTGGGATAAATTGCCCCACTACATAAGCAGTGGCTAAATTAGTAAACAGATCATAGATCAAAGTCAGGCCCAAGCCAAAAAGTCCCATGGTAAGAAACATAAGGCCCCTCAAAGAAGATGGTTTCTTATCAAAAGGAACCAGATGAAGTTTGCGGGCAAGTCCTCCTGCTAACCCAATCAAAGCCATTGAGGAAACCTGTGCAAAAGCTATGGGCAAGGGAGGCAAACCATAAGGTGTGACGATGCTGGTGTAAAGAGACATGGAGATCACTCCCACTAACAACCCCTCGATCATGCCTAAAAGATACCCGGAGGAAAAGATCACGAAGGTAAAAAACTCAACATTGGGAAAAGAAAGAATGGGAAGCTTCAATGCTATGGCTAAGGCGACCAGAACCCCCATTAAGGAAAGCTTCCTCACCGAGAAGCTCATCTGATCACCGCCATCTTCTCAATTACGGTACTTCTGTCGGTTCTGAATCGATACAGATATATGCCCGAAGCCACATATTCTCCATTTTCATTTTTTCCATCCCAGGGGATGGCAAGATTTTTCTCCAGGTATTCGCCAATTCCCCACTTGACATCAGGTTCAGGAACGATAGTTCTAATCCGTTCTCCAGACAGGGTGAGTATATCTATCCGCACTCTACTTGGCGATGACAGGACAAAAGGGAAATAGGTCAAATCGGATTCTTTCCTGATAAGGAAAGGATTGGGAAAGTTCTGTAATACATAGTCTTTTTCTGGCAGTTGCCCTTCTCCATGGCATGAGCTGTCGTATTCAGCTGAATAAGCATATGAAAAAGTATCGTTGGGGCTTCTGGTAACCACTGCCGGAATCATGATCACCTCTCTGTAGGAATTCCAATTGCAAACTTTTCCCGTGCCTGTTTGGGTAACTGGGTTGATAAGGAACGTGGTATCAAATGGAGCAAGATGTCCTGGATTATACCCCACTGCCGAAACTTTGTATTCTCCACTTTGCCCCATGAAATCCATCTTTATTCCCCCTTCCTTAAGTGACTCGTCTGGGATGAAAACCACATAATTGGAACCTAAGTTCTCAGGAGCATCACTAATGGATGTTACATTCACGGGGTATTCCTTATGGACGGCATCCACTTTTACCATTATTGGTTTGTTTGGATCACCAAACTCATAAAACTGGTCCCCTTCTGAATAGAAACGACCAGGTATATTAGTTACGGCTCGCTCAGCAGTGAAATAATTCCACACGGTAAATTCCCTGAAGGCATCTTCAAAATTACTTCCCCTTGCTTCTAACACTTTGTCTGTGGCAGACTTAGCCCCAGGAGGAGGATCAATTACATTGTTTCCGGGAACCTCACCACATCCTTCCCAGATATCCTTGATTATCTCCTCTCCAAACTTCTCCGAGAGATAAATAGGCCAGACACAACTGCCGTAAGGATGGAGAACCACATCGGGGGGGTCCGAGAAAGGAACACCAAAAGTCTTCAAAGACCAATCAGGATGGTCGAAAAAAGAAGGAAGATAGTAAACATAGTCATTTACCTGATCATAAACCACGTCCTCCATCCAGACAGCCGACATCTCCATCCAATACTGCTTCACTTTGACGATATCTGGAAACTCCTCATATTCATATTCCGTCGCATCATATCTGCACTGAATTGCGTGAAAAAACTCATGGGCCGCCGTCACTCGCGGTAGATCTAAGGAATCTTCATGAAGGTAAACCCAGTCACTAAAGTCGCTCAACATCCCAATATAACTGGTATACTCAGGACGGTCTGGGGCAGATCTAACCTCGGGCATTGTATAGCCGAAATAACTCATGTCCTCAAGATAAACATCATACTTTTCGTCTCCTCCATTGGAATCTGGATAGAAATAATCACTGGGTGGCTCTCTATAGCCCAGGGTATCGATTTCATATGACCAGACATAATCAAAGAATTCAGCACAGCGATTCACATAATCAGGCACTCCATCAGAAGGATCTACGTCTGCATTGGGAGCATAAACAGCATGAGGTCCCGAAGTGGTGTAGTGTATCTTGAAATGCCCAGCCGGGCTATCGTGGGTATACTCTGTGTGCGGATCATAATCTGGGCGGGAAAGAAGGGCTTCCAGCTCCTTCCTTGCTTCGGCACTCAACCTGTGTTTGACCATAGCTGCCTCAATGAAGATAGGGGTAGCACAAACTGGTCTTTTGAGTCTATCTTCCATAGTTTTCATCCCAGGTGTTGGAGGAGAAAAAACCGACTTTACTCGGTTTATAAGTTCAAGTTCATAAGCTTCGCTCAATCCAAGATTTTCAGCTTGAGCGCATTGAGAAATCAAAACCAGGAAGGCTAAAAAAGAGATTCTTTTCACCGTGCTTCTCCTTTTGACCAAGCGTAGACCTGATGGGTCATACAAATCTCGCTACTGTTAGATAAATTCCCAACAGATTAAACAGATAAAATCAGTGACCAGCTATTTTTGATTTGTATCCGTCATTCGTTATTCGTCATGAATCATTGGCTTCAATAATTTTCCTCCTTTACCTTTTTCAGCATCTCCAAGCATCGATAGGGAACTTTCACGGTTCCAATCAATACCTTTCCCTTTCTCCTCCCATGGCAGTCAGAACCCCCGGTATGAATCAAGCCCAATTTCTTGGCTAAATTTATATAGTGGGTGGTCATGTTTCGATCATGTTGAGAATGATATGCCTCGATTCCGTCCAGCCCCATTTCAAGAAAATCATAGACGGCGTGTGGGGATCGCGAGGTACCCGGATGGGCAAAGACCGCCACACCTCTTACCAAATGAATGAGCTCAATGGCTTCCTTGGGGGTCAAATACTTCTTGGGGACATATGCCGGCGCATGATAACCTAAATATCTGGCGAAAGCTTCGTCATAAGTATGCACAAACTCCTCCTTGACTAAAGCATCTGCCAGGTGGGGTCTGCCCACCGAGCTATTTCCGGCAATGGCTTTCACCGTGTCCACTCTCAAATCTATCCCTAACTCGTTTAACTTTTCCACCATCTTCTCTCCGCGTACAGACCTTTCTTCTCTAAAGCTGTTGATCTTTTTTAAAAATTCAGGATTTTCATAATCGACAAGATAGGCCAGAAGGTGAAAATCCTCTCCTTTATGAACGACAGAAAGCTCTACACCGGGAATGAGCTCAATTCCCAGCTCATCCGCTTTCTCTTTAGCTTCCACAAAACCATCAATGGCATCGTGATCGGTTATGGAGATGGCAGAAAGACCCGATTCTTTGGCGATCTCCACAGCTTGTTTAGGGCTAAACAAGCCATCTGAAGCAGTGGTATGTATATGTAAATCTATCCACTTTTTTTGCAATTTAGTCACCGCGGTTCTTCTAAAGGCACTAATTTTTTATATTCCACTTGCTTTCCCCCTCACCCTGGCCCTCTCCCACAAGGGGAGAGGGGACTTCGTAAATTCTTCCCTCCTCTGATGGGAAGAGGGAGGGGGAGGGTGATTATGTCAATTTATTTAATTCGTTTGCTATAGTCACGTTGGTATTAATTTTTGTTCCACTATCTTTTCGATTTCACCTGCCAGAACTAATGCTTCTTGCTTGAGGCTGTCTGCCTTTTGCCGAGTGTTGGTGACAAAATCCTGATCCTCTATCGAATTTAGATTGATTCTCACATTCAGATATGCTCCTTCGGCTGCAGTTCTTGCCATCAGTGACGATACGCCTGCATCCGAGATCATATTTGGATTACCTTTTTCCACTACCGCCTTTGTTATTCCTAATGCTTCCAAGGCCTTTTCCATGACTTGAAGCGGAACACCAATCGCACCCTTGGTTGCCTCCTGTACTGCTACATTGCGCTTCTCTTTCTCTTCATCCGTATATTTAGGGAGCTTGAAGGCATTCATAACTCTATCGAAGCTTTCTGCATCTTTAATTATAAATTCCCGCATCTGTTTTTTGATGCCCTCTGCCTTTTCCAAGACTTGTTTTAATTCATCTTCCACCTCCTTGAATCTCTTTTTTCCTATGGTCAATCGACATACCATGGAAGAGAGAGCTGATGCCAAAGCTCCAGCTGCCGCTGATACGCTGCCTCCTCCAGGTGCTGGTGAAGAGGAAGCCACCTGGTCAATGAATCCCTCCAAACCCTCTTTTTCTCCCCCTGCAAAGGTCATCAATTTGTTTTCTAAGACCTGCTCTTTTTTGAAATTCTCCAGTTTGAGGTAATAATCGGCGACATCTAAGAGTGCATCCTGGGGAGTCAGACCCACAATCTCGCTTGAGATTATGGGAACCCCATATCTCTCTGCCTCCGATTTTATCATCTCAAAAACGCGGAAGATCGGGGTTTTGCGATAGTTGACCAGATTCATGGAGATCTGAGCCAATCCTCTTTCTTTTATCTCGAATCCTAATGCCTTGCAGTATCGTAAGCCACCACCGGAAAATCTTATGACCCTGGCGATCTTCTTGGCTATTCCAACGTATGAGGTGCCCAGATAGACGTTGAAAGCAATCAATGGCATCCTGGCGCCGATGGCAGTGGCACCGGCGGTAGGGTGCATTCGGGAGGGACCAAAATCCGGTCTTCTATCCGGATTGGTCTCAATCTCTACCTTAAGTCCCTCATACTCTCCCTTTCTCACAGCAGCTAAATTCACCCTCTCGGGTCTTTTGGCCGCCGACTCATAAAGATAAATGGGAATTTGGAGCTTTTCTGCTACCTCTTTGGCCAATTGCTCGGCTAATACCACGCAATCCTGGTTGGTCACTCCGGAGATGGGAATAAAGGGGACCACATCGGTTGCCCCCATGCGGGGATGTTCACCCGTGTGTTTGTTCATATCGATCAACTCGGTGGCTTTGGAGATGGCTTTGAAAGCAGCAAGCTTGACCTCATCCGGACCGCCCACAAAGGTGATCACTGCCCGATTATGATCAGCATCCATCTCCTTGTCCAAAAGCATCACTCCCGGCACCGATTTGATCTCATTAACAATAGACTCGATTACCTCCGGCCTTCTTCCCTCTGAAAAATTAGGAACACATTCAACGATCTTTGCCATTTTTTAACCTCTTAGAATTTTATTATAGCAAGCCAATTAAATGAATTGACACAATTACCCTCCTCCTCTCCCTTGCGGTGTACCATACGGTCCATCCCTTGGGAGCGGGTAAGGGTGAGGGGGCATGTCAATTTATTTCTTACTTTTGTAATAGTTTCTATCACCTCAGTTTTACATCCGTTTAATCCGTTGACCCCCATGTCCCCCCGCCTTAAGTGCCCAAGCTAAAAGCGGTAGCATGATCTCGTGATGCCCGCTGAAGGAAAAACCCTGTCCTGATTTTTGGGTTGGTCTTAAAACCACATTCAGATTAGGACGGTAATGTTGAATCATATCAAAATTGGCAGTGGTGAAATTTTCTATCCTTCCTTTGTCAGGACGAGTCCTTCCCTTTATATTGCGAGCGACGGAGAGCGCCTTCAAGAAAACTTCCGGCAAAATCACTGCTGACCCAAAATGCAAAACCACTCCTCCATTATTCAATTTGGATACTTCATTAGCCAGTATTTTGAAATCGATATGTGTTGCGGCACCTGTGGAGGAGGGATCGAAATTCGGATGCTGATGCACGACGTCCGTTCCGAAAGCTACGTGCACGGTTAGGGGAATTCTTAATTTAAAGGCATTTGCCAGAAGACTGTATTTTCGAAATTTGGCTTTCAATCCCCAAATCCTTTTACCCAGCGCTTCTCCCAAACCTGCATTCTCTTTTTGTGCAAATAAAGAAACCTGATTGAAAATCTCTGTTGTTTCTCTGGCCATACCAAAGGAGCCATCCTGAATGCTTTCTTCTACCTCCTCAGAAGTCTTCCCCCACAAGGCTATCTCAACGTCGTGAATTGCCCCGGCTCCGCTTGTCGACAAAAGAGAGATGAAACCATTCTGCATCAGGTCAATCAATACCGGAGAAAGCCCACACTTTATCACGTGGGCGCCAAACATGAAGATGATCGGTTTCCCTCTGCGTTTGGCTACTATAATAGAATCCAATAGCTTTCTGAAATCATCAGCTTTCAAACATTTAGGCAGACTCTTAAGGAAACTTTTAAAATCATGTTGGGAGCTCAGAGGTTTCCCAAAATCCTTGATCTGAATCTTGCTTTTTCGAGTTTTAATCGAATGGGTTTTTACTTTTCTTAAATCTATTTTCTGGTAATGTCTCATCTACGGATTATTTATAGGTTAGTTTTTGTGCTGTCCG
>Ga0209636_10004002_pt1 | contig 15060 bp, 15 predicted proteins | sample DeeMarSWOR152_54_FD_187464 | JGI IMG/M metagenome (GOLD analysis project Ga0209636, IMG submission 187464) | Marine sediment microbial communities from White Oak River estuary, North Carolina - WOR-1-52-54 (SPAdes) (version 2) | ecosystem: Environmental > Aquatic > Marine > Intertidal zone >...
ATCTTTCTCATATTTTTCCTTATTCTCCTATAATTCGTTAGAAAAAAACAGTGAAAATAGCCTATAAATAGGTTACCATTCTACTAAAATAGAACCCAGATTATAGAACACTCGAACATCTACAATCATGCACAAAAGAGTACGCATATGAACATAAAATTCAATGGTCACACAGCAGATTTTAAGCGGAAAAAACAGGTTCCAAAATCTCAAATAACCTGCTTCAGAAAAAGCGTACAATCATAGTTAAGTATGCGCGGGCAGAACAGCAACACGCTTAAAGAAGTCACTTCACTATTCCGGGAGATGTGATGCTCTCTCTAATCGTCTTGTGAGGACAGACCTCCACGCCACTCATCAGCCTCACATCTTCCTGAAGAACAACTCCATCACCAACTAGACAGTTCTCCTCCACGCGTACGCGTCTACCCATAATTACAGCCTCTCCCACTATTGAGGTGTCTACTTTAACTTCTCGTTCAATAGATGTATTAGGCAGAACTATTGATGCTTTGATCACGCTTCCTTCACCAATCTCAACCCCGTCTCCTATAGAAGTGTAAGGACCAACGGACGCATTCTTCCCTATCTTCACTTTACCCCCAACTATAGCTGGCGGGATAACTTTAGCTTCCTCGTGAATAAAAGCGTTCTCCGATATTACAGGTTTATCTTTTGAAATTAACCTCAGCATAGTCGAGTTTGCTGTAAGATAGTCGCTTGGGACTCCTGTGTCGATCCATACTCCATCGAACCTGTAGCCGTAGAGCCCCCTCTCCTCAGCTACAACTGGGAAGACCGCGCGTTCAGTAGAAACTTTTCTTCCTCGAGGTATCAACTTGAAGATGTCAGGCTCCATCACATATATTCCAGCGTTTATGAGGTTGCTTGGAGACTCCTCGGGCTTTGGTTTCTCGACGAAACTTAGAATCCGATCCTCTCTGTTCACCTCCACTACCCCAAATCTACTCGGGTCCTCCACCTCCCTCAGAGCAATAGTTATTGTTCCGCCTTTCTCTTTATGAAATCTGTGGAGATCTTTAAAGTCGATTCTGGAGAGTATGTCGCCGTTTAGCACGTAGAAGGGTTCATTATCCTCTCTCAGGAAACGCTCAGCCTTCTTTATCGGTCCTCCTGTGCCTAGGGGTATCCGCTCTCTAGAGTAGATGATCTTAATCCCGTGTCGCTCATGCTTGAAGAAACGCTTCAAGATGTCTGCCATGTAATTCACTGCGAGCACGACCGTATCAACCCCGCTCTCCGCCAGCTGCTCCAGAGTCCAATCCAGCAGAGGCTTATTAGCCACGGGAAACATCAGCTTAGGTCTTGTACAGCTTAAAGGTCTTAAGCGGGTGCCAAAACCGCCAGCGAGTATGAGTGCTTTCATCTAGATGAGCCACGTCCATAGTAACTATTGTGTTTAGTATTTGATATAGGAAACTATTATTATTCATTTAGTTAAGCATCTATCCAAAGAAGCAATTCGGTGACTCCTATCTTGACGAAGTTGAACAACAAAGTGCGATTGATGATTTGGGCTTTCATCTTTTGTTTTAACGCCTTCTTTGTCTTCCTGAGGTCAGCTGATGGGTTGCCTATGGGAGAGGATGCGCCGAGTCACCTCTACAAGATTCTCTACGCCCTCGACAACTACAGATCTACAGGGCATCTACCTCAATGGTCAGACCTGTGGTACTCAGGTCACCCAATATTTCTCTATTATCCACCTTTGAGTTACATGCTTGTCTTAGCTATCGCTTTCATAGGGGTTGAACCTGTTGCGGTGTATAAGATGGCTGATGGTTTCTTCTTCATTATTGCGCCTCTGACACTCTACTTTCTCGCAAGACAACTGAAGCTAAACGAAGAGGAGAGTCTGCTCGCGGCTTTCCTTTTCACAGTCACCCCAAGTGTAGTCGAGAGCTATTTTTTCTTTGATCGTTATCCCACAACGATCTCCATTCCCCTCATCTGCCTTTTCACAATTTTTCTCAAGCGAGTGATGGAAGATGGCAAATCTAGAGACGTTTCAGTTCTTGCTTTACTTTCAGCGTTAACGATATTGATTCACCCTCTCTCAGCTTACGCATTGGTACTGATTGCAGGGTGTTTCGCCATCATACATCTGAGGAAAAAAAATCTTACTCAGATTTCAAAGAAGCTCTCAATCGCAGTAATAGGTGCTTTCCTGGCGTCTATGTTCTGGCTGCTCCCGCTCATCGATTCACTCCAGCACCAAGTCGACAACCCATTCGTGAACCACAGCCTCTTCATCAATTACATCGACCTCCCACACCTGGGACACGCCGTGTTTCTAGTGGGTGCTTTCCAACTCCTCGCTTCGCTGACATTAATCAAGCAGCTTTTCTTCAATGAAATCGGAGGTGGCGAGAAGCGTGCTGTTGTAGCTTTCTCAGTTTTTCTATTGGGTTCCATTGTAGCTTTTTTCTCGGTTCAACTTGGTCAAATACTGATCGTAATCGGCTTCACAGCGACCTTATTCACTCTTCTCCAGAATAAGGAAATGGGATTAGCAAGTAGAGAGCAGAACCTTCTCGGTTGTTCTCTCTGGCTTGTAGTCTTCTTCTGGCTATCCTTAGGGACGAACGCGCTGCTGATCCAGGTTTTACCGCTATGGCAGAAACTCGACAACATGCGCTTCTTCACGTACGCAAGCATACCTCTAACAATACTAGCTGGGAAATACATCACAAGCATAATAAAGAAAAGCTGTATTCCATTATCGAAGATCACAAATGCAAAATTGAAAAGGCGCAGTCTAGTCGCACTACTATGTTTGGGAATAGTGACTAGCTTTACTTTAGGAGTGATCGCGACTAGCTTAATCAAAGCCACCCCGAACACGAATATCCCTGAGGATGTCATTCAGCATTTCAAGGGTAATCCAGGTGAGGGACGGGTACTACCGATCGAGTGCCCGAAGTGGATTCACATCTTACCGATCTACACGAATACGCCTTTGATTGATGGGTGGTTTCCGCAGGCGAAGATTCTTAAGCCGCTTCTCGAGATCAACGATTACCGAATAAATGACCTGATCGACTATCCTGTTGATGAGAGACTGAGGATATGGCGGAACCTAATTGGCAACCACACTCTACTAGGTATAAGATGGATCGTGATCGGGAATGCCAGCAAGTACCACTTGATCGAAGACAACCCTGACTTCACCCTCACATTCACATCGAATCGAATTAGAATTTACGAAACACTTGAAACTATCCAACTCGTTGAGACGTACCCTAAAAACGCTATTGACAACATAACTGTAACCCAGTTAAACCCTGACAGAATTTCAATAGAGACTCAAAAGATAGAAGAGTATACCACTGTGGTGATAAAGCAAGCCTATATGCCCTACTGGACTGCTACTGCGGACAACGACTTAGACGTGGATCTGCGCTCTGATGCTATAGGCTACATAACTGTCTTAATAGAGCCAACCGATGGAACACATGTTACTCTCAGCTTCTCGTATCAGAAATGGCCTCAGCTCCAAACGATCTCTATACTTGTATTGCTTGGGCTGGTTCTCGCACCCCTCTTCACTGAGGCTCAATCAAGATTGAAAAAACATTATGAAAAATAGTTGGTTATATAGAAATGCCATCAGTCGTAGGAGTGATGAGTAGAAGAGGAGAGGATGTATCCAACTCCATCGCTGAGATGCTTTCAACTCTCAAGCACCGGGGGTCCTTCTACGCTGGAGCAGCCATAGGCGACGAAGTAGTATTCTCGAAGAACGCCAACACCATTGATTTCCAGGGATGTGAAGGCTTCGCTGCTGTAGGATATAATGGATTTGAAAAATTAGAAACCGCCTATCAGCCTCTTATCGATTGCACTGGCAACCTCTACGGAGTTCTTGATGGTCGAGTCTTCAACTCTCAAGAACTCATGAAAAATCTTACGACCCATGATGTAGATGCTTCTGTCGAGGGCGCGGTTCTACTTCACTCCGTTGAAGAAGAGAAGAAGAACCTGCTGGACTCCGTCTCCTCGGTTTTGCAGAGGGTGGACGGTGTCTACGCCTTCGCAGTCAAGAGAAATGACACGGTTGCACTTGCCCGCGATCCAGTCGGCGTCAGGTCACTCTATTGGGGAGAGAACGATTCAGTCTTCGCTTTCGCGTCTGAACGGAAAGCCCTCTGGAAGATAAGAGTGGATAGAGTAGAAACTTTCCCACCTGGTAATGTGGGTGTCATATCGTCTAAAAAACGGGAGGTTTACCCAGCGCTACTTCTTAAGAAGCCTCCAGAGTGCGAATTGGGCTTAAATACTGTTGCAACAGAGCTCGGTAAAGTATTGATAAAGGCTGTGCAGAAGCGAGTTGAAGGGTTAGATGAGATCGGACTGCTCTTCTCAGGTGGGGTAGATAGTGCTCTGATCGCTAAAGCACTAAAAGACTTGACGGGAAGCATCCAGCTATTCACTGCGGGAGTGGAAGGTGCTCATGATGTTGCGGTTGCTGAGAAAGCAGCCACGTCGCTTCAGCTATCCATCAACATAAAGACCATCTCACCTGAGGAGATTGAGCAGATTCTACCGCGCGTGGCGTATTTGGTTGAAGAGTGGGACTTGATGAAGGTCGGTGTCGCTCTGCCACTGTTCATTGCGTGTAAGGAGGCGCTTTCGCGGGGTTTCAGGACACTTCTAGCTGGTCAAGGGTCTGACGAACTCTTCGCGGGATACAACAGATACCTCCGCACCTTAAGGAGAGAAGGCTACGAAGCAGTGAACACTGAGCTGTGGAAAGACCTCCTCGAAACGCACAGGGTTAATCTCAGCAGGGACTCAGCTGTCGCAGCTGCCAACGGATTGGAACTTCTGCTACCGTATCTCGATTTGAAAGTCATAAATCTCGCTGTCAGCCTTCCTGCTCAATACAAGATAGAGGGCGGGTCTGATCGTCTGAGGAAGAGGGTTCTTAGAAAAGCAGCTGAACTGCAGGGGGTACCAAAAGAGATCGCTAATATCCCAAAGAAGGCTGTTCAGTATAGCTCTGGCGCTGACAAGGCCATCAGAAGACTCGCGAAGGCTCGTGGCTATGGAAGCGTTGAGAACTATCTCAGAAGCGTCTTCAACAACGTCTTCAAAGGTTTCCCAGCAGCTCCCTGAGAAGAAACAATACAAAGCAAGCTAAAAAAATGAGTTAGGCTTTATCGATGATGCGTAGCTTCGCGTAGGTTAATGGGTACTGATCAATAAGCTTGATCGCTTTTTTCACTTTCATCTCGATCTCTTTTTTACACATTTCGATCACCTTTTCACTGTATGGTTTTTGCGCTTAGAGCCTGTGTGTGTTGTGTATCTTATCCACGACCACTGCGTTCTTCTGCTCACTGCCCAAGTACTGAACCAGCACGATGTCGTCAACGTTCAGCTCTCCGCTTCGGCAGAGCTGTAACACTCTGTCTGTTATGTAGCAGTTGAACTCCTTCTTGTCGTGGCTGACTCTCAATGGCTTCGGGGAGTCAACGGTGAAGCCTGTCACGGTCGCAAGGTCAACTCTGCTGAACTGTGTGCGTTTGTTCATTAGTGTTTGTGCCATTCATGATCACCTCTATATTGATTCATAGTTTGTGGCTGGTGTCCTTCTTCTGCTGAACATGAGAATCATCACAGCCACTATTGTTGCGAATGCGCCTGATCCAATGGAGAGGAGGCCAGTTGATAGGATGGGGGCGAAGATCAATGGAAGCCACAGCAAATCGATGCCAATGTTAGGGTCGTGTTCAAGCCTTGAGCCCTCGAAGTTCGGGTAGACGAAGAACACGTTTAATGTCACCCCGTCCGGGTGCTCCTCAACCGTGAATCCAGATTTGACCTCAACAGACGACTCTGGCCCATCATCACTTATCAACAAAGCCTTGGTCAGCCACTCCGTCTTCACTAACGCGCTTGAAGCGTTGAAGAGCAGCTGAGCCAGATTACCCTGCTGCGCGGACTCCTCGCTGACGGTTCCCTGAGCGCTTATGTCCAAGGCCATTCTAAGGCCGAGGTTACTCTTGTGTGACGCCCAGGGCCACTCGTTAACGATCACTGTTATCTTTGTCTCCATTGCTGCACCATCGATCCCGAAGACCACCGTGGTGTCGTCGAATGACGTCTGTATCATGGTTGGCTCCTCGTAAACCTGCATCTGCAGAGCCAGATCGAAGGACCTGGATTCAGCGGTGTAGATCACGTTGATGACCTGGCTTCCATCGGTATTTTGGATCTGTAGGGTCTTGTCCCACAGAGAGGACTCCAAACTTAAGGTCTGAAGTACCTCTGTCTCCTGCGCTTCATTGTCGTGGTTCAAGTCCATGAACTCTATGAGTGAGACGAAGTCCACGGTGAAGTCCAGCGAGGTGTCATTCACCGGGTAGTTAAATTGGACGCTTGGGGTTATGGCTGATAGCTCGAGACTGCCTTTATTGGAGGTAATAAAAGTGTTCCCCTGAGCGTCCTCCGAGGTGTCGAGCTCGGACTTCGTGGACTCGGTTAACTGATCAAGCGTCTTCAATCCATTATCAACGAGTTGCACCACGGACTCCGCGTACTCCTCTGCTTCATCGTAGAACCCGTCTTCCAACGCGTTCTGTGCTAGCCTAAGGGTGGTGTTCGCCACGTTGAGTATCGAGACGCCGACCTGTATCTCGAAGCCTTCGCTTTCAAGCTCGTTGATCCGTTCTTTGAGTTCCATCAGTCGCTCTTCTGAGTCATCGATCTCTTCTTGCACGGAGCTTGTTATTTCATCCTCATACTCAGCTATCGCTTCTTCCATTGATGCTTCAGCTTCTAATGCGTCTTGCTCCGCATCCTCCGCTAGTTGGTATGCTTGTGTTAGGTTTCCATCATTGAAAGCGTCTTTCGCAAATTGAAGAGTGACATCTGCGTCTTCGAGCAGTTGAACTGCTTGAGTCAAATTCGCATCTTTAGGCGCGTTCTCGATATCCTCAGCTATGTCTTCGATCAGGTACTCAGTTTCAAGTATCTTCTCATGCACTGGTAGATTCTGTTCGTCTTCCGCTGTCTCTGCGAGCGCCTTCGCGTCTTGTGCGAGGTTCTTCGCTTCAATTGCTAGTCCTTCAGCTAGGTTGTAGTTCTCGTTCCCGAACATCGTCAGCGCGTAATGGAGGGTGTTGTCCGCTTTGGCGAGGAGGTCTTCAGCTGAGGTTACATTTATACCTGAGGCTCTCAGATTATTAATAGTCGTGTTTGCTGCAAAGACTGATTCTTGCGCAGCGTTCAAGGCTTCCTGGGTAAGGGATCTCTCCTGCTCGGAAGCCTCCTGTTCATGTTGATTCTTTGCATTCTCAGCAGCTTCTTGCACGTTTCTAGCTAGTTCTTCAGCTTGCTCCGCGAGTTTAGCAGCCATTTCAAAAACACCATTATTCAACGCTTCCACTGCATCATTAAATTTGGTTATGGACTGATCAAGCAGTGTCGTGTATGCGGTAATGTTTACTCCAATGTTCAATGCTGAGTTCACTGTCTGGTTAGCTAGTAGTATTGCTTCTTCCGCTTTCGCTATTGACTCGAGGGCGATCTCCTTCTCCGCATTCGTCACATCTATACCATCTGAAGCTTTCTCCGCTGAGCTTTCAGCCTTATTTGCTAGGAATTTTGCTTGGCTCGCGTATTGAAATGCCTCTTGGAAATCGTAATTTTCGAATGCTGTGCATGCTTTTTCGAATTCTAACTCTGCTCGTTGTAGAAGGTACTCTGCGTTTGAAGTGTTTGCACCTTTATTATTCGCCTCGTCGATTGCTTGATGTGCGTCTTGAATCGCTATCTCTGCTTCATTGATCTTCTCCTGTGCGTCCGAGGCTGCGTTGTTATCTTTTTTGTTTTTATAAGCGTGCACCGAGATGCCGGTGAATACATCGTTCAGCAAGGTGATGACTAAGAGTAGCGTGAGCAGCGTGACACTAAGCTTCTTCCATCTTTTCAACTTTAGACCTCCATGAAACCCAGCTTTTCGAGCATATATAGCCATTTTGTTCAATTTTTCTTGAACATCTAAACCTCAACATTTCTAGAACTCTTCAACCTCCGAGGAAAGGTATGTTTAACAGGGCGATGTTAATGTAGGTGAAAGCTAAGACGATGAGGGAAGCTTGGGTGAACTTCAAACTCTTCGAGTATGCCAAAGCACCAATTAGCAGTATTATCGACAAACCCTGAAACAGGAAGAAGACGATGTGAGGTATTATTGGTGAAGCTGAGAATAACTCCCTGAAGATTATCCACATGAGTGAGAATGCTACGAGAGGGATCTGCGCGAAAAGTGTTCCGACGAGAAGATCTATGTGATTCCCCGCTCTGCGGTAGAGGAGCGTCGAGGCGAAATCGCAGAATGCGAAGATGACGAGAGGGCTTAACCCAGTTTTTACGAGTATGATTGTTTGGGAGACCTCAGGTCTATCGAGCAAGAACAGAAACAAGGGATCGAGCCTCGCTTGCACATTCAAGACCGAGGCGAAGATAACCACCAGGAAGAGCGCGGGAAGGCTGACAGCTGTGGTTCTACTGAGAAGCTGCTGAACGGGTTTAGCGGTTACGAGTTCAAGCACACGATTGAACCCGCTTGGAGGTTGAGGATAGACTACCCCACGGTCTCCAAACTTCAATAATTTTAGTGCGCGTTCCCCCTCACTTGTTAACATGTACCTCTTATATTCATCCTGGGATACGAGGTTGCCTAGAATATCTAAGTGATAGTACAGTTTTCCAACGCCAACGTTAACTGCTTCTTTTAAATAGGTGAACCTGACCTTGCCCTCTTCTCCGAGAATCTCCATTATTCTCTTTCTGATAGGATGCTGAAGCCTGTAATACATGTCATCTTGACTCATGAAACTCAATCTCGGGGAATAGGTCACTATAATAGGCAAATAGTCTAAGCTTTAATCCTATTCATCATAAAAACTTAAAATCATTTTCAAAAAAAGTAGCAACTAAGACCTCTAAAATACTAGAAAAGAAAAAAAGGATAATAAAAAGGGGAAGATAATAAAAAAGGCTTACTTCAAATATTCTCTAAATGTCTTTCCACAATGCTTGTACATCTTCACATGCAGCTTTGGACCGACATCCCACTCCTTGATGGGCTTTGCGACCTCAGAGCCACAAACTGGACATTTCGCCAATTGTCATACCTCCATTGTCTTAATTTTTGATTTTATTCATGGGTTCCAATTTTTCAGTGTGTTCTTGCAACTGTCATCGTCTTCATTCGAGGCACTCTTCGTTTCTTCTTTGATTATTCAGTCTTTTTCACGTTTTTCTATAGTTTAATAGGCTTTACTTATGGTATTTAGTGCTTTTGTTCAAGAAAAATTGAACACATTTTACATTATTTCACTTTGAAAAAGAGTGGTTCTAGACTATTTAAGGCGTTATTTTAACTGTTTTGACATTATAAGGATGAAAACACCGTTGAACTTATCTTAAAAGAGATTTTAACAGGTAGAGAGATGGCTTGAATATGGTTTTTGGCTAAAGAATTATATCCCACACAGTAGAGATTACAGTGAATACTTCATGAGATTTCTAACCATCGGGCTTGGTCACTGTGGCGGAAAGATAGCGAACGACTTCAAGAAGGTCGCCCTCGAAGAGCAGGGCTTGATAGTCGAAGTCTGCGCAATAAACACAGACAGAGCAGACCTTGCAACCCACAAGTTCATTCCTGAAGATCAGAAGCTCGTGATAGGCACTGGGAAAGGCGCAGCTAAGAACTGGCAGGAGGGAATGGAAGCGGCAAGTCAATCGCTCACAAACATCCGGGAGTTCGTGAAGCGGCTTCTAACCCCTGACACGGATGTCGTCCTGATAACCGCGGGGGAGGGTGGGGGCAGTGGTTCCGGGATTGCGCCAACAGTCGCTGAGGTCATCGGTAAACTCGGAAGAACCTGCACAGCTATCGTGACCTTGCCCTTTGAAAACGAGTCGGTGAAGGCGAAGGTTAACGCTGCGATGGGGCTTGACATGCTCTATCGGGAGGAGGCTTTGAAAGCCCTCATCTGCATCGACAACGACAAGATCACGGCTCACTTTCCAGAGAAGATCATAACCGAGGCGTACGAGAGAGCGAATAGAAGCGCTGTGGGAACCTTCGTCAACCTGCTCCGACTCGCTAGAACTCCGAGCCTCGCAGACCGCATCGACGAATCCGAGTTGACGACGATCTTTGACTACCCTGGTTTCGCTACTTTGGCGAATTACAACACCAAGGCAAATCTTACACAGGACCTAGCAGCGATGCTACGTCACTCATGGAATGGCAGCTTGCTAGCAGAGGTTGACTCGAAGACTGCGACAGGGGCAATCTTTGGTGTGCAGGGTCCTGAACATCTATTCACAGCAACTCAGGTTGACGCTGTTCGGCGAACATTCAGCGAGGTGTTGATCGGAAGGGACATAATGCTCGGCGTCTACCCCACAAAACAGAGCAGATGGACTTCCTACGTGGGAATACTTAGTGGTATGGGGGTGCCTGAGAAGGTTAAGATGCTTCTCGAGATGGCTAAGGAGGAAGCGAAAGCTCACAAGTCGCTTTTAGAAGAGCGGAGAAAGATGAAGAGGGAGGGCTTAGGCTTCGATCTTGACCTAGACAATAAGGGAACACTGACGAGAGTGTCACAATCTTCAAGGACACTCAAACCCAAGACAGCATTGAAAATCGACCGGAGCAGCGTCGAGTTCAAGAAGTACCTCGAGGAGTCGCTTCAGTTCATCCACGAACGTAAGGGTGAGACCTACCCTCGCGATGAACTTGTCAACCTGCTGGTCGAGTGGGTTGACATTCAAGATAACGACACAGCATCTACTATACTCGATGTGCTGGCAGAGGAAGGCTACATAGTTGAGACCAAGAAGAACCTGTTTTTAATCTTGTAGCTTCAGATCTTAACATCGATCTGCAACAGGTCCAGAAGCTCCTTGTACCGGTTCCTTATCGTTACCTCTGTGACGTTAGCGCTCTCCGCGATCTCCCTTTGAGTCCGCTTCTCACCAGCTAGAACCGAGGCGATGTATGTTGCTGCAGCCGCGATGCCCGTTGGCCCTCTTCCACTGGTCAGCCTGACCCTCTTCGCGACCCTCATTATCTTTAACGCTATCGACTCAACTTTACCCGCGAGACCCAACTGGTTCGCGAATCTTGATATATAATTTGATGGAGGATAAGGCGGTACGAATGTCTCAAGCTCCTTAACGATAAACCTGTACGAACGACCGATTTCCTTCTTATTCAACGCTGATGACCCCGCTATCTCCTCTAAAGTGCGGGCTACCTCGCACTGCCTGCAAGCCATATACAGTGCAGCAGCTGTTACACCCTGTATAGACCGGCCACGAATCAACTTCTTCTTAACCGCTCTGCGGTATATCACGCTCGCTGTCTCCAGAACGTTCTTCGGTAGACTCAAAGCAGAGGTCATCTTCGAGAGCTCAGACAGCGCGAAAGCCAAATTACGCTCCGTCGCATCAGAGACTCGGATTCTTCTCTGCCACTTCCTCAAACGGTAGACCTGATTTCTCTGGCTTGGAGTCAACTTCTTCCCGTAAGTATCCTTGTTCTGCCAGTCGATCATAGTGGATAAGCCTTTGTCATGAATCGTGAATGTTAAGGGTGCCCCGACCCTGTTTCTCTTCTCCCTCTGCTCAGCATTAAAAGCCCTCCACTCAGGACCATTATCTGCTATCTTCTCATCCAAGACGAAGCCACAGTTCATACAGACCAACTCTGCGGTGTCGTAATCCTTCATTAGACGATCGCTTCCACACTCAGGGCACCTGGTCGTGGACATTACAGAATGGTATTTGGCTTCATCACTCATTGTCTATTCTCCTTCAAGCCTCTAGAGTGTAGAGGACTTGTCCAATATACTTCTCAGGGTCACTGACGCCAAGTTTAACTGAGATATACGGTTCCTTCACAGGACCGAATATGTCGAAGACCCTACCTATCTTCTCGAGGTTTTTATCAACCACGATTGCTCCGAGGCGGGAGAGTGATTCTGCGCGAACGATTAAATTTTTACTATCGGATATGTGCATAGCTTTACCGAGCCTCTGCAAACAATAAGCCTCAGATGATAGATACTGAAAAACACAAGCCGATACATTTAAGGATTACTTCTGAAAACTGCGGAGCTTTGTTTGTGAGTTCGCTGCTTCTGTGAGAGTAGGGGTTTCAGTTTCCAGATCTTCGCAGTTCCTTCGCAAGTGCTTTCAACGTCTTGGTCTTAGAATCTCTCTTCTCCACGGCAATTAAACCTGTTCTATCGCGCCAGTTACTTGGGTGAGCAGCTTCCTTATCGACCTCTGGGTTGAGACCCAACCTATCCGCTGCCTCAAAGATATCGTCAATACTAGGCGACTTCACAGCCAGTGTTCTCGGCATTCTTCTACCCGAGGACCTTGACCTCTTTGCGTCAAAATATAGTGGCCAAACGATGATTCTCTTATTCTTCCTCAAAACCGACACAGTCAAGACCGAGATTCTTCTTCGCCTAGTAGAACCGCGTTTACGACGCTGCTCTGTCCTGGCCGCGATTTGACTAGAGCATTCCCTAACTTCGTCTTGATAATAGCGCCTTTCGTTATTATGCCTCTTCTATCGTAGTCAACACTTGCAATGTTCTTTATGACGCTGAGTATTGGAGTCTTCACCGTTTTTCCCGTCTTTGGATCTGTGACGTTAGCTATCTCCGCTTTTAACAGCTTACTCTTCTCTCCTCCTCCTCTTAGACGTTTCCCGATTCGCCTCGTCTTTCCGATAGTCGTCTCCGCGGCTTCTCCGCCAAGTTCGTGTACTCTCTTAGATCTGTAACGTCTACTGCCCCCGCCTGAGGGCTTCTTCTTTGACAGATCTCCATGATTCTTGGGCAATTTTGATCCACCTATTTTACATTACACTCATATAAAAGGAGTGCAGAGCTTGTTCATTTCAGGGGTCTCAATCTTCCGGTTCTTCTTGATCTTCTAGGGCTTTGAACATCTTCTCTAGCTGCTTCTTCATCTGCCTGGGATCGTGGCTGAGGCTGAAGTAGTCAGCGAATATGCTCGTTGTTCTCAGGAGGTAGGTTCTCCCTGTTTTCTTTGCTGCCACGAGGTGTAGGTTCCTCAAGTCCTTTATGTGACCGTACGCGTGCGAGCCACGGACTTCGATGACGTCGGTTTGAAGAATTGGCTGACGATAGGCTATATACGCAAGCGTCTTCAACGGTCCTATAGTCAAAAGTGGCCGCATAGCGAGACGTTGCACAGATGAGACGTACCTCGACTTCAACTGCATCACTATCCTTCCGTCATCGAGCTCAATAAGCTCCAACGCTCCGTTTCGGTTCTGGTAGATCTCTTCCAGTTCACTCACGATCTCACGCGTCTTCCTCATACTCGTCTTCGCGATCTTAGCTAACATTTGAGTGGTTAATGGTCTTCCGGCAACGTATAGCGCAGCTTCAACGAGACCCTTCTTCCGCTGCTTCACAGGTTCATCCGATGGTGGTTTCCGCTCTTCCATGATCCGCATCCTCGTCTATGGTGATGTATATATCGCTGAACTCTCTACTCTGCCAGAGCTTAATCATCTCATTGCACGCCATGAAGAGAATCAAGAAGAATGTCCTGATCTTCTCAATCTTCTGTTGACCAGAGGTGAGCCTCGAGAAGAGCACTGGCTTCTCATCTTTTGCAAGTGCGAGAATCCGCTGGTGAAGCTTGTCAACCTCATCCTTCACATCAACCATGAATTTATCTATACTCTCGATTATCGACGCTTCAGGGTAGAATGGTTCGAGTTTAGGCTCTGAGACTCCAACTGCTGTTTTTAACTGCATCTCACTCTTTATCGCTCTCTCAAGAGCATCAATAAGATCGTTTATTGTCGTCGTGGTGTACTCGTGTCTGTACGGTAGTTGGATTGGTGGCGGGAGGTAGACCTCTTTTCGCTCAAACTCAATCTCTGGCGGCTCCTCTAGTTCCAGGATCAGATCAGACTTTATCCTGTAAAGAGTTGCTGAAGAGAACAGCGCCATGCCTGACGCTGCAAAGTCTATTCGACCTCTAGACTCCATCTCCATTATCAGGGTGTCCAGAAGCTTGGAGATGTCGACATCCCAAGGCTTCACCTTCTGAATCTTGAATATGTCGAAGAGTATGTTCCACGGAGGGTTAAACCAGAAAGGCTTCTCTCTAGCACTCTCTGAGATCAAACTGCGGGCACCTCCTCAAGGTCCAGTGAGATGACTTTTGAGACGCCATCATCACTGTACACCCCGAAGATCTTCTCGAATCGGTTGATCATGACATCCCTCAAAGTTATCACGATGAACTGCGAGTTCTGCGACTCATCAACCAGTAAATCAGCTAGCCTCTCTGCGTTATAGGAGTCGAGGTGTGCATCGATCTCGTCAAAGATGTAGAAGGGCACGGTTGATAACCTCTGAAGTGCAAGTATAAATGACACCGCTACCACAGACTTCTCTCCTCCACTCGCCCCTGCAACGAGTCTTGGCGACTTGCTTGGAAACTGCACGAAGACATCTATGCCCTCGGATAGTGGATCCTCGGTGTTTTGAAGTTGAAGCCAACCGTCTCCCCCGCCAGTGAGTCTAGAGAATAGTGCTTTGAAGTTGCTGTTGATCTTGTCGTAGGCTGTCATGAATGTGGCTCTCTTCTTCTTCTCCAGTTCTTCTATGAAGGTCATTATTGACTTCTTCTCTTCTTCGAGCTGATTTATCCTTATGGAAAGGTTTTTGTAATTATTCTTTAAGCCATCGTACTGATAGATAGATAACTGGTTAACTGAGCCAAGAGCTTGAAGTTCCTTCTGTAGATTGATGAGAGTTGGTTCCACATACTCAAACTCTTCCGGCTCGATTACTACTTCGCCACATCCAAGATTGGCTAGTTCCCTATTCAAGTACCCCATCTCTGTCATAAACTCATGGTGTTTCAGGTCGAGTTTGTGAAGCGCCTCGGTTAATGGTTCGTATTCGCTATCCAGTTCGTTGAGCTGAAATTCAATGCTTTGAAGGTGGT
>Ga0209636_10004005_pt1 | contig 15055 bp, 10 predicted proteins | sample DeeMarSWOR152_54_FD_187464 | JGI IMG/M metagenome (GOLD analysis project Ga0209636, IMG submission 187464) | Marine sediment microbial communities from White Oak River estuary, North Carolina - WOR-1-52-54 (SPAdes) (version 2) | ecosystem: Environmental > Aquatic > Marine > Intertidal zone >...
CTTACTATCCGTACTATAGTTTATTGAATTAACAGATACTTTATGACCTGCCAGATACTTAATATCACTTCCATTCTCAATATCCCACACTTTTATTTCACCATCACTGCTTCCTGAGATAAATTGTGTATAATTGTTGATAAAAGAAACAAAAATGATCTCTTCAAGATGACCTGAGAATATTTTCAATTCTTCGCCGGTTTTGAGATCCCAAAATTTTAAACTTCCGTCGCTGCTGCCGGAAATAATATGCTGGTTATCAGAAGAAATACAAAGTGCACCCACCTCATTTGCATGTCCAATAAGAGGCTTCAGTTCATTTTGATTATTCAGATCCCAGAGCCTGATAATCCCACCTTTATATCCGCATATTAAAAAATTCCCATCGGGGCTCAGGGTAACAGAAGTTACATTCAGACCATAGTTAGTAATTTCCATTGATTGTTGAACTTCTCCACTTTTAATATCCATGTGTTCAATCAGGTCCCATGTGGTGGTAACCAGACTTTTTTCATCGGGGCTAATTACCGGTGTATAAATATATTCTATCCCATGCTGTAGAATCAATTCTCCCGTTTTAATATCCCATATTCTTAAATTTAGATCATTGACATCTCCATAAAGCAGGTACCTGTCTTCATTCAGGAAACTGATTTTTGAATAAGGCGGTTCTGTATTTGTCAGTGGTTTGTAGTCCTGGTATTCGGAATATGGATTAAATGATTGTATTTCTTTTCCAGTAGCGGCGTCCCAGAGTTTTACTATATAATCGATATCACCAGATATGATGTATTTATTATCCGAGCTAAATGCGACTGAAGTAACGTCATGTGTGTGTCCAGTAAAAGTCCGGATTTCCTTACCTGTTTGAATGTCCCATAGTTTAACAGTTTTGTCATCGCTTCCAGAAACCAGGAATTTTTCGTTGTTGCTGATTGCCATACAATTGACTTCTCCTGTATGCTTCTGGATTATTTTGAGCAAAGGTTTTTGGGCGATACTATGAATGGTTATTAATCCAGCAAGCATATGGATACTCGCTATTTGAAAGATTTTTTTTGTATGCATGAGAAAAGTGTTTAAAGCATTGGTTTGCTGATGTTTATGCTTTGGGATCAGGTGATCATTTTGGTCCGGACAGTGGTGTTCATTTTACTCTGGAATGAAGTGCTAATTTTCATTGGAATTTCCAACCAGAGGTTACACTCCTGGCTATTCATAGTTAGGTCCCTTCAAGGCCTTCCTTCCTAAAAACTCCCTATTTGTTCTTTCTCAATTTCTCACACTCGCTCTGACGCTCCCTAGCTCCATCTCTCCGTCCCTCCATCTCTCCGTCCCTTCTTCCCTCCGTCCTTCCATCCCTTCATCCTTCTTTCGCGCTCTCGCTTTTTCTGAGCATCGGAATTAGCTTCTATCTCCCGAACCTTCTGAGAGCTTCATCAAGAATAGCTTTGGTGGCTGTTGCACCAAGGCGCGTAGCACCTTTTTCGACCATTTTCAGCATTTCATCGAGCGTTCTGACTCCCCCTGCGGCTTTCACACCAACCTCGGGATCAGAATGTTTACGCATCAATTCAACATCATGTTCGGTGGCACCATGGTAGAAATATTTTCCATCTGGGCCTTTAACAAAACCGTATCCGGATGATGTTTTTACATAATCAACTTTAAGCTTGCTACAGATCCGGCATAACCTGATTTTATGTTCATCATCCGGTATATAATCATTCTCGAAAATCACTTTTATGATAACATTATTTTTTTTGGTTATCCTTACAATTTCAGCAATCTCTTTTTCGATATAATCCCAGTCACACTCAAGTGCTTTACCGATATTAATGACCATATCAATCTCCATTGCTCCATTTTTGATAGCCTGTGCTGTCTCGAAAACTTTTACTTCTGTGGCACTGTTGCCATGAGGGAAGCCAATTACGCAACCTGTTGCAACATCTGAATCCCTGAGCAATTCATGTGCTTTTTTAACAGCATATGGTTTGACACAAACCGAAGCAACATTATATTCTTTTGCGAGTTCACATCCTTTCACAAGATCCTCATCTGTCATTGTGGGGTGCAGGATGGAATGGTCGATCATTTTTGCAAGTTGATGAGTGGAATACATATTTTGAATCTTAAAGTTTAGTTGGTTTAATAAGAATAAAGGTAATTCTAATTTTTACATGACGGAAATTTAACATAAACAGGTTTAAACTCATCCTGAACTTGCTTGTTAGAATTAATATTAGAATTTCAGGGTCTTTAAGTAATTGATAATAAGATCCCGAAACCTGCCTGCCGGCAGGCAAGCAAGTTCGGGATGACAATTTAATATAATTTACCTGATTGTGATATTTCCTATAAAAATATATTAAAAATCACCCTGAAAATATATCATAATTTGAAATGTATAATTGAGTTAATGTATTACCTGCAGGGAATCAGTAAAAGATTTCAGCAGCAGGAAATAATTTTCAAACATTGTAAGGGGCAGACTGTCTGGAGTATCATAAATATCATGATAAGCAGTTGACCCACCCATGGTATAAATAAAAAAACAGGGAACGCTTTTTTCGTGGAATTTACAATGATCACTGTTACAGGCAGCGCCCCTTGTTTTAACCAGGGGAAGGAATTGGTTTATATCATTGATTTTTTTCAGCAATTCAAACTTGTTTTTATACACTGATCCGTTAACGACTGTGATGCCCTCTTCACCATTTCCGGCAAGGTCGATATTAATCAGGAATGAGATCTGGTCAAGCGGGAATACCGGATTTTCAGCATAAAATTCAGCACCCAGTAAACCCAGTTCCTCTGCTCCCAACGCCAGGAAGGCCATAGAATAATCGGGAATATTGTCTTCCATAGTATAATATTGTGCAAGGTTCAGAAGCATAGCCACACCACTGGCATTATCATTTGCACCGGGAAAGCAGGTTTCCATTCCCATACATCCTAAATGGTCATAATGAGCGGTGAAAACAATAAATGAATCAGGATATAATTTACCTGGCAGCAATCCGATCAGGTTATATGTTCGATAGGATTGATAAAAAGAATTCTCGATATTAATCTCAACATATTCAACATCAGAAGGAGCGAAGTCGGTGTTCAGAATAAAAAATGGTTTACTTCCCTGCTCTGTTGATCCTCTCCATGTAAGTTTATCATTGGTAAATAATATGGTACCTGCTGCCGGGTATTCTGGATGCATTTTCATAAATCTGAGGATTTCACTGATCTGCTCCTCATCTTCTTTCTTTAATATTTCAACGTCAGGTAAAGTTTTATCAATAATAACAAACTTGCCGGATGACTCTCCAATGATTTTAAGCCAGTTTTCACCATATGCAAGATCGCTATATCTAACCATATAAGGATTAAACCTTCCTTTGGCAGAGGGTGATTCGGGACTGATAAGATAATCTTTGCCCGGGATCATTAAACGGTTATTGATATGAAGTTGAACGATTCCGGGATAGGTATTGACAGAAACGGAGAATGGCTGAAGATATTTTTTTGTCAGATTTTCCAGACCGATTGATTTAAATTCCCTGCTTATATACATTGCGGCTTTATGCTCACCTTTTTTATAATAACCTCTTCCATACATGCCGGGAGATGCAAGATCACGGATTATCCGGCGGGCATATTCTATATCCTGTGCAAAAAGGGAATGTAAAAAGATAAAGAAGGAGCATGATAAAAAAAGAAATCGTTTAATTTTCATGGCATATCAAATTGAGGTTCTTAAAATTAAATAAATTATAAAATGTAGTTTAAAAAATAAGTTAAATTTATTTGGTTTATAAAATAAACTAATTTATATTTGTGTCAAGTTTATAAATAAAGTAACATGATGACAAATGAAAAAACAATGACACCTGAAGAGAGTCTTCAGATCATACGGAAAGCTATATTGCATTCAAGGAAAAACCTTCGCGATGGAAGTTTTTATTATCTGCTATGGGGATGGGTACTGCTTTTTGCAAGTATTCTGTGCTATTTAGTTCTACGGTATTTTCTGCAACGCGAGATGTATGAGGGATTATACTGGAAAGCCCTGATAAGCTGGATTATCCCTATTGCTATTGGTTTTATCATCCAGTGGATATATAAAGTATGGAGCAAAAAACAGGATTCGGTGCAAAGTCATATTGACCGTTATCTTGTATATCTGTGGGCAGCAACCGGAATCATTTTCGCTTCGATGGTCGCAATCTGTTATATCCTGAATGTTTATCCGGAACCTTTTATACTGGCAGTTATGGGGCTATCGACCTTCATTTCAGGAATAATGATCAGGTTTAATCCTTTGTTATATGGTGGGGTAATATTTGTTTTGGCTGCACTGGTATCGGCTTTTGTACCGGGTCATAACCAGTTAATTGTATTTGCAATCTCGATCGTCTTTGGTTACCTGATACCGGGCTATCTGTTAAAAATGTCTAAAAACGCAAATCATGTTTAAGGATCTGGATCCGTTATTGCATTCCCAGCTCCGGCTCGCTATTATTTCCATCCTGGCGACTGTTGAATCGGCAGACTTCAATTACCTTAAGGAGCAAACACAGGCTACGTCAGGGAACCTGAGTGTTCAGATCAATAAGTTGAAAGAGGCTGGTTATATTGAGGTAAAGAAGAAATTCAGGGGTAACTACCCGCATACTATTTGTAAGATCACAAAACTGGGAATACGGAAGTTCAATGAGTATGTAGAAGCGTTGGAAGATTATTTAAGAAAAAATGTCTAAAATGCCTTAAATAAGTAAAACAATATTCGATTTTTAAAATTTGGGTGCATTTTTAATTAAATACATTTCAGCATCCCGTGGGATAATGCAAAAAAACTCGAATTCATTTTTATTTGAAGGATTTTCCCAACTTCCAACTCACGACTCACGACTCACAATTCACGAATCTTAACATTCCTGAACCATACGAAACTGCCATGATCCTGGAGTGCAAGATGGCCCTTTTTAGCTAAACCATAATCGGGATAATCTGCCCACTTGCCTGCCTGAACCAGTTTACACCATTCATCAGTCCACAGGTCGTATTCGACAACTTTGATATCGTTCAACCAGTGTTCCACGTGTCCCTTATTAACGATGATCCTGGATGTGTTCCATTCACCTACCGGCTTGAGTTCTTTATTCTCTGCCACATGCATACCGTAATTGGCTCCGGTTAATTGCCAATCCTCGAGCGGTTCCGGGAATCCAACATCATCCAGCAGCTGGTATTCAGGGCCTGTTTCGTATACAGCCTTATATGCTGTATCCTCTACGACCAGGTAAAGAATACCGCTGTTCCCTTCAGGGGCAATTTTCCATTCAAGTGAGAGTTCGAAGTTTTCAAACTGATCATCGGAAACTATATCACCGCCGATATCACCACCCATACCAAGAGCTTTGAGTGTTCCATCCTCAACAGTCCACCCGGTGATTGTATCTTCAAGGTATGAATGCCATCCATTGAGGGTTTTCCCGTCAAACAGAAGTTTCCAATCCTGTTTCTTTTCTGTGATCGTTAATTTATTGGTTATTTTGCACGATGTGAATGCCACAGTCGCACAAACGATAAGCATTAAGTAAAAGAATCTTTTCATAGCTTTGGTAATTAAGATTAACAACACAAAATAAAATTATTAATTATTTTTTATTTAATCACATTTCTGCTGATATAACGAGTTTTCCTGATCAAATTACTCCAGTTTGAAGTGCTGAACTTTCCGGTATTTTAATCTTCCTATAAAAAATATTGTCTTTTATAATGGATGCCTTTGTAAGAATCTACGGATGGAAAACAATTTTTTTTATTTCAGAATAATTTGTGATTTTGTATCATCAATTAATTGTTATTATTGCAAAGGGTATGATTATTGCTATAACAAACAGGAAAAACATCCGGCAACCTTTTGGTTTTTTAAGTTGAGTTAGGCTTTAATAATTTCACATCTCATTTTTGTACTGATCTTTATTATATGTTTAAAAATTACATCAAGGTTGCATTCAGGAATCTTATTCACAACAGGTTTATTGCTTCATTAAATATACTGGGACTGGCTGTGGGGATGAGTACTTTTATTATCCTTTATCTCTTTATTTATCTTGAGTTAAGCTTCGACAGGTTTCATAAAGATCATGATGAAATCTTCCGGATTGTCCAGAGTGCTGAAACATCTGACGGGCAAATATTGACTATTCCTTCAACCCTGGGATATATTTCTCCATTGCTCAATCAGGAATTTTATCCTGATATCAAAGCCTGCAGGATCTATAACACTGAAATCAATAATCGCTTTGGATTCAGGGAGATCCAGCATGTCAGGTTTTATTATGTTGATTCAACCTTTTTTGAAATTTTTTCATTCCCATTTATTTATGGTCATCCTGAAACCGCATTATCAGGAAGCAATTCGGTTGTCTTAACAGAACACATGGCCAGAACATACTTTGATCAGAATAATCCCTTAGGGAAATTGTTTGAAATTCATGGAAAAAATTATATCGTCACAGGTGTCTTAAAAAACATCCCAATTAATTCTCATCTTCAGTTTGATCTTCTTCTCCCTTTTGATGCTTATCCCAGGAAAGATATATTAAGACAAATGCCAATGGATTTTCCAACTTATCTCCGTATCAGCAGAGAAATCTTAAATGGTGAAAGGAAAGAAAAAGTTATTGAGATGATTGGGGAAATTGTTAATGAACATTATACTGGTTCCGGTATTTTTGTGATTACAGATCTGCAATCCCTGAAAGATATTCATTTACGGTCTAATAAGTTTGATACAGCGTTGCACCAGACAGGAGATCATACTACTGTGGTTATTCTTTCTTTTCTGGCTGTATTTATACTGCTTATAACAATATCAAATTTCATCAACCTGATCACGTCAAAGACAGAGAACCGTCTCAGGGAAATCGGAATGCGGCTGGTGACTGGTGCCACAAAACAGGATATTTTGAAACAGCTTATAGCAGAGTCACTTCTCATTGCCATTCTGGCCTGTTTTTTTGCACTTGCTTTTACGGAACTCTTTGCCAACCCTTTTTCAAATATTATCGGAATTAAAATAGTGATATCCGTTCTGGACCTTCTCAATCTCCTATTCATTTTTCTTTTTATAGCTGGTATAACAGGTATACTGACAGGTGCAGTACATTATTTTTATTTATCCGGATTTTCTCCTATACAGGTTCTATCTGTCGTAAGGTTTCGACGCGAGATCAGCTGGTTGAAAATAGGATTGGTGATCATCCAGTTCAGCATGATGATCTTCCTTCTATCTGTTTACAGTGTATTGTATTGTCAGGTCAGATATATGGGCAGAAAAAATCCGGGTTTCAAACTTGATGAACTCGTGGTATTTTATGAACCTTTTAAAAGAATGACAAAGGATTTTGAACCTGTCCGGTCCGATTTGTTAAAAAGTATTTACATCATTGATGCAACCGCTTCAGAAGGTATCCCAGGGGTGGTTACAAGCGTGCAGAATATTTGGGTTGAGGGAGATACGATCATCAACAGTATCCTGATCAATGAGCACAGGGTTAAAGACCACTACATATCTACTTATGGCATTCATATCATTGAGGGAGATAATTTTAGTGTAATAAAAGATACAGCCGGATTCCTTCTGAATGAAACGGCAGTGAAGGAACTGGGATTGCGAAATCCAATCGGAAGAGTTGTGAATGTAGACCAGTCTAAATTTCCTGTACTGGGCGTAGTTAAAGATTTTCAGTATCAGTCACTTCATAACCAAGTTGAACCCCTCGTTATCAGTAAATATTTCTCTTACTATAAATATATTACAATAAGGGGTGATACAGATTCCATCCAATCTGCAATCAATCATGCTGATTCGGTTCTTAAGGTTCATTACCCGGATGATAATTTCACTCATTTCCTTCTTGCCGAAAGGTATAAAAGTATGTATGATGATGAATTAAAAACCTCAAAGCTTCTTTCCTGGGGTGCATTGCTGGCAATCCTGATTTCGATGCTTGGATTATTCGGTCTTTCAAGTCAGACTATTATCAAGCGAACTAAAGAAATTGGCATCAGGAAAGCCAATGGAGGGAACAGCCGGGATATCATGATTATGTTGATAGCAAATCTTCTCAGGTGGGTTTTAGTTTCACTGATCATTGCAATGCCCTTGGCAGCCATGATGACTGGTAACTGGATAAACCGTTTTGCCTATAAAATTGAAAATTACCCTGTTTTACTTGTTGTTTCGGGTATTTTATCTTTATTGATCGCTCTTCTTACTGTCAGCTATCATACATATACAATCGGTAAAAAGAATCCGGTTGATAGTTTAAGGTATGAATGATCAAAACTCACCGGGTGACTGTGAGTCACCCGGTGAGTGGTTTTTACTCCATACCCTTCCAGGGAATGAACAAAATTATTACTCACCTGGCAACTTCGAATCACCAGCTGAGATATTTTTTCTCAGACACCTGTATTGCCGCTCATCTCAGAATTTCTTTTACCTCAGGAGCTTCGAATGATGCCTTATCATGGCTGAGTAGCTTATTAGTCTATTCCTGGTGTGTAAACCATATAACTTTCAGCAAATACCACATAATGAGTGAAACAAGGAAAATCCCAAGGTTAAAGAAGCTGGTATAAAAAGAATTAAAAACACCTTCTATTACTAAAATAGGGCTAGTTCATAAGTTGTTACCAATGTTAACTGCTTCATAAACCGAAAAGGCCTCTCTGCTATTGATCCGCATACTGTAATCTCCAAGTCTCAGAGTGGGAATAATACCGGCATTAAGGCACTGTTCGAGATCGTTATAAAAATCATCCCTGTTCCACTCAGTCAGATCGAATGCATCATAAGTAAGCCTTCCGTCACCTTTTTCAGGATAATAACCATAATCAAAGAATTTTACATATTTATTATACAGATTTGGATTTCCAACAGGGGACTGAATGCAAACAGGATAAAGAAAAACAAGCGGTTCACAGATACCTTCACCAGAAAGTATAACGTCAGGCGGCAATTGTTCCCTCAGTTCCTGGAATAGTTTAATGATACCCCTGTAATGATCATGGCAACAATCATTATGAAGGGTTGTTGATTGATCCAAATGAACAACATCGATACTGAAGTCATTTACCACCTTTAGAATCCTGTTAATCATGTATTGTCTCCATGGTTCATAATCTGGCGAGACTGGATAAAAAATAATCTCATCCTGATCATCTCCATCCAGATCATATTCCCATTGCAGTGCCCTGCCTTCTGCATCCCGGCATTGATGTTCGAGAAAGAATTTTAATTCTTCAAATTGAGGATTCATTTTTCCCAGTCCCACCACATTCATCTGAACACCAATTTTGTAACCAAGCTCATGCGCAACTCTTATCATTTGCCTGAATCCCTCATCTCCTCCAAGCGAAGGATCGGGCCTGTAATGGGGGCAGGTCCTGTCCCAGGAGCCATCCCAGCCGATAAGGTGTATTTTAACCTTATGTGGATTAACATATTGTGTGATTTGCTGCAACCGTTCGCTGACCTGGTCAAATGTATGACAAATCCTTCCGTGGCTGGCCCTGCATTCAAAGGTTATATTCAAAAAAAGATCATTGATCCATCCGGGAGCATCAGTTCTTTCCCCGAATGGTTGTAATCCATATAGTTTTTCCATCCATGCCTGGTGTTTTTGGAAACCGGTCTCAGGATTTGGTATAGGTTCAATATACCATTCAGGAGTTGTGTATATAAAATCCCGTTCAGAAGCATTTGCTTCGGAATAACAAACCAGTCTGACTGTATCTTTTTCCCTGAAGAGCCAGAATTTTTGGAAGCGTGACGGATAATCAGTACCCCTGAAAAGGAGGTGCTTCTCATACTCTGAATCAGAAAAGACAAAACATTGTGTATTCAGGGGCATAGCTTCTGTACCGGATTGAGGAATTCTTTGATATGGGTAATAACCGGAAGGAAAAGATAGCTGTAACGGATTATATTCCGGGATCTCTACCACCCGGCCGGAGAATATAGAGAGAAATCTGCCCGGTATCGGATATATTTCGACTTTTATTCCCTTAATTTGATCTGTCATCTCAGCTGTTACCTGCCAGCTGATGCTTCTGTCAGAGTTCCGGCCGACCATGAGCTCAATTTTACCTGTATATAACTGGCGTGTATTAGCCTTGATCAGGTCCAGGGAAATAGCTTTCACATAATTTGTATCATTATGTAAATTGAATAGATAAGGATCAACAGACCCATCAATTGTCAGAACCGAAACAGAGAATTGATATTTGTCAAATTTGACAACCTGTTTTTGATAGTTTGCATACTTTTCATGAATTGTAATGGTTGGCAGGATCTTTTCAGGTTCCTTTTTTTTGAAAAAATTACAGGAACAGATTATCAGGAAAATCAGAACAGGTATTATTTTTTTGAGGATTTTCACAATAACATAACTTGTTCCTGATAATGTTTCTCGCAGATTCCACAGATCAATTCACAGATTTTCGCTGAGAGCTAATTTACAGATTATTATTTCTGTGTAAATCAACATTAAAATCTGAATTAATCTGCGAGAAATATTAAAATAGTGTTATTTCAAGTATATAGGGGTAAATTTGCTTAAACCTATCATTCGATGTTTGACATAACATTCATTATCTTTTCAATCCCAAGGACTTTAGCTGTGTTAAGGCTGCCAATATGGATGTTCAATCCGTTTTCCTTCAGTTCTTTACCCAAAAATTTTCCAACCTCCTTTCCTGTTAAAGGCTCGAATATAAAGTATTCAGTATCGTTATTCACGCTATGAATCCTGAATTTCATGTATTCGTTTGGTGAATTATTCCTGTAAAAGAAAAGAATTCCTCCCTCTTTCTCAGGATTAAATTTATAGCATGCATCCCAGTTAGAAAGACTGGCTTTCCCGGATGCATCGGATTTCTGGTAAAAGTGGGTATACTGGTACTTCTTTTCCATCTCCTTGTACCAGTCTGACCAATTCTTATACCAGTTTTTCTGTTCCGGTGTGATATTTCGTACATCACCACAGAGCAGTACAACTGATGAGGCAACGGAATGGTAAGCAAATTCATGGTTGCCGGATATCATCAGCTGGTTACCGACAAGCATTGTTGCAGGCGGAATTACCCGTGCCCGTTCGTCGATGACCTGGCGGATTGAAACCGGACCTGCCGGAGGATCAAACTCATAGTTGGTCAGCCATGAAACATCAGCATGCTGAATCAATGAATAATCGGATATATTATATCTGCCCCAGACTTCAAAGGTACAGTCAATGATCAGATCAGGAAACCTTTCATGCAACAGATCAAGCATTTCAATGGTTCTTTCCATGATTGAATAATAAGAACTTTCATGGTCTCTGTAAACCTTTCCTTTGAATGAGTAATCACCGGAAAAGGCTGGATCCATCACATATGCAGATTGAGATACTGTTAAATCAAGTTTCACATATCCAAGCTGACATGACCGGATATAGTAACTTAATTTTTCTACAATGTAATCTAACCAGGGAGAACCCATTGACATGGTTACAAGGTTGCGCCAACCCGGAGAGTGAAGATCGGCAGGATTACCATCCCTGTCTGTTATAGCCCATTCAGGATACTTCTGATATACCTGGCTTTCTCTTTCAATGGTAGCAATTGAAAACCATAGTCCGGGCTTCATCCCTTTCGAACGGATATATTCACAGGTTTTTTCAATTCCTTCGGGAAATTTTTCCGGATGTGAGTTCCAGTCGCCATAAAAATCCTGCCAGCCATCGTCGATGATCAGCACATCCACACCCGTTTCTTCAAGGGCATCTGCAAGGTCCACGATAAGGTCATGGCTGATATTTGTCCTGAAAGGATTCCAGGTACAATAATAAAATAGCGGATAGGATTTTCTTTCAAATAGCCTGATATTTAAATAATTCCTGACAAACTGCGCAAAATAACCTTCAAATGCATCCTGCCATTTGGGACCGTTAAACAGGCATATAAATGAGCCGGGACTGGTAAATTTCTCTCCTGGTTCCACCTGTTTTTTAAAGGGGAAATGCTCATCCGGATATTTCATGCCAATAGTGATTTTTTCACCTGAAGGGTAAACATCAGTTTTTTTCAACACAGCGGGTGCTTCGTTGCCGAGAATAAAACCTTCCTGTGAAATTTCATTGTAAATAAGCAGAGCCGGATCATAATAATCACCGTGGTATGGTATTCTCATCAGGTTGGTACCATAGTTAGCATATACATTTGTCATGTATTGGGATGAAGGAATGAGGTTAAGGTTTTCAACATCAAGATTGGATAGCGATATTTTTTCTTTTGAATTGTTCGTAATATGAATAAATTTCCTGATTACCGGCAGGTCATTGTAGATCCTGTATTCCAGTTTTATTAATAATCCTGCAGACCATTCGGAGGTAATCCCTTTATAGGTAATTTCCACTTTTTTAAAACCGGACATTTCAGATGATGAGGAGATATTTTCCTGGGAAAAATATTTGAAGAGCGACTTACCTGAAATCCTGTATTCGTTTATGTTAATGGAAAGTTCTTCTGAGCCTGGCCGTGAATAATCTTTACCAGTTAAATAGTTTATAAACAGTGATGTTGAAATCCCTTCCCCGGTAATGGTTAAAGATCTTTTCAGGAAGGAATTTTCCAGTACTATAGAATCTTTATTTGTTTCAATATGAGATTGGGTAAGAGCTGGATAACATATAACGATAATAGTGATTAAAGGAACCAGTTTTTTAATGTTTAACATGGTCAAGGATTATTTATATATAATCATCGGATTACCTGAAGTAATCCGATGCGTAACTTGATATCCTGCCAATTTTGGGAGGATTTCAGGTCATCCTATAAGTGATCGTATTTCCTGGCAATTTTGTTTTATCTTATCCCAGTTACCGGTGTTGATATCTTCCTTATTTGCCACCCAGGTTCCACCAACTGAAACAACCTGGGGGATTTCAAGGTAATCTTTGAAATTGTTTTTATTTACACCTCCGGTAGGAGAAAATTTAATTCCTGTATGTGCAAAGGGTCCGATTATACTTTTAAGGAACTTTGCTCCACCTAATGGTTCTGCAGGGAAAAATTTCAGGAGTTCAAAACCATAATTGAGGCATAGGGTTATCTCACTCGGGGTCATTACACCAGGCACAAAGGGGAATCTGATTTTTAAAGCTTCTTCCACAATCTTTGTATCCAGGCCTGGAGCCACACCAAACAGGGCACCGTAATCACTTGCCTGTTTAAGCTGATCAATATTAAGAATTGTACCTGCACACACCATTAATTCAGGCCGTTCTTTAGATAGGACTGAAATAACCCTGGCTGCTGCACTGGTTCTGAAGGTAATCTCTGCCATGGGTAATCCGCCTTCAATTAAGGCATCAGCCAGATGAAGGGCTTTATCCGGATCTTCGATAGCGATAACGGGAATGACTTTTATTTTTTCGAGTGTTTTAATGATTTCTTTCATAGGATTAATATTATTGTGGATGTGCTACAGCCCTCTTGTTAGTTATTTCTGAAAAGCATTGTCGAAAGCCTGTTTTGATGGTTCAAAATCAATATCTTTCACAAACTGGCAGGCTTCCCTTGCACCATGCTCCCTGTCCATTCCGTTGTCTTCCCATTCAACCGAAAGAGGTCCCTGGTAATTGATCCGGTTCAGTGCACGGATGATCTCTTCAAAGTTTGTATCGCCCCGGCCCGGACTGATAAAATCCCAGTATCTCCTGCGGTCACCAAATTCAAGATGTCCTCCAAAAACACCTGCATCGGTTGGAGTCATTGACCATTTGGCATCCTTGATATGTACATGGAAGATCCTATCGCAGAAGCGATAGATAAACTCAACATAATCCACTCCCTGGTAGCCAAAGTGACTCGGGTCATAATTAAACCCGAAAGCAGGATGATTATTCAATGCTTTTAAAGCTCTTTCAGCAGATGCAATATCAAAAGCAATTTCAGTTGGATGGACTTCCAGGCCGAATTTCACACCGGTTTTCGAAAATTCGTCCAGTATAGGTATCCAGCGCCTGGCAAAATCTTCATATCCCCTGTCGATCATTTCAGATGAAACTGGTGGGAATGAATAGAGCATGTGCCAGATGGAACTGCCTGTAAATCCAACAACTACATCAACTCCGAGACATTTGGCTGCCCGGGCCGTTTTAATGATTTCATCCGCAGCGCGTTGACGTACTCCTTCGGGATCACCATCACCCCAGACATAATCTGGCAGGATACCCTTATGTCTTTCATCAATGTTATCGCATACTGCCTGTCCGACAAGGTGAGTTGAGATGGCAAATACTTTTAGTTTATACTTGTCAAGAAGTGCTTTCTTTGCTTTGCAATAAGTTCCATCAGCCTTATCCACTTCAAAGTGATCGCCCCAGCAGGCCAGTTCAAGGCCATCATAACCAAATTCGACAGCTTTTTTACATAAAGTTTCCAGGGGCAGGTCAGCCCATTGTCCGGTGAAAAGAGTTACAGGTCGCATAGTTTTTTAGTTTAGCGTTGATATTTATGTTTCTTTTTTGATTAATTGTAATAACACCATAATTGCTTCGATTGTCGAAATGGTCGCAATTGTAGCAAAGGTCTCAATAGTCACAATGGTAGCAATTAAGTCATCCTGAACTTGTTTCAGGATCTTTGTCTGGTTGAGAATTAAACTCCCGAAATAAGTTCATAATTACAGTCCATCACCGCTTATTTAGTTATGATATACAACCAATCTTTGCTTCAAACCCATACCCACTTTCATTCACACCTAAACATGATACTCATACTCATCGAGAACCTACAACCGAGAACCAATTCTACCCACACCCCATCAGCAACCAGGAATCAAATGGTTCAGTTAGCACCCCCCCAAGTGCTAGGGGGAACAACCGGACTTTTCTGTCGTTCTCCACGCTGTTGTTATGTGTCCGGTTAGCAACCGGACTTTTCTGTCGTTCTCCACGCTGTTGTTATGTGTCCGGTTAGCAACCGGACTTTTCTGTCA
>Ga0209636_10004006_pt1 | contig 15053 bp, 16 predicted proteins | sample DeeMarSWOR152_54_FD_187464 | JGI IMG/M metagenome (GOLD analysis project Ga0209636, IMG submission 187464) | Marine sediment microbial communities from White Oak River estuary, North Carolina - WOR-1-52-54 (SPAdes) (version 2) | ecosystem: Environmental > Aquatic > Marine > Intertidal zone >...
CCCCAATGCACTTAAAACCCTCATAGAAGCTGGTAAAACTTGATGGTTAACGTAATAATCAGGATCGTATTCTCCTTCTTTCACGTCTTCAACTGGTTCTGCCTTATCTGAAATACTACCAGATCTTTTTGTTATTACATAACTGACTATCATTCCTTCTCCTATTGGTTTTCCTCTGTCCCTCATTTTCTTAGCGACTTTAACGTGGGGTCCAATCGCTTCGTATGAGGGTAAGGGCTTCACTAGTTGAGTGTATATTGTCAATTCTTCTAAGGTTGCTTTACCATCTTTTATTTTCTTGATTGTGTCTCTAACTAGCTTATTTGCCTTGTCGGGATCCCTGTCTTGGAGGATTATTCTAAGAATTTCATGTTGTATGTCCTTAGCCAAATCACACCAGTCTCTTCTTACTGTTTCGAATCCTCTAATCTCAAGATTCCCTTCTTTATCTATCAGAGCATATCTTTTCTTCGCTCCTTTCTTTTCGCCTTTAATAGTAACGAAAATTCCGCCTTCATAAATTCCTCTGAACTCCAATTCTATTATGCCTGGTAATTCTTCATTGATTTTTTTCAAGAATTTTTCTGCTCTGTTAACAAGTTCTGTTTTCTTCGCTTCAGGAATAGTTACAAACACACTATCCGTATCACCGTATATAACTTCAAAACCTTCCTGTTTCATCATGTTAATACTCTTGCGGATATAAAACCTTCCAAAAGAAGCAGCAGAAGCAGCACAAGGATAACAGTACCATTTCGCACCAAAGTATCCCATGTAACCGTAAGTAGAATTTGCTATAATCTTCAAGGCATATTGTAAGTTGTCCAAGCTTTTAAACCCCAAAGAATCTTTCTTTAAACCTTTCATTTTTTTCTTGACATCTGCCCTTTCCTTTACTATCTCTTCCAAGTTTCTTGGAATGAATCCTTTTTTAGTTGTGCAATAGCAATTGTCAGTATCCGGGGTTTTGTTTTTATGCTTGCATTCTGCATGACCACAATCTATGGTATCTGGTGAAATATTATGAGTGACTATGACTGTTGGGTATAGACTTCTAAAATCAAAGACTAAAATATCAGAATGAATTCCTTTTTTTGGTTCTACCACAAATCCTCCAGTGTATGCAGGTCTAATTCTCCTTTTAGCAATCTCATCTTGCTTAGGATTGTTCGGTATTAGTATGTTTTGTTGAAAGGCTTTCCTCATCAAGTATGCTTCATCTAATTGTGAGTAAGTGTATCTCCCAGAATCGAATGGTATTAAGCCTGTTAGCTGAGATATTACGAATATTTGCGGTAATAGTTGTTCAGAGAGTCTCAAGGTTAATTCCGAATCCCAAAGACAATATTCTGCTAACTGCTTTAAACCTTTCTTGTTTTTCCAAGATTCTTGTATTTCCTTCCATTTTATCTCTCTCTTTTTTAATCCCAAAAGTTCTTCTGCTACTGCATTTAGAGTCAGAACTTCCGTCTTCATAGTTGGAGCTAATGCATGATCTATGTAATCAAATAAGTCTATGTGCACTCTTCCCCTTATTTTGGTCGATGATATCCTGCCTCTTCTCACTAGTCTTATTGGCAAACTATCCCTCCCAAGTGTTAATGAAACTTTCAGTTTTTCTGATCTTTCTTTTATCTTGGGAAAATCGAAATTGTCTCCGTTATAGGAAACTAGGAAATCAGGGTCTTGTTTTTTTACTGTTTCAACAAATCTTTCCAGCATGGTTTTCTCGTCTGGTAGAATTTCAACCCATTTGCAAGTTTCTTCTTCCCAAGTTGTCAGTACTTTCTTGAAACCGTCATTACCAACAAAAGAAATCATTATTGTTTTTTCCTCTCCTTTTTCTTCAGCCATCTCTATATCAAAGGCCAATATATTGAACTTGGTATCTTTGTTTAATTCGATTGGTTTCACACTTTTAGCATTAATCGTCCTATCGACTTGGTGTTTTTTGTCAGAAGTTTCTTCTCCCTCTACTTCGATCCATTCCATTGGTTTTATTTTTTTGTCAATGAGATAACGTTGATAGAAGGAGATTGCATACTCATACTCTTCTTGGTTTTCAGGCCATTCTTTCACTTCCTGTCTTATGTTGTAAACATCCCTGGGACTCTCGACGATTATCTTGAGGAGTTTCTTGGATTTGCCCAAGAATTCTTTTTCAACAGTTTCTACTTGTAATACTTTTCCTTCTTCGAAATCGTGATCGAGAATTTTTTTCTTATAATTGTTCAACTTTCCCTCCTTGGCTTCAACATAGAAGTAAGGTTGGAAATTCGAGTCTAGAACAAGGGTTGTTTTACCTTTTTCGTCTTTACAAAATAAGCGAATAAACCCCTTTTCCTCTATTACATGATCTACATCAAAGACCAGTAGATTTTCTTTCACAGTATCACTCATTAATAGGATAAGGAATGTAAATAAAAATTTATTGGCCTTGCAAAAAATGTTTAATAATACCTTTTCAGAAATATGATTATATGCTGGATCTCTTAGAACCCTTCATACTTCTTTTGGTGGTAATGGATCCTGTGGTTGGTGTATCCGCTCTTTTATCTCTCACAAAAGATAAAAAAGGGGCTGAGCGTAGAAAAATAGCGGTTAAATCTGTTTTAGTTGCCACATTTGTATTTCTCATTTTTGCTTTTGGTGGTGACGTATTTTTCAAGATTCTGGGTGTCAACATTTATAGCTTTAGGGCGGCTGGTGGTATTATTCTTATAATCATGGGTATCCAGCTTACCTTAGGAATATCCTTCCCGAAGGAGAAGGAGAAAGTGAGTGAGGTTGCCGTGGTCATAGGAACGCCTTTGATAAGCGGCCCTGCTACAATAACTACAACAATAATTCTCGTCAAGGATATAGAGTTGATGAATACATTGATTGCTGGTCTATCAGCCCTGTTCGTAATTTTACTATCATTATTGATTGCCCTTCGAATAAACAAGATAATCGGGAGGAATGGTATGAGAGTCCTCTCTACTATGATGGGGATAGTAACCATAGCATGGGGTTTACAATTTTTATTTACTGGTATTTCAGGATTTATTTAAAATTAAGTTTCTTCTCCCTCTATAAACGTCCTTCCATCTGGTGTTCTGCATTGTCGTGGTAGACTTTCCAGAACTGGATATCCAGCATCAACACAATCTTGGAAGTTGAAAACTTGTGTTACACATGAATTGCCATCAAAACATTTTCCTTCTGGGCATTCACAAACTTTCACTTCATGACTATTGTCTGGAGAACAACCACATGCCCCGATTAGACAATTGTTCGGGAAGTCTTCCGCTAAAAGACAGCATAAACTCGTTCTAACCATTCCCCCAGAATTTATGCAGGCCTGTTCTTTTCCTGATAATGGGGGTGGAGTTAATAGGAAATACAGGGATATTATTGCTATGATCAAGATAACTAAAGCTACGATTTTCATCTTATTCATGGTTATGATATTAAATGATGAAATATTAAAACCCTTTGGGAGATTTGAGGATTGATTGTTCTTGTTTCAGGAATAATAGTATTTGGGGTAATAGTTTAATTCTAGTCAATCAGTTTAATAGAAATGTACACACCTTGAGGAATTCCAACTCTTAACACTTGTCTCAATGCCCTATCATCGGCTTGTACGTCTATCAATCTTTTATGAATCCTGAGTTCCCATCTGTCAAAAGTAGTGTTGCCATGTCCTGTTCCATCCCCGCATGGCGTCTTCATCGGTGCAATCTTAAGCTTCTTTGTTGGTAATGGAATAGGTCCTTTATAATCTACCCCAAATTTCTTGGCAATCCCAACTATCTCTACACAAATGTCGTCCAACTGCTTTGGATTCCTTCCTGACAGTTTAATCCTAGCTATTTGCATACCATCACTGTGACTATAATCTGAGTGGGCCAGATTTAAATATTTTTTCTGTATGTCCTAAAACCTGAAAAACGACTAAACTTATGAATGACAGAGCAGAAGCTATGTACATTATAGTCCTGTAACTATCGAATGGTACGATTGCTACCGCTAAGAAAGGACCTATCACAGAGGATAGACTTAAGATAGATTCCAACATGCCTGATACGGTTGCTTTCTCACGATTACTATCTGTCAAATGTCTCAACGCTCCAACATACAAGAAAGCCCAAGAAGTTCCAAGCAAGAATTGGGTCGGTATTATCTCCCAGAAATTTCTTGCGAGTGTGAAGGTAAAGAAAGTTATCCCCGAAAGAATCATCCCTGCTCTGACAAGAGTGTTACTTTTAATTCTGTCGGCTACCGAGTACATGACTAAAAACTGCGTCAAAGAATTTATCGATTGAATGATGGCAACCCAGAACAAATCTGCACCCAAACCTTGGAGATAAAGAGACCAGAAAGTCCATATCATGTATGCTCCTGTATGACGGATTAGGATCGACAAGTACAGTGGTGAATTTTTCTTGAAAATATTTTTGGGATGGAATGGTATGTGTAGCATATGATTTTTAACGTCACTAAGAGTTAAAGCAATCAAGAAACCAAGTAAGGATAGCAAAGAACTGAGGATGAAGATTCCTCTTATAGTAAAGTAAACAGCAACGAAACCTGATATCATCAATCCAAAGAACCAACCCAATGACCCAAAAGAAGTAAACTTCCCCATCTTCTCTTTCGATTCATAGACATATGCGATTAAAGCTGAGGGATAAATTCCAACACAAAAACCGACGAGGATACGAATTAGCAACAGACTCAGATAATCATTGGCGAATATTTGAACCAGGAAAGTGATCATAGATGCCAATAAGCCAATGACGATGAAGATTTTTCTGCCATGAATATCAGCAGCCCACCCAAAGATGTAAGAGGAGATGAACAATGCTGTTGCATACAATCCAACGATTATACCTATTCCTGTATCAGCAACCCCAAGCTCTCTGGCAAATATCGGAATGTAAATCCAAGAAACCATTGAAGCTGCGGCGGTAAGGAATTTTATTAGATCTGGTTTGAGTGTTTTCAACTAAGTCCCCTCTTCCCAACCACTGAGATATTTCTCCTGATCTTCTGTCAACTCATCAATCCTTATCTCCATCGACTCCAATTTCAACTGAGCAACTCTATCATCTATTTCTTTGGGAACATTATATACATCGGGTTTCAGTTTTCTATAATTCTTAAACATGTATTCACAAGACAAAGCATGATCGGAGAAAGACATGTCCATGACCGACGAGGGGTGTCCTTCTGCTGCCACTAGATTGATGATTCTTCCTTCCCCCAAAAGATAAATTTTCTTCCCGTTCTTCAACGTATATTCTTCAACATATTTTCTAATCTCTCTCTTAGATTTTGAAATGGTCTTCAACTCAGGAATTGATATTTCGACGTTGAAATGACCTGAATTAGCTATTATCGCTCCTTCCTTCATGAGTTCGATATGTTCTTTCCTTATGACATTTTTATCTCCAGTAACCGTGAGAAAAACATCCCCTATTTTTGCCGCTTCTTTCAACGGCATGACTCTGTATCCGTCCATGACTGCCTGTAATGCTCTGACGGATTCAACTTCTGTTACTATGACATTTGCATCCATTCCTCTCGCTCTCCTCGCAACACCACTTCCACAATAGCCGTAACCGCATACAACAAAAGTTTTTCCTGCCAACATGATGCTTGTCGCTCTCAAGATACCGTCAATCGTGCTCTGGCCCGTTCCATAGACGTTATCGAACATCCTCTTTGTCGGAGTGTCATTTATAGCAACCATAGGATATTTTAATTTTCCGCCTTTGGCCATCGCCCTTAGTCTGATAACGCCTGTAGTCGTTTCTTCCTGACCGAAATAAACATTCTTCAATAGCCCTTGTCTTTTGGTATGGATTGTCGTGACCAAATCTCCACCATCGTCCAAAGTTACGTTCGGTTTTAAATCAAGGACTTGATTGATGCACCAATAATATTCTTCCTCATTCTCTCTTGCCCAAGCGAAGACATTAATTCCTTCCTCAACAAGAGCAGCAGCAACATCATCTTGAGTCGATAAGGGATTGGCAGCAGCTAAAGCTACTATTGCTCCTCCCGCCTTCAAAGTCTTCATCAGCACAGCAGTCTCCTTAGTGACGTGAAGAGCACAGGATATTGTCAAACCCTTGAATGGTTTTTTCTTTTCAAATTCCTCTCTTATCTTCATAAGAACGGGCATTTGACTTTCAGCCCAATCTATTTGTAATTTTCCTTGTGTTGCAAGTGATAAATCCTTTACTTTGTATTTCATGTAAACACACCTTATAAATTATGATAAATTTAACTTTTAATTTAAAATAATTGTTTTTGATATTATCTGGTAGAATGAAATTAATAACAGTAAAATCCGGAAAATTGAAAAAAGTAAAGGAGATTGATTTAGTCGTAAGCGCATTAATCGAAAATAATGATAAAGTTCTTCTGGTAAAGAGAAAGAAAAATAAGTCCTTTCCCAATTTCTGGGGTATTCCGACTGGAAAAGTAAAACCAAGTGAAACGCTAGAAGAGGCAATAGAAAGGGAAGTGAAAGAAGAAACGAACTTGAGTATAGAAGTTTTGGAACCTTATCATCTCACTCAAGAATTTCATGACGATCATCATCACATTGTTATAGCCTTTAAAGGGAGAATTAGCAATGGTCAAATTAAATCAGGGAGCGATGCTGAAGAAGTTAGATGGTTTTTGAAAGATGAGATACCAAGACTAAAACTCCAACCAACTGCAAAGGAACAGTTAAGGATAGTATTAGAATGAAATTTATATCCATCTCTTTGATTTCAAAAACTTAAAAATTTTCTCTGATGATGTTTTTGGGTTTGTCTTGTCTGATTCTATAACCAAATCTGGTTTTTTTGGTTCCTCATACTTAACATCTATTCCAATCATTTCTCCCAGGCCATCGATTATTACTCCGTTCTTTTTTCTCCCAATAGCTTTCTTGTACAAATCACTTAATATCAAATTGTCCTGTCTTTTGGACTCTCTATCGATGCAAACATCTAAAGGACATTTAACATAGACTTCAACGAATTTCGGTATCAACTTCTTTGCCAATTCTCTCCAAACTCTCTTATGACTAGTTGCATCCATCACAACATTGATTCCGTTGTCGGTCAGAGACTTTCCTATCAAAACTATTGCCCTGTAAGCATAATCCCTTTCTTCTTCTGTGTATTTTCTCTGTGGTGTCAATATTTCCCTAATCTCATCCATTCTCAGGTATTCCGTCTTAATTTTTTTCTTTTTCAGAATCTTCAACAGACTTTTTGCCCTTAAAGTTTTTCCAGAACCAGGTAAACCAGTTATCCAAATTGCCCAACCTCTCATTCATTCACCGATCAATGCTTTAATTTCATTGTAAATTTTCTCATTGAATGCCCCTATTATGTTCATCTCTATATTGAAGCCGACATCATAATCTGTAAAATCCTTTTCATTTATGTCTTTAATTATCGCCCCTGCTTCCCTTGCAATCAATTGCGAGGCGGCAACATCTAGTGTTCTTATTCCACCTAAGTATAGACATGCATCAGAGATTCCTTCGGCGAAGAAACACATGGCTAATGTACCTGAACCCAACATTCTGACAGAACGAAAATCATCGCCAAGTTTGACAATTCTCTTAAAATTAACCTCTCTATTTTTGGCTATATCGACAAATATACATCCTACTTTCTCTTTTCTCACTTTTATCTGTTTTCCATTCTTGAATGCCCCTTTTCCTACAATCGCATGATACTCATTTCCAGATATCAAGTCCTTTACATATCCGAGTTTTATTCCTCCAATTTTCTTCGACAAATCACCGATAGCGATGGATGTAGAAGCAATTGGCAATCCATAGTTCATGTTGTTAGAACCGTCCAAAGGATCTACTGTCACGACAACTTCTGGTTTTTTGCCTACTATTTTTATTCCCATCTCTTCTGAGATGAATTCAAAACTCTTCCCAGTTGATTTAAAATGTTTAAATATGGTTTTTTCTGCAACATCATCCATCAAGATTGTTTTATCTCCACTATAACCAACTTTCAGGATCTTTTTTCTCTTTTCTTTTCCAAATAGTTTGTTGACTTCTGTGAAAACTTTTTCGCCCGCTTCTCTGCAAACCCCCAACCAATAATCCATATCCATTTCAATCCTTCAAGTATGAGTTGATTTTTTGTATCCTAAATTCGTCTTCGTCAAGAACATTCTTAGCAAAGTTTATGATTTTTCTTTTACCTTCATTAATCAGTTCTATTCTCTCATCGCTGAAACCATGTCTTCTCATCCATTCCTCTGAATAGAATAGGGGATGGATACAAACCAGAGATCGATAGGCAAGGAATAAAGGTGAGACTTTCAACATCTCTTGATCATTCCTTCTCTTGAAATATTCCATATAGAAAAGTTCCAATAGTTCTTTAAACGGGTTCTTAAATTCACCGAAAGACATGACAGAATAGTTGATTAAATTAATTACAAGACTGGTCGTATCATCTGCAGGCTCCCCATACCTAAACCTGCTCCTATCAAGAAGGACTAGTTTATCATTATCAAACCAAATGTTGCCAGGATAGAAGTCGCCATGAATAACAAATAATCTCTTATCCTTGTCCCTTATCTTGTCCCACCACTCAACCATTTTCTTTACTATTTCGACCAATTCTTTTCTTTTAACGAACTTAAGCTTGTTGGGGAATGTATCGAGAACCCCCATTGTCAGTTCTCCATGCCCCACAAAATCTCTGGTGGTTCTTCTGTAAAGATACCTTCTGTTATCTCCACCATAACCGATAGAATGAATTTCTGCCAAGTATTTTGCCAGTATTTTGATTCTTTCTCTATCCTCATCTTTCAACACCCCCTCATTCCTTATCTTATCGAGATCGTTCCAATAATCTTTTCCTTTACCCTCTTCCATTATTATAAAAAAATCATTGGGTTTTCCAATTGATAAAAGTTTCCCATCTTCTTGTATTGAACCTACATCTATGGCTTTAACATGTCCTGGTAATAAATTATAGTCCATTAACGCACGTATAAATACGTTTGCTCTGTCCGCTGGGTATTCATGACCAAAACCTTTGTCATGTATCATCTTAAGAACGTATCTTTTTTTCTTTCCCTTTCCATCTAAAGTATCAATTAAAAAACCGAGAGCATGGAATCCTTCGCCTAGTTTCTGGACATTTTTTACTGTGATCTCTGAACCAAATATGGAAGAAAGGTATTTTTTTAGTTTTTCCTTGTCGATTTGAATCATGCTGTATAATAGGTTTTTAAGATTTATTTATAAAATCGTTATTAATTCCTGGAATTACTCAAAAACATACTGGTAACAAGTAGTCGGTTGTCTTCTCCACACCCAGCCTCCGCCATAGCCGAAACTATAGGTGGGTGTTGTAAATCTGGGTGTTCTGATTGCAATTCTTTCAGTCCTATCACATCTTATGCCTAGGCACCTCATATAATCACTGGATGTTCGGTAGGTATATGTATAACCCCATGCTAACACTGTCTCAGCTGTGAACAACAGTATTGTTACAAAGGCCAGTATTCCTAATAAAACTATTTTTTTATTCATTTTCTTCCTCCAATTTTAAAGTAGAGGGATTAAAAAAGATGTCAAGTAAAAATTTACACCCCTATAATTGATGTAAGGATACAAATAAATCGATTTTGTTTTATACAGGATAGAAAAACTATCTGACGTTTTTTACTCTAACAGATTAGAAATAATTTTGTTAACTTCGTTGTAAATCTTCTCTTCATTCACTGTCAACAATTTTTTATCCTTCACTAAGATTTCTCCGTTACAGATTACATCACATACATCATTCCCTTTAGCAGAATAAACAAGGTTTGATAAAACAGTCTTTCCCGTGCCCGTAGGTTGAAGGTTCGATTCTCTTAAATCCACAGAAATTATGTCTGCTCTCTTTCCTACTTCTATCGAACCGATTTTTTTATCCAGTCCCAATGCCCTGGCCCCATCAATAGTAGCAAATTCTAAAGCCTTTTTTGCAGGAACGACAACAGGATCACATTTATTGACTTTGTGTATCAAAGCTGCAATCTTCATTTCCTGGAACAAATCAAGACAATTATTGCTAGCAGCACTGTCGGTTCCCAGACCGATACAAAGACCTTGATTAATCATCTCTGGAATAGGGGCGATACCAGCAGTGGTTTTCATGTTCGATACAGGGTTATGAGAAACTTCAACTTCATTCTTCTTCAATATATCAATCTCTTTATCAGTCAACCAACAACAATGAGCGGCCAAGACATTAGAAGAGAGAAAATCAATGTTCTTAAGGTATTCTACTGGTCTCATTCCTATTTTCTGTAAACAATCCTCCACTTCTTTCCTTGTCTCAGATAAATGTGTGTGAATTGAAAGATTGTTATCATCAGCAAATTGTTTTGTTTTAATTAAAGTTTCCTTTGAACAGGTATAAATGGCATGAGGTCCCAAATTTACCATAGTCCTTTCATTTCTTTCCCATTTATTTTTCAGACGAAGAACAATTCTTAAGGCTTGATCTAAAGTTTTAAATTCAAGAACGGGGGTATCAAGTATGGCTTGACTGAATATGCCTCTCATCCCTGATTCGTCCGTAGCTTTCAGAACATCGTCGCCGAAATAGTACATATCATGAAAACATGTTATACCATTCCTTATCATCTCTATACAGCCAAGCAAAGAACTGTAATACACATCCTTCTTTTTCAGTTTCGATTCAACCGCCCAACTCCTCTTCAACCATTCATGTAATTCCATGTCGTCCAAGTAACCACGAAGTATAGTCATACCGAGATGTGTATGTGTGTTGATCAAACCAGGTAGAATTATTTTATTTTTTCCATCTATAACAAAATCTGCCTCAACCTTAGGATTCCCTATCTCAACTATCTTATTTCCTTCAATGTAGATAGAACTCCCATTCAGCACATCTCTGTTCGGGTTTTGAGTTACTATCCAGTCAGCATTCTTAATCAGGATTGAAATCCCCATATTCAAATGATTTAAAATCGAAATTAAAAAACATTAACATGGAAGTGAGAATCGGGATAATAGGTGGTAGTGGAACTTCTGGATTATTGGAAAAAGTTAGGGATAGAACCGTTAAAACACCTTACGGTAAACCTTCTGACAAGATTTCTGTTGGTAACTTGGGTGGAAAAGAAGTAGCGTTCTTACCTAGGCATGAAAGAAAGCATACGATACCTCCTCATAACATCAACCATAGGGCCAACATATTTGCTTTGAAGTCTTTAGGTGTTGAGGACATAATTTCCACGGCGACTGTTGGGCTCATAAATGCTAACATAAAAATAGGCGATTTCATAATATTGGACGATTTCATAGATTTTACTGGAAAAAATCATACTTTCTTTGACAAGTTTGATAAGGAGCCTGTGCATGTTGATTTAACAAATCCATTTTCTCCTAAATTAAGAAAAATATTAATTGAAGTCTGTAAAGAGAAAGGTTATCCTTTCTATGATAAGGGAATTTATGTAAATACTTCTGGTCCAAGGCTGGAGACACCAGTTGAGATAAGGATGTTTAATATATTGGATGCAGATGTTGTTGGGATGACTGTAGTGCCTGAAGCTATACTTTCAAGGGAATTGAAAATAGAGTATGCATCAATAGCAATAGGGATAAATTATGCTTGCGGTATCATTCCTGGGCCAATGAAACTTGAGACAGAAAAAATAATGAAAGAAAAAGAACCTCAATTGAGAGAAATAATAAAAAGAGTTGTAGAGAGGATTTGAGTTATTTGGATTTTTTATGAATTTTTATTGCTAATTCCCCAGCCTCTTTCATGTTTCTTCCCAAAGAAACAAAACCACGATTTTTAATCACAACAAAGTTGTTGTTACCAAGTACGTCTAATACACTATTCGCAAATTCTATTGTTCCAGGTGTTTGTTCTTCTTTCGTGATTGGTAATTTTAATTTTTCAGCATTCTTCATGATTGAAGCATCGTGCCCATGAAAAATTGCATTGACATCATCTCTTGTATTATAAATCAGATAGTGCATTATAGATTCGGAAGAAGGTTCCATGACACCCTCAACGTAAAAAGTGTTCTTGTAGACATCGTAATTGATTACTCTAACAAAGCTTTCATTGGTCAAATTCTCCTTAGTTTTTAAACTTGTCCCAGTAATTATAAAATCGTCTTCCTTTCTGAAACTTAGGTTGCCTGTAGAAGCACCTGCCATAGGGGATGTTAAGTTATTCTTATGGAATTGATTGCACCAGTGTTTCAATTCTTCAATCTCTTTTTCATTCGGTATTTCACCAGAAATAAATTCTATCTTGAATTTTACTCTTTTTAACTCTAGTTCCAATAAACTCACTTGAATAATTTATGTGGAATTAGATTTAATTATCTGTATGGCTCGACTATTACTTTCATGGACTCTTCAGCATCGGCAACAATCTGAAAACCTTTACCAGTTTCTGCCAAGTTCAACTTATGTGTGATCATATCATGAACATTCACTTTACGAGAACGAATCAATTCTATAGCTTCTTTTATATCCCTGGGGGCAGCAGCATATGTGGTCGTTAAAGTTACCTGGTTCATCCAAAATTCATTGAACGGTAAGGGAATATCAACACTGGGATCAGTAGGAGCAAAGAATAGAATTGTACCACCGACATCAACACATTTTAATGCCTGTTTAATAGCTGGTATAGCCCCTGTACAAACTATGACACGATCTGCTAACCTTCCATTATTAACTTTCTTCACAAAAGCAGGCACATCTTCCTTAGCTTTTATCACTTCATCTGCCCCAAATTTCTTCGCTGCATTCATACGATAATCGTTTATATCAGTCGCAATTATTCTTTTTGCTCCATGAACACGAGCAAGTTGGATGTGAAGTATCCCAGATATACCACTACCTAACACAAGAATAGTATGTTCTTTGTTTACATTTGCTCTTCTCTGCCCTCTTATCACACAACCCAAAGGCTCGATAAAAGTTCCATCCTCGAACGATATCTCATCTGATAACAGAAACGTGCCCAAGTCTATGTTTATCTTTGGTATTCGAACATATTCGGAAAACCCCCCAGGATCAAAATTAGTCTTGTGTAAAGTCTCACAAACAGTATGTTGGCCGTCCAAACAATAACGGCATTTGTTACAAGGAATATGATGAGATACGAAAACTCTATCTCCCACCTTAAACTTTTTCACATTCTTTCCGACTTCTACAATCTTTCCAGTCATCTCATGTCCTAGAACTCTCGGTGCTTTCTTTATTCGATACCATTCCATTACATCACTCCCACAGATACCGCAAGCCATTGCTTTGACCAACAACTCATCAGGGCCAATATTAGGTTTTGGTATTTCCTCTATTCTAATGTCTTTATTGTTGTAATACATCGCTACTAGCATAGAATCAGCAACTACTTTTTCTTTCCTTTTTTAAGGTTGTTAAATAATTCATTCGCTTCTTTTGGTGTAGCATCTTCATGAATGATTGACCTCAATGCCTTGATCATCGCAACTGGATGTTCATTCTTCCAGATGTTTCTTCCCAAATTTACACCTATTGCTCCTTTCTTCATACCATCATACACGAATTCAAAAACTTCAAGTTCTGTGCCCACTTGTGGTCCACCAGCCATGACAACAGGGACAGGACATCCTTCCACAACTTTCTCAAAATTCTCACACCAATAAGTCTTCACAACTCTCGCACCGAGCTCAGCAGCAATTCTACAACATAAAGCAAGATAGCGTGCTTCTCTCTTCTCCATTTCTTTTCCAACAGCAGTAACAGCCATTACTGGAATTCCATATTCTTCAGCTTCATCAACTAATCTTGCGAGATTTAAAAGAGTTTGGTGTTCATGCTTACTTCCCACAAATATAGAAAGACCTACAGCACATACGTTAAGCCTAATAGCTTCTTTTATAGAAGTGGTGATCCCTTCATTTGCTAAATCTTCGCCAATCATGCTCGTTCCACCAGATACCCTCAAGATAATTGGTTTAGTACTGTCAGGATCAATACAATTACGTAAAACGCCTCTAGTGACAAATATGGCATCACAATAAGGAAGTAAAGGTTTAACAGTCTCGCCAGGTTTTTCTAATTTACTCGTAGGACCTTGAAAATATCCATGATCTATTGGTAACCATAAACAATGACCATTCGGCATCAATCGTGACAAACGATTCTTCATTCCCCAATCCATAATCGCACCCCCTTAAGTGATGTTAATTTTATTTTTATTTTAATGTTTCAAATATTCCAGTTGATTCATTTTTCTTGACATTATCCCAAGTAAAATATCTTCCATTCATAGCAATATAAACTCCATGCGGGAGAGTTTGAACAGAGGCCAAAGCACACCCCAAATTGAACAAACCATCGGAACTACCAAAGGCGTATGGTGACATCGCACCAGTTAGTACTATGGTTTTGTTTTTAATAGATTTACCAAGAAATCTTGCGGTTTCTGCCATAGTACTCGTACCATGAGTAATAACTATCTTATCCTCCTTACATTTTTCACAAGTTTCTAGAATAAGTTTTCTATCAGGTTCAGTCATTTCCAAGCTATCGATTAACATAACAGTTCTAATATCCAAAGTAAGTTTACATCTACCTAAGTTTAACATTTCGGGTAAGTGCGTTTCTTTGAAAACTAAACGTTCCTTTATCTCATCATATTCTTTATCGAATGTTCCACCCGTAACTAAAACTTTGATTGACATAATAATTATCTTTTGAATAACTTTTTTATATCTCTTGGTTTTATAATACCTCTTTCGGTTATAAATCCTGTTATGTATTTTGAAGGCGTAACATCGAATGCAGGATTCATAGCATGAGATCCTTTAGGTGCTATCCTAATTTTCTTAACATTTCCTTCAATAAATCCCCACATTTGTGTTACTTCCTCTTCATCTCTTTCCTCTATGGGAATCTCTTTCCCATATCTAATGTTGATGTCAATTGTACTGGTTGGTAATGCCACGTAAAAAGGAATTTTATTTTCTTTTGCTAAAACTGCTTTCTCATA
>Ga0209636_10004007_pt1 | contig 15050 bp, 11 predicted proteins | sample DeeMarSWOR152_54_FD_187464 | JGI IMG/M metagenome (GOLD analysis project Ga0209636, IMG submission 187464) | Marine sediment microbial communities from White Oak River estuary, North Carolina - WOR-1-52-54 (SPAdes) (version 2) | ecosystem: Environmental > Aquatic > Marine > Intertidal zone >...
GTTCGTCAATCATTTCCGCCTTATGGCAGCAGGCCACCAGCGTCCCTATGCTGTCAAACATATCTATGAACATGAACATAAAGATGCTGCCGAAAAAGCCCCACTTCAAAGCACCAATGATATCCAGCTTGAAGGCTATGGGGCTAATATCAAGACTTGAAGATACGTATTGCTCCGGAAGACCTATCTTCCTGAAAACGATAGCTACAACGGTGGCGATGACAATACCGATAAGAAGCGAACCGGTGACCTTTCTTATCTCAAGGTAAACCATCACAAGCAGTCCTAAAACTCCTATGAGAACTGTTGGCGTCAGCGGCCCCGCTGTAACCAATGTCTTTTCATCGCCGACTATAATGCCCAAATCTTGCAGACCGATGAAGGTAATAAATAATCCTATGCCAACTCCGATAGCCGAGATTAGAGAGGTTGGTATCGCCTCAACAATCCTTCTTCTTAGTCCCAGCACGGTCAATGTAAAGAAGAACAATCCCGCTATGAATACGACGCCCAGCGCTGTTGGCCAATCCATTTTTTCGGAGACAACCAGATATGCGAAAATGGAATTAAGCCCCAACCCCGGTGCCATAGCTATCGGTGCATTTGCCAAAAACCCTACAACGAGGGTGGCAGCACCGCTCATTATACAGGTAACAGCTATAAGCGCCTCTTTGTCCATTCCGGTCACACTTAGAATGGCTGGGTTGACGGCAATAATATAAGCCATCGTCAGGAATGTTGTAAGGCCCGCTACAAATTCAATCTTGATATTTGTCTTTCTTTCCTTGAGCTTAAAATGTTCGTTAATCATTTCCAATTACCAATCCTTTTTAAGTAGTGCGGCTCGACCAAGCCGGCCGAAGCCTGAAATCGGAGCCGACCTGAGGCACCACGCTTTTGAACAAAATGCGAGCGAGAGGATTCGAACCTCCACAGGCTAAGAAGCCCACCAGGACCTAAACCTGGCGCGTCTGCCAATTCCTTAATTCTGAGCCAAAAACTACGTCTATTTATTATCACACTACTGCCAGAAAATATCGCTGGCAACAAATTTCCACAAATTTTTCACAACAAAACAATTTAACCAACATAGCTTGGATGCTTAATTCTATCAACAACCTTCCCATATAGAAGTACGCTGATTTCAGCAGCTTTTTCTTTTGCCCATATTTCTCGCTCAGAATTTCTTTTTGGATGACACCAGCGACTTAATTGAGCGTAAACCTTATCGGAGAGTTGTTTGTATTCATTATTATATAAGTCCGTGAGGAGGTTGTTTCCAAGTCCAGATACAAATCGTTCGTTGTAATCAATAAGCTCTTGAATCAATGAATTGACTTTTTGTCTATTACAATCTGTTATTATTGTTGTATCTATCTGTTCGTTCGTGTCTTTTTCTGCTTTGGTATGACTGATAGGTTTTTCTTCATTCTGAAACATCCACTCATCAATTCGATGGCGATTGAATAAAAATTTGCCTCCAAATTTTGTGTGGGGTATTTCTTTCCTGGAAACAGTTTCTCGTAGATGCCGCAGGCTACATCTAAGATATTTTGCAGTTTCATCAATAGTCATCCAAATGGGATCATTGCTATTATCGTCCATTTTTCCGCCTTTCAAATTATAGTTTATTTTGTTAAGTACAAACAAATTGTAACTATTTTTCGTCTAAAAACCAGCTAATATTGGGGATATTTTAGCTATATTATAAATATTTTCAACTCTTTTTTAGCCAAATAGCGAATTATTACAGTCAAAATACATAAATTCTGTTTATTTAGTTGACATATCAGCAGTTTTCTGGTATTTTTAAATAAAACGAATTGATAAATTTTTAGGAGAAAAAATATGGATATTACACATGAACATATTGTTGAGAGATGCTGGCATGTTCTTGAAAATGCCGGTTTCCACATCACTTCTGAACGCCAAGAGCGTCGATTTCTAACCGCGTATCAAGTCTATTCAATTCTTGAGCGAGAAGGAAATACGTTATGTCAGGAATTAATCGATGAGTGCAAAGGTGATTTTCGAGGAAAAGGAGCTCATCACCATGATGGAGGGTATGATGGACAGGTGAAACGGATTGCCCAAGCACTTGGCTGCCATCCAGAAGTTGAAACTCGATATCTTGATACACGCTTTCTGAAGGTAGGAGAACATGCGCCTTCGGGAGAGGACTGTGGAATATTTAGAATTAGAAACTAATTTTATAAGGAGAAGAAAATGAAGTGCGTTGAAGAGATTTTATTGGGTATTGAAAAAGGTTGTTTTTTTGACAGCCACTATGTAACTGAGTGTATGAGACAGGATTTTTCAGATGAATATCTTAACATCGCCCGAAATATTGACTCTACAGATAATCTTACTTTGAGAACTCATCAACAAATAGGGCATCAGATAGCAAAATTCGAAGGAAAACTTGTTGAAAGGCAACATGGTCAATCTCATTCTTTCAACATCCATGGCAACGGCAGTACTTGTGCCCTTTGGAAACGAGTTTAATCTATCCGCTGATTAATGCGAGCGAGAGGATTCGAACCTCCACAGGCTAAAAAGCCCACCAGGACCTAAACCTGGCGCGTCTGCCAATTCCGCCACGCTCGCAAAACCTTATTCCGAGTCTGCACCACTGTCTTCCAACTGTTCCTCGGCGCCTATCTTCTCAATCCGTTTCTCGGCTTTCAGAAGTATTGCTCTGCAGTGCTTAATCAGAGTCATTCCTCGTTCATACTGGCTGAGACTGTCCTGCAACGGTATCTGGCCCTGCTCTATCTTGCTCACAATGTTTGTGAGTTCTTTTATCGCCTCCTCAAAGCTCAATTTGCCGATATCATTTTTCTGTTTCCTACCTGCCATTTTTTTACCTTCTATTTTTTTGCTGCTGATACCCGCCTACGCGGGCACAAGCTTCACAGATGTCACTGATTTATATTTCCTGTTTTTAAGTTTTGTTTAATCTGTGCTAATCTGTGCTCATCTGTGGCTTTTTCTTTTTTACTTTTTTGTTACCTTACTTTCAATCAAATTCTCATCTGTAAGTTCTGTAATTAAATAGTCTCCAATCTGGATATCCTCTAAGGTTTTTACCAACGAACCCGTTTCTTTGTTTGTGGTAATGCTGTATCCCCGCTGCAAAACCGATTTTGGATTCAGGCCGGCTAAACGATTGGCCTGCGCTGTAAGCTGTATCCGGCGGTCATTAATGATTGCCTTTATCGCTCTGTCTACCCGATTCTCCCATTTGTTCAATTCGTCTCTCTTGTGCCCCATGAGCCGATGCGGCTCAATCCTGACAATCTGCTCATAACTTGCGGCTAACTTCTGACGCGCCTCAGCCAGCAGACTTCTTGCTGCGTCTATCATTCGCATATCCAGCTCGTCCAATCTCTCTTCAGCGGTGAAAACAATTGAAAGCGGATTTCTGAATACCCAACTAGCCAGAACAGTCTCCAAGTTCTGCTGTGCGAGTTTCAACTTCGCTTTCGTTTCGCCCTGCAGTCTACGCTCTATGCTAACCAATTGGCCCAAAATCTCCTGCATATCCGGCACTGCCACAACACCTGCCTTTGTCGGCGTCGATGCTCTGGCGTCGGCTACGAAATCTGCAACCGTGACATCAACCTCATGCCCGACCGCACTTATGATAGGTATTGCCGAATCGAAAATCGCCCTGGCCAAAATCTCTTCATTGAAGGCCCACAAATCCTCCAGCGAACCTCCGCCCCGGCCAACAATCAGAATATCGAGTTTGAGTTTCTTATTGCGCTTGTTTACATCTCGGATAGCCGCAGCGATTTCTTGCGCAGCCCCTTCGCCCTGGACCGGCACCGGATACAGAAACAGCTTCGCACAAGGCCAGCGAGTATGAATGCTTTCTCTTATATCGTGTACCGCTGCGCCTGATTCGCTGGTCAATATCCCGATTCGCATCGGATACTCAGGCAACGGCTGCTTATACGCATCGTCAAAAAGCCCTTCTCCTTGGAGCTTTCTGACCATTTGCTCAAAAGCCAACTGAAGCGCCCCAACACCTTCCGGCTCAAGCTTATCAACATAAAGTTGATACTTGCCGCCGACCGTATAGACATCGATATGGCCTGTTGCCAGCACCGCCATTCCGTCTTCCGGAGAAAACTTAACATTTTTGAACTTGCTCGCCCACATAACGCAGGGCAGCACTCCGCCTTGGTCTTTCAGCGAAAAATAACAGTGCCCGCTTGAATGGACTTTCCAGTCACTTATCTCGCCCCTGACTATCAACCGAGGAGGTAGTTTCTCTTCGAGCGCTACTTTGATAAGCGAATTGATCTGGCTGACCGTGTATATTCTTATTGTCTTCTGCATCTATCGCACACAACCACCTAATCCGCTATTGAACCAGAACGGCCCAATATCCTGGCGACGGGCATTGCAAAGTCAGCTTACTTTTGCTCTTGATGCGTCGAGCATCTGACCATTGACACTTCATTATGTCCAGCCACGTCACTGTGGCTGGTTTCTTCAGCGCCCCGATATCCAGCGTTACTTCCCCACCATCTGGGAAATAAACTGCGTATTCGGTGCCTGGGTTTGCCAGACAGTATGCTTCGTTAGGTGTCCTGTCCGAAAGTAGCTCATTATGAGGCGCACAAGTGAAGATGTTCATCTTATCCGTAAGTAATCGCATACTCCGGATATTCGCCTGCGCCCTTTCACCCAATCCCAGCCCCGAATCCGGACGATGGAACCGGGCCGATGCCATCCCGCCAAAGATATTGCGCCAGAACCGCTCCATACCATCTCTGTCGTTGCCGAACCTGCCGGTATCAGCTCCGTAGATTTTCACGTTGTTCAGCGGGCGAGGATTATCGGCTATCCGTGTCCGCTGGCGCTGCGCATTATCCCAGTGCGTTTGCCCTTTTTGATGATTATTCTGTGAAATATCCACGAACGAGTAAGTCTCTGGATGGTCGAACGTTGCACTGTGCATCCGATGTGCCAGGTCCCAGGGGTCCCACATCTCGGTGGTATGAACCTTAACACCGGCCGCTTTGGCCTTTGCCTTGATGTACTGCGACCAGTATTTCCCCCACTCCGGCGTTACTGATGTTTCATTGTCCATACAGTAAAGCACATTGCCGAACTTCAGCGAGTAGGAAAGAATCTTGTCAACAAACCGCTGCTGATACTTCAGCACGCTTGTCTGGTTTCTTTCCGCGGGCACCGACCAGAAAAAGTTGTTCTCACAGCGGGTCGGATGGCTGTTGACCTGCTCGGGCAGTTGCGTCTCCTCAGCGGTGTAGTTGATATTATTCTTCTGATTGAATGGATTGACTGCCCAGTTGTCACGATAGTAGTCAAACGTTGCCCAGACCTCTATCTGCACGATAATGTCCCGTTCGAGCGTGAACTTGAGCATATTGTAGAACCGATTCCAATATTCATCGTTGAACTGGTCAAGGTCGTACTTTCCATTGGATAGCTTCTTGAATGGCTGAACTTCAAAACCTTTATCGTTTCTTGAACTCATGGTGTTCCGGATGTAGTTACCGCCCACGGATTTGAGCAGGTCCAGGTGCTCTTGCAAATCCGGAATCTGGAACAGATTGTCATCTTTAGTACCGCCTATCAGCAGTACCGGCTTTCCCTTATACTGCCAGTATGCCGGATTTAAACTATAAATCTTTATGTCTTCCTGCAAGGCGGAGTCCTTGCTTTGCATCTGGCCGCCCACAGCTTGGGCCGAAACACACGCCAATATGAACATCCCTGCAAATACTACAAGCGACCATTCATATCTTGGCTTTAGTCCTCTCATAATAAACCTTTCCAGTGAACAGACTGATGATAGTTTATGGTTTCTTGTACCGCCGATTATAAACCCAAATCGCCAAATCATCAATTATTGATATGCTCCCCCCGCTACTGGATTGCGCAGCAAACAGCGTGGGAATGTACCACTTTGGCCCCCCACAGCCCCGTTTTGCGGCAGCAGACGCGGACGCAGGCGACGGGAGTCGCAGGGGCCTGAAGTTACTCTTAATTTCCTTGACTCCAGCGTTCAAATTTAGTATAATGATTTTTATTCAAAAGATGTATCGCGTTAATATGGGGAGGGTATAAATGAATCTCTGGTTCGAAACTATGGGTGTTGTTTTTGTGGCTCTGTTAGGAGTTTTTCTTGGCAGGGTCTTTTCAAGTTTTCGAAAACCCTATTGGACATTGGGTTATTTTCTTCCCCTTGTACCAATCGCGATATTGGCCTTATCCAGATATGATAATACGCTGCACTTTGTCTGGCCGTTCTGCTGGATTGTAACAGGGCGAGTCAAGTTCGTCATTTTATCTTTGGCCATCACCATGGGCTTAACCACCCCACTCTCTCGTCTTCCCCGCAAATGTGAGAAATTCCTGATTTGCATTTTGATGGCCGTGGTTGTAACCTGGTTTTGCGTTTTGCCCTTTCTGGTTCCTGCTTTGATTAACAGCCGTCTCTCGAACCTCATAACAAGGTTTGATTCCAACGGTATCTGCCTTCAGACTACAGAATACACCTGTGGCCCGGCAGCGGCGGTGACAGCTCTTGGAAAATTAGGCCTATTCGCTGACGAGGGGGAAATAGCTGTGCTTTCTCATACCAGTCCGGTTACAGGTACCCTGCCAATTTGCCTTTACTCGGCTCTACAAAGTCGTTATGGTGCTGATGGTCTGAAATGTCAATACCGCCGCTTCGATTCGATCGACCAGCTAAGGGATGCAGGTGTTGCGTTAGCTGTGGTAAGGGATGCGTTTCTCCTGGACCACTGTCTGGCTGTCCTTGAAGTCTCGGACCATACAATCACCGTCGCCGACCCCCTTATGGGTAAGAAGGTAATGCCCCATAAGCAGTTCGAGAAAATCTGGCGATTTTGCGGCATTGTTTTGGACCGGGACTCTACATAAAGTATTCGATATGGTGCTTATCTGCTAACAGCCGTCGGCGAGCGACTTTAAGATTTCTTCACTTTTTCATAGTGTTGCCAACCCCCGCCAGCCACAAGCGGGAGCAGCCTCAATTTTTCTGGAATAACTTTACGGGCCACTCGAATTGCGGATTTTTTCACGAGCAGTGACATACTGTTGTCACAGTGCGGATACAAATATGGCTAAATCGCCTTAGATAGTCTAAATTTTTTGATAGAATAGCGAAAATCGCCGACGCAATAGTAAAGTGGCAAAATACCCGCCGGGCTAATTCCTTCGGGGGGGTAGCCCTGCGGGGCTGATTTCAAAATATTACGACTGTCTCCAAAGCAGGCCCTATTTCAAACCAAACACCGCGGATTTATCTTGTCAATAGCAAATGATTAGCATTGGTGGCTGTTTGGGCGGTACCTGTCTAAAAAAATGCTTTTAGTTGCTCTTGAGAACAACAAAAATTGCAAATTCGCCTTTCATAGGAACGTCGATAGTATCACCGCTGCACTTGCCTTGGGCGACAGGATTGCCGAAAAAGTCCAGCGGATCCATCAAGCGGAAAGAATCACCGTTTTTCAAGAAGGGCTTAGCTGTAACTTCTACTTTTTTCATTTGGTCCCAGTTGTAAACTACCAGATGCGTGCGATTTCGGTCGAATCGATTGGGCAAAAGAACGGCCTTAACTCCTGTCGGACGCTTTTTGCCCTTCCTGACGACAAGGTTACCTTCCTGCACAGCCTTTCTATAACGGACGATATTCAGCTCGCCATCGACTATTATGTTATCACGGATCTCGCAGTTTTCGTTGTAAGGTGCGTTGTACCCGACTCTCATACTGACCTCATACAGGTAGTTCCTGAACACACGGATGTTCTCGCTCGGTCTTCCGCCGCCAATAAGAAACGGCCCTTTGTTGTAGAAGACGCTGTCTTCGACCAAAAAGTTATTCACATACGCGCGTTCGGACCCGTACGCGTGCATAGTATAAGTGCCGTCGTATCGGCAGCTCATTATGCAATTCGAGATTACTTTAACGCCCTCGTCATTTTGGGTGTAAATGCAATGCCCGTGGCCGCGATCGGTTCCCAGCCAGCCGTTATTGTAAATTATGCATCCGTATATCTCCGGATTGATTTCGCCTTTCCAGCAACTTATGCCCTGATTACAGTTGTGGATAATCAGGTTTATATACTTACAGTTTTTTCCGCCGTACATGTGAACTCCGCCCCATGGCCGCTTTAAATCCTCTGGGTGCGACCCCGGGCTGACCGGCCTTTCCGGGACCGGTTCCGACACGAATATCTCTATGTCACGAATCCATACATGTGCCGATGGGCTTTGGACCGACAGACCTCCGTCTATCTTCGCACGCTTGTCGAACACAGGGCGAACATAAATCGGATTCTCCGCACCGCCCACGAGGCGAACCTCAAAAAGCTCCTTCGGACGACGTTTATACGTGCCTTCAAGCAGATAGAGCGTATCACCGGCAGCAACCTTCTGCTTGCCATCCAAAGCCGAAGCAATATCCCAGGGGGCTTGTTTTGTGCCTGGGTTTGTGGCTTTACCATCGGGCCTGATATACCATTCCGCTGCCCAGCTAACTTGCACTGCCGGCAATAGGAACCACACGGTCAGAACAATGCGATATTTCATTATCAGCATCTTCCATTATCTTATGAGATACGCTTTCTATATAGCCGGGTCTGCAAAGCGTTTTTCCAGGCTGTCCAATTTGAATCGCTCATCTCGTTGTCAATCGCCGCGGTTACTTGGCTTATCTTGGCGTCCAAATCGTCAATATAATAAACCATAAATGCTTCAGCCGTTGCCGGCAGTTTTGGTGAGCCGAATTCGTATTCGCCGTGGTGCGAAAGAATAATATGCCCGAGAGCATCCAGGACTGATTGCTCAATCTGCGTCCCCTTAGCTCTCAGTGCATCAGCCTTTTGATTTATCATAAGAAGGCTCTTTACAATATGGCCGATTAGCTGGCCCGAATCGGTATATGAAAAAGCCATATCGTACGAAAGCTCTTCGGTTTTACCGATATCATGCAGAAAAATCCCAGCCAAAACTAAGTCCGCCTGTACGTTTGGATACAGCGGCAATATCGCAGCAGCTACACGCAGCATATTGTGGGTATGCTCCAGCAGCCCGCCGATATAATCATGATGGAGCTTCACCCCTCCGGGTGCATTGCGGAATTTCTCCATTAGGTCGGCATCAGCCAGGAACTCTCCCGCCAGCGCCTTTAACTGTGGATTTTTTATTCGGCTTACAATCTTTTTTACCTCCTCGAACATCTGCTCCGTATCTTTATCTGTTCTGGCAAGAAAATCCTCAACACAGACTTTACTTGTATCGACGACGCTGATGTTATTTACGATAATTTGCAGGTTGTTTTGATATAGCTCGCTTCTTCCCTGTATATAGACAAAGCCGGGCTTTGGCAGCGCCTTGTAGACCGTTTCCGTTGCCTGCCACATCCGCCCGTTCAATTGCCCACTGCGGTCTGAAAGGAACATTGCTATATATAAATCGCCTCGAGTTGTGCTTCTCAGAATTGGGTCTCTTACGACATAGATATCGTCGATGGCCTCTCCCGGCTCGATCTCATTAATGAATTTATGCGCCATTGTTCACTCCATATTTGATATTCTTTGTTTGACGTTGGTACTCCAATCATATTGTCTTGTCAGCTTTTGTGCAAGCCCCGTTAGAAATTCTCTAATGAACAATATAAAACAAAAAAGGGGATAGTTTCTAACGGGGCAGGTAGCGATTTTGTACTAATCGATTGATAGGGCAGACTTAAAGCAGAATTGGGCTAATAACAAAGGGCTGCTGGCGGCTAAGCCAACAAGCTCTGTTTGCACCAGGGGCAATAATTCCAAAAGGCCGAGTCTATAGACCAGCCACACCGGCCGCATATTTCGGGAAAAGGCCGGACTTGCCAGGGATGTCGTATTTTCCGGCGGCACCACGGGCAATAACGCATGAAACGCATAAGCTTCCCACCGCAGTATTTGCACTGTGCCTGATAATGCACGCCGGTCGAACGGACAAGACTCGGTGACTTAAAACCGGCCCCATAACACCACGGGCAAAAACGCCATTCAGGCAAAACACCCTTGTGACATCGCGGACAAATATGATTAAATTGGCTACGGCTGTCGAACCGGTTGCGCTCACTGCCGCACCAGGGGCAGATTACCATGCTCTCGGCGAGTGGTTCGCCGCATTGTACGCATCGGAAAATCACAGGAAGAACTTTGCCATATCGCTTGACGAAGGTCTTGCGTCGCATCTGCCGCCAGTCGAGTTTCTTCTTGTTTTCCAATTTCAAACCGGGCCCGTTTCGCAGGGACTTTGGTATCGCCTCAAGCAGGGCTGGGAGCATCTCTTGGGCATTGGCGAAACGTCGCTCCGGGTCGACCGACAAAGACTTCCGCATAAATTTAAGAAAAGAAATGCTGGTTCGTGCACGCAGACGTTTGTACCCTCGAGGCGGCCAATGAAAAGGCCAACGCGGCAGGATTCCCGTGATGTATTCATAAAGTATTAGTGCGGCTGAAAAACAATCACTGCGGTAGGTGGGCCGTCCGTATGCCTGTTCGGGTGCTACGTAGCCGGGGGTACCGAAATCGTCGACAGTTGCCATACGCCCCTTGAGCTTAAGACAGATTCCAAAATCTCCCAGTGCAGCGCGGCCGTTCGGGAACAGGAATATATTTCCGGGCGTAACATCGCAGTGGACCAAACGATTGCGATGTGCATAGCTCAGCCCATCAAGGATTTGGCAGATGATTGATATGATTCGCCGCACAGACATGGGTTTGGAGCAATCAGCCAGAGTGCCGACGGACAACTGCGTGGCCAGCACAGCATAACCATCGATGATATCGGCATTCTTGACCGGCATTATGTGGGGATGACGCAGTTGGGTAATCAGGCGAACTTCCCGTAAAAGAGCCTGATTGTCACGTTGGCCGTTAACATCGACCTGTGGTATCTTCAAAGCCACCCAGATACCCTCGACGCGGTCTTTAGCCTTCCAGACCTCGCAGCTTCCGCCGGTGCCGAGGCGCTTCTCCAGACGGTACTTGCCCAGTCGGCTGCCACGAGTCAGATGCAGCTCTGAGACGTTTGAAGCTGGCGTTTTGCTGATATCTGTTGAATCAACCATATCGTTATTTCCTTTCGGCTCCCGGCACGACAAAACACTCGGCTGGCATAATTTACCGGGATTTTCATAGTACACCCGCCTCGTGTATGACTTATTAATTTTAACTTATTCGCGTTAAATTTCCAAGACCATTTCTACTAAATTTTTCGTCTGCGCCGTTATTGCGGTAAAAAATCATTATTTTTAACGCTGCCGTTAGCTTCGGTCCATACGTAAATTTGCTTAAATATGTACAAAAATACGGTCCTTTTTTAAAGATCAGGCTACCTAAACGAGTTTGTATTCAAGCGGCGAGTTATTGCGAAATTACTGTTTTCTGCCGTTGCTGTGAAGGCGGGAATCTGCTCGCTGGCATTGTCGACTACGACGTGGAGCACACCCAAGGTGCCGTTTATCAGCCACAAACTACAATTCAAGAAATATGTTTGCAACCTTTCGGATTTTGGGCTATAAACACTCTTACATTGAGTTTTGAATTGACGAAACCCATTGGCAAATCAGGAGCGACGAAATTATACGCATGACTATAATGCCCAACTGTTCTATAAAAACGGCAAGGGGAGAGAAAGCATGAGAGCAATGTGGACAAAACAACTTTTAACTTCTGTATTTATAATCTGTGTTCTTGCCTGTAGTGGGGCGGCAGAGGATTTTGTTCCTTTCGTTATCCCTGCCAAGCCGAATAACGAATCGCCGATTGCGATTGTTTCCTACGAGCCAATTAGGACAGACTCAAACCGCCTGGTTGTGCGCTCTGGCCACTTCTACCATGGAGACCAGCGTGTCCGCCTCTGGGGCGTCAACCTTTCATTTGGGGCAAATCTGCCCAAACATGAGGATGCTCCCCATGTTGCCGCCCGTCTGGCTGCGGCTGGCGTTAACGCCGTCCGATGTCACCACCTGGATAGCGCTCGATGGCCACGCGGATTGTGGAACACCAAGGACGGTAAGGGTATTGCTCCGGAGGCCCTTGATAGACTTGACTATTTTATCGACCAGCTTGCTCGTCACGGAATCTGCGTTAACATTAATCTGCACGTTGGCCGAGCGCACAGCCAGTATCTGGGCCTGCCCAAGGCCAATCGCCAATACGACAAAATCTCCAATATTTTCACGCCTGCGCTGATTGATGCCCAGAAGCGGTACGCTCGCGAGCTGTTGACCCGTGTCAATCCGTATCGCAAGGTTCGCTACGCCGATGACCCGGCCGTGGCGATTATCGAAATCACGAATGAAAACAGCTTCTTTATGTGGGGCAGCGAGCAGACGCTGCGGACACTTCCGCCATACTATGCAGATATTCTGCAAAACAAGTTCAATGCTTGGCTGAAGAAACGCTACGGCTCGGATGATAAGCTGCGTAACGCCTGGGCCGGAAGTGCCCAGCCGCTTGGCAAAAACCTTATCAAGAACAGTAACTTCCGCCAGATAGCCAATGGCGAGCCATCTATTGCTCACTGGCACGATGAGGAGCACGCTGGCTGTCTGGCTTCAATCATACCGTTTCCCTATCGGTCCAAGTTCGCTCTTAGCATCAAGCCTGCAAAGATAGATGACACCGAATGGCACCTTCAATTGAATCAGCCAGGTATTCCTCTAAATGCCCGGCAGTACTACACGGTGACTTTCGAAGCCGCCAGTGACAGACCGCGTTCGATTAGCTGCAGCGTCGGTCAGTCCCACAGTCCGTGGCAAAACCTCGGGCTATCGCGGCGTGTGGAATTGAGCCATGAGTGGCAGACGTTTCGCTATGGCTTCGTAGCCAAGGCCAACGACGACAATGCGCGTTTGAACTTTGCCTTCGGGGGTAGTAAGGTACCGGTGTACCTTGCGAATGTGGAATTTCGAACCGGCGGCAGGGTGGGGCTGGACAAGAACGAATCTATCGAGGCTGGCAGTGTCCCTCTCTTTGCCGACAACGAAACACCTACACGCACTCTTGACCGGATGTGCTTCCTGGCGGAAACCGAAAAGGATTACTTCGACCAGATGCGAAACTTTATCAAGAATGAGCTCAACTGCAAGGCGCTTATAACCGGCACGATTGTCTTCGGGCCGCTGGGGCTGTATGCCCAGAGCGATATGGATTTCATAGATACTCACGCTTACTGGCAGCATCCGCGGTTTCCGGGAAGGCCGTGGGACAGTGGCAATTGGGTCGTTGAACAAAAGCCCATGACGGACTACCCCGCTGAAGCGACGCTGTTTCAGTTAGCTGCCAAACGCCTGGCCGGCAAGCCTTTTACCGTCAGCGAATACAATCATCCTGCTCCGCTGGATTCTCAGGCTGAGTGTGTCCCTATGATTGCTTCCTTTGCCGCCGCCCACGACTGGGACGGCGTCTGGCTATATACTTACTCCCACAGTTCGGACAATTGGGACCGAGAGGTTTTGAATAGCTACTTTGATATCGACACTAACCCGGCCAAGTGGGGTTTTATGCGGGCGGGCACAGCTATCTTCCGTCATGCAGGAATCGAGCCGCTTAACGACTGTTTGGTTGTTTCACTCACTGATACTGCAGATATTGTGCCATCGCTGGCTAAATTACACCTCAAAAACAATCAGGATATATTCGCTGTGTTTTCTGAGCGGGCGGGAATCAGTCGAGATGATATACTCAAAACCAGGTTGGTCGCGAGCTTGGGTGGTGAAATAAAACCACAGGAATTCTTCAGGCCATCCGGGAGGCTGAACTGGTCCGTTGAAAACGGAAAGGGTATTTACATCGCCCATGGTCAATGCGCATCGGTTTATACCGGCCGCGCAGAGAGATTTGAAGAAGCTACCGGAGGACAGATTGCTATTGCTCAGCCGGCTCTGGTGACAATAACTGTGACTGCACTCGATAAAATGCCTTTGAACCATAGTCGAAAAATTTTAGTTACCGCATGCGGGCGGTGTGAAAATACGGGTATGAAGTTTTCCAAGGACCGCCGTACTGTCGGCCGAAACTGGGGTGGGCCACCTGTCCGAATTGAGGTGGTTGAAGGGACATTAATTTTGCCGGCAGGACAGTGGATGTGTCACGCCCTCGGACCAGATGGGCTGCCAAAGCGTCAGGTATCTATTTCCTACACAAATGGCCGGGGCGTGTTGCAATTTTCGTCGCAATACAAAACCATGTGGTATCTTCTGATTTGGCACACGAAACAACAATAATTCGCATTTTACGACTTCCGTTTCACGATTGAAAGGAGGGCATAATGAAAATGAAAAGCTTTCTTGTTGGTTCCATTGCCATCATCTTAGGCTTGCCAATAATGGGGGCCGGTGCGCTGCAGGCTGCGGAGCAAGCGCAGTCGCTGGTTCTTTTCGATTTTGAGAAGGGCTTCAACGTCGATGAGGTTATAACGAACGACGCTAAGGTCACTTTGTCAGAAATCGGCACACTGCGTATCGAAACCGGCCAGAAAGAACCATGGCCAGGCATTACTCTAAAGGCGCCGACAGGGAAGTGGGATCTGTCGAAATACGAGTTCGTATCTATTGATGTCGAGAACATTGGGAGTGAGACGGTTACGGTTTACTGCCGTGTGGACAACCCCCGGGCGGATGGAACCAAGAATTGCGTCACGGATAGTATTGCTCTGAAGCCCAAAACCGCCGGAACACTTGTCGTGCAGCTATTTCCCACTCCCTGGCGGCTTTCTGAACCGGTGGAGCTGATTGGTATGCGGGGAGCACCGGTCCATTCCGGCAAAGTGGATACTTCGAATATCATCCAGTTGCTTGTGTTCGTTAATAAGCCGCGCGTCGATCATGTATTCGAGATCAAAAATATTCGTGCCGGCGGCCGCGTCGAGGTACTGGATGCAAAGACTTTCTTTCCCTTTATCGATGAGTTCGGCCAGTACATCCACAAAGACTGGCCGGGTAAGACGCACTCTTTGGAAGAGTTGCTCGCGCACGGCAGGGCTGA
>Ga0209636_10004008_pt1 | contig 15049 bp, 14 predicted proteins | sample DeeMarSWOR152_54_FD_187464 | JGI IMG/M metagenome (GOLD analysis project Ga0209636, IMG submission 187464) | Marine sediment microbial communities from White Oak River estuary, North Carolina - WOR-1-52-54 (SPAdes) (version 2) | ecosystem: Environmental > Aquatic > Marine > Intertidal zone >...
CCCGGGAATGCCCGAAGGCGGAATGGGCGGAATGCCCCCGGGAATGATGTAATCTGACCTTTTTCTTTTTCTTTATTATTTTTTTATTTTTTTATCGGAATATTTCTGATTTCGGAAGATGGACATCTATATTTTGCTTTTTATACTCAGGATGTATATATATTAACCTTATACATGAAGGGTGGACGAGATGAGAGGTAAATTCTTGGTTATTGTTTTTCTGACTCTAATTTTGTGCACCTCTATTGCGATAGCTAAAAAACATGCAGGTGCACAGGGGCACGGAACTGGAGACGATACCTCCAAGGGGAAGCTACATATTTATATCTTTGGGAGTAACTATGAAGGTGAAACAACTGACCCATGGACGAATGAGGGATGGGTGCTCTATGATGCGACCAATTTCGATCTGAGGGTTACGAACACCGATAAGTTTGCTAAGGCTTACCATACAACTTTGGTAGTGGCAGTTTATCCCCCAGTTGATGGTCCCCCAGAGGTGCCAGATGATATTACTGTGTCTATCACTTCCACAGATGGACAAGCTATTGGACCTACCTGTATCCCTATCTCGAGTGATTACAAATATAGTGATGATCCTGCCGGGGATAATGGATGGCAGGGATTCGGCAAACACGGGGTATTCTCTCAGGGAGCATGGTATTTCTTGTGTGATCTGAATCCTGATGCAAATGCAGGTTTAGGCGCTCCTTATGAGTATTTGAATCCTGGTGGGGCGAAGGACGATATTGAAAATGGGCTGCCTGGAAATCCTGATCCCGATAAATGTAGAATAGTCCATGTCACGATAGACCCGAAAGGCGTCTCAGATTACAAGGTACACTTCGACGCAGTGGCATTTGATATTGATGGAAATTTCATAATGAAGGACCCGTTTTCCCACAGTGCCTGCGGGGTTCCAGAAGTCTCCTTGATGGCTGCATTGGGCATTATATTCCTGACATCGAGCTTTGCATATCTAATTGTTAAGAGGCACTGATCTCTCCTTTCTTTTTCTTTGCCTGCATTATTTATATACTCCAGAAAATGAATCGGCTAACTACTTTGATAATTCTGACCTCGTTATTATGCAGCGTACCTGTAGATGCAGGGCTTTGGTACGATTCAGATACCACTGATGACCTTCAATGGGGTTCCAGAATCCCGATAATCCTTAATGAGACAGTTGGCTTGGAAAGGGTGAATGAGCCCGTCCTTGTGTCATTAAAGGACATTAATTTCTCCTCTATCCGGGTTGTTGACCCCCAGGAGTTTCCTGACGAAGAAAAAGAGGTTGGCGGTAATGATATCCCATACCAGATCAATGGAGATGAGCTCTTGTTTTTGGGAAATGTAAATAAGAGAGATATTAAGACCTATTATCTGTATCTCTCCGACGACCCCCTTGAGGGGAAAGGTTATCCTGGAAGTGACCTTGGGCTATCCTACAGCAGGAACGGGATCGTTGTCGAAAACAGCAAGGCGGTATGGGAGATCTCAAGCAAAGGCTATTATTTCAGTGTAAACAGGTACGAGAACAAGGTATACAATTCCAGTATTACCAGATCTCAGGGAATCGATTGGGGTGAGAGCATAATATCGATAGATGGACGGGATTATTTCACAGCCTATGGGAGGAACTGGAACTGCTCAATACTTGACTCCGGGCCTCTAATGATTAGAATAAACTGCAGTGCGAATTCCTCTGCTTACAGGGTAAAAAAGGTATTCTCTTTCTTTTCCGATAATGCCTTCTTTGAGGTTAAGGAAAACCTAGAAATCCTTGACATAGAGAAGGAAGACGTTAGATGGGAGATCCGTAACAGGGTAGCCCCTTACTTCAACCAAAGCGGTATATACAATTTCAAGAAATATGAATCTGATAAAACATTCTATATGGCTGCGAGGGATACTGAGAATGGGACATGCAGGTATGTGTTCTGGGTTATGGGCAAGGGGGATTTCAGAGATATCGGATTCAGAAACCACAGAGACCGGGACTCATTCGACTATTCCCTATACCCCTCCGATAGAAATGCAACTGGAATCGTCAGATACCTATTCCGGGAGGGCAGCATCCTTGGATCAATGCTGGAATATGAAAGGTTCATTAAATCTCTGGCTACATTAGAATCCATGGAAAAAAACAGCATAAGTATCCTGGATATTCCTGCCTATGATAGGTTCTATGATAAAGGCTCTTCTGTTGTTGTTCAGGTGAGAGGCAACCAGGTCTATGGAACAAGTAAAGCGAGCTGCAGGATAGGGGATAAAAGATTCGCCCTATATGACGATGGTACACACGGCGATCTCTATGAATTTGACAGTATATGGACAAACAGTAAGAGCTTTGAGATCACAGATGAGACCCCTACCGGTGAATACGGGGTATATTGCGAGGCAGTAGATCATAATGGGAATGTCGTATCTGATTCATATTCATTCCCCGTCTTTGATAGGGGCAGTTACCACAATATTGTTTTCTCTGTTGAAAGCATTAAAATCAGGCCTTCCGGAACGGGAAGGACATTCATTAATGTGACGAATACAGGGAACTACAGAGAGTATGATGTCTCATTCGATATTGAGGATCTGCCAGAGGGCTGGGAACGGGTCATGCCAGAGAAATTTGACTTAGAGGTAAATGAGAGCATGAGAATACCTCTGGAGTTGAGGGCTTCTGCTGAATATGAGTTGGGCAGTATTCCTCTGACGATAAGTGCACGTAGTAGAGACGCTATTAAGTCCATAAAGAAGTTCTTAGTTGACGTAGAATTGTTTAATATGGAAATTGAAACAGATGTTGAGGGAGATACTATCACCCTGAGGCTCCTTGAGGATAATGAAAACCCAGTAACTAATGCCAACGTTGTGGTAACCCAGGGCAATGAAAGCAGTTCCCATACTACCGATGAAAACGGGTATCTGCTTTTTCAATTTGAGGAAATCGGTTCTATAGGGATAAACGCAGAAAAGACAGGGTATAAACCATTATCCCTAAAGATTGGTTTAAGAGAGAAGGAGGTTAGCTACTGGTTTCCCGTTACCGCTCTCATAATCGTCTCCCTTACACTGCTTATAGCCCGATACTACTGGAAAAGCCCGGACAGGGACCAAATGGAGAATGCGATTGTCATCTCCCTGGTCATTGGAATCTTCATCACCCTGATCTGGGTTGGTTTCACTATGAGGGGCAAGGAGCCCTTCACTGCCCTGTATTTCGCAGAGGATTCTTACTCAAATTATCTTGAAGGCAACTCCACCAAATTCAGGTATGTTGTTGACTGCTGGGAACACAAACCTACCAAATACGAACTCAGCATATTCCTCGGGAATAGGTTAGCAGAGGTTGACGAGTTCTGGCTCGGGGAGGAGGATAGGATACGGGTGATGAAATTGGAGAGAGAAAAGATTATAGAGGTACCCAAAGATTTAGAGCTTCCCGCCAAGGTCAGGCTGGTTTTAAGGACGGGGGATAAGAGCTATGATATCCACTACTTCCTGAGGGAGAGGATTTATGGGCAGGTAAACGAGACAGTAGAAAATCTAACCTGCCTAAATGGAATCCTAGATCCTGATGAAACAGGCATTGACTGCGGTGGATCCTGCATGCCCTGTGATGACGAAGATAGATGTGATAGCCATCTTGACTGCCTGAGCGGTTTCTGCTTTAAGAGAACCTGCAAGGAACCTACCTGCTCCGATGGAATAAAAAACCAGGGTGAAACCGGGATAGACTGTGGCGGACAGTGCAGACCCTGCCATTGCTTTAATGATGTTCTTGATCTGGATGAAACCGATCTGGATTGTGGCGGATCCTGTCAGCCGTGTGAGGAGGAAATGCTCTGTCTCCTTGACTCTGACTGTTCGAGCGGTTTCTGCTTTAATGGAAGCTGTGGTATACCGACCTGCAGGGACGAAATCCAGAATCAGGGGGAGACTGGAATAGACTGTGGCGGACCCTGTAAGCCCTGCCCTTCATGCTCCGATGGAATTCGAAATCAGGGTGAAATTGATGTAGATTGTGGCGGCCCCTGTCCAGAATGTGATTTCTTGTATGAAAACGGGACTCATGTTTCCTGGATAGGGCAGGTTGACGGCTTTGTCAGCTCTGTTAGGATAAACTCTGATGGATCGTATATCGTGGTGGCATCGAATAGTGATGAAGGCTATGTCACCTTATTTGATAACAGCAGTTTGGTTAGATGGATCTCAAGGACATTGTATCCTCTAACGGATGTAAGATTTACAGTAAATGAAAGATTCATAACCCCGTATCCAAGAGCCGATCTCTATTTATTCGATCTTAATGGCGTAAACCGCATGTATGAACTTGCAGATAAGATCGAGAATACCTCACTTGTCTGCGGCATCTCTCGGGGCTCTGATGTCTTTTTCAGATTTAACAGAACAGAAAACCGATGGTCTTATAATATTCCATTCGATATCCATAGAATCGCATTCACCGAAAACTGTTCTCATCGTGTTGTAAGCCAGAGGGATAACGAGAACCTTTCCAGTGTCAGGTTATTTGAAAACGACAGATTACTGTGGGGGTATTCTGTAGATGGCGATATCTACTCTGTCTCTGTTTCAGATAATGCGAATTACATTGTTGTTGGTGCAGGTGGCAGGAAGATGGAGGAAGACAACTTCATCTATCTCTTCGATAAAAAGAAGAGGCTTCTCTGGAGGTATAAAGCGGACTGGAATATCTATGGTTTGTCTATTTCAGGTGATGGCGGATTTATTCTCGCGGGTTCCAGAAGAGGTAGAGTGTATTTGTTAGATAAAACCGGCGGTCTTCTCTGGGAGTATGATTCAAGAAGTAGTATACTTGACCTCGACATGACATCTGACGGAAAGCATCTTGTTTTTGTAACTGCTGCAGGGGGAATATACTTTGTGACGAATCCCTTGTTTAACTGCTCCGATGGAATTCGAAATCAGGGTGAAACAGACATTGACTGCGGTGGACCTTGTCCTCCGTGCGAGGAGGGGAGAGGTTGCCTTAGGAATGTTAACTGCCTGAGTGGTTTCTGCTTTAAGGGTATCTGTACTACCCCAACATGTGATGATGGGATCAAGAATCAGGGAGAGACTGGCATAGATTGCGGTGGACCCTGTCTGCCCTGCAGACCCATATGCTATAGGGACAGTGACTGCGGCAAGGATTTCGTTAGCGAGCCTTACTGTTATGAAAAGTATATTTTGAGAGATTACGTAACCTGCTCCTGTGTGAATCCAGGCACTGTGAGTTCATACTGTGAAACCGTGAATGAGACAAGGGTTGAAGAACTCTGTTTAGGGGATCTAGAGTGTAGAGAGGGAAGGTGTGTTAGTGGGAGCTAAAAAATGGACAGCTTGTATCACTTTATCTTTGCTCTGGTTGGTGGTTATGTGCTCGTGAAGGGGCTCGGGGTCAGATATAATTTTCTGATTCTGACAGCGCTCGCATTTTTCTCGATTCTTATAGATATCGACCATCTCCTAGGTTTTCATTTCTTCCATAACGTTTTTGTTTTAACGCCTTTTGTCCTTTTATTTTTTATAGCCCTATTCATGAAATTGAAGAGGGTTCAGTTGTATTCCCTGATACTGGTTGTAATACTTTATGGACATCTATTGGCGGATATGACTTATGGTATGGGAATTCCCTTATTTTATCCATTAGACAGCTCAATGAAGAAAGTGCCATACCCTGCAATGAAGAAAAATTTTGTGTCGCCCTTCGGAATGACTTTGCTTCTCTACTTTGGTGCGATAGCTCTATTAGTCTTGATCTACAGGATAGTGAAAACCGTTAAATGTCGCAGATGTTCTGGGTAGGATGCCATATAAAACTCTTTACTGATTTCTCTCTGCAACTACCTCATCTACTATATTGTTCACATTCAATTTTTTATGCTCCTTTAACGACTCCTTCTTTTTTTTCTCTGTTATGTGACGCCATTCATCCAGCTGTTTTTCTATCTTTGCAAGCTCGTGGTGCTCTTCCATTAGCTTGTCTTTTTTCTCACTTATTCTGTTCCACCACGCCTCGAGCCCTTCGGGAGTATTCAATTCGTGATGCTTTTCGGTTAATCTTTTTATCAATAGCGTCGCAAGTATGATGCTGAATACAAGAATTATAGCCAGAAGATATGTGAGCGTGGTTCCATCTTCCTCTTCGGGTTTTAGAGGATAAGGATCAATGGAATCGATCAAGCCATCTCCATCCGTGTCATTATTGAATGGGTTGGTTTTTATCAAACGCTCATTGTAATCGCTCAATCCATCGTTGTCGGAATCAACAAACATGCTCTCTGGATGGAGTGGGTGAGGATCAATGGAATCGATCCAAGTGTCACCATCTGTGTCGTTATTCCTGGGATCTGTCCCTATCAGGGTTTCATTATGATTACTGAGCCCATCTCTGTCGGAATCAACAAACAGACCCTCATGCTGCAATGGATGTTTATCTAAGGGGTCAATAAACCCATCACCATCTGTGTCATTGTTCAATGGATCAGTTCCTATCTGAATTTCGTCATAATCCATTATTCCATCGCTGTCGGAATCCGTAATCAAAACCTCTGGAATCAGCGGATTGGGGTCAAATTTATCGGTTAAGCCATCTCCATCCGTGTCGATATTTGTTAAATTCGTCCCCGTCAGGGTTTCATTGTAGTCACTGAGCCCATCTCCGTCTGTATCCATGAACATGTTCTCGGGCAACAGGGGATGCGGATCCAATGGATCAGTCAGATTATCGCCGTCAGTATCGTTATTGGTCACATTCGTCCCAATTACGTTCTCTATATAGTCTATATAACCGTCTTCGTCACTGTCCACGGTGAAACCAAACAGATACATTTTGTTATCGTTTGTGCCTACCAATAGCTCCGGAACCCCATCAAGATTCAGATCCACTATCTTTGGGGATGATTGTATCGATTTATTCATCTCGTAACTCCAGATCCTGAACAGGGAGGAATTTAAGATGTATATGGTTCCGCCCATCGAGGTTGCAATTATCTCCTTTCTGCCGTCTAGATTGATATCATAGACTTCCGGTTTCGACCTTATTGCTCCATCGAGAGAATATTTCCTTATCAACTTGCCATTGGAATTCAACACATACAGTTTCCTATCCAGTGAACCGAAGATAATCTCCTGATTACCATCCCCATTCAGATCCGCAACCACAGGGGAAGAGACTATCCCACCCTCAGTGGAGTAATTCCATCTTGCATAAACCCTGTAGTAGTCATAGCTGGTTCCAGTGTCTCTATCCCTTGATTTCTCATAACTCAGGCAGTAGAACCTGCCATCACCAGAACCCACGAATATATCCTTTCCCCTGACAGCAACAGAACCGGTCACATCCCCACCCGTCATATATGTCCAGATGGATGGAACCGGATAGTTTACTATATATACCTTATTATCATCGGATCCGAATATGATCTCCAGCTCGTTGTCTGAGTCGATATCTGTCAGCACGGGTGTTGATTCAATACGATCGAGTGTCCCATATCCCCCTACTTTTTCCCCATTGGAATCCAGCATGTAAAGGTTATTATCCCACGAACCAAATACGATCCCAATCTTCTTATTTTTATTGAAATTCCCAACAACCGGGGAGGACGAGATCCTTCCCTCGGTGGAAAAATTCCATAACTCAGTTCCATTAGGATTCAAGACATACATTTTACCATCCCATGAACCGAAAAGGATCTCACTAACATTATCCTCATTGAGATCAAATACTATGGGGGTTGAGGAAACACTCCCATTGGTTGGGAAATTCCACTTCTCTTTTCCCAAGGCATCAATAACATAAAGTTTTCCATCCCAAGAACCAGATATGATCTCACTGACATTATCCTCATTCAGATCAAAAATTGCCGGTGCAGCAGTAATTCTATCCCCACATGAGAATTTCCATATCACACCAAAATCCTTTCTTAAATCAAAAGATTCATTTAATAACTGACCACTCACCGTTACAGAGAGCGAAAAAAAGAGCAGTACTACTACCAACCACCTAAGATCCCCAACCATTTTGAACTATTGAACAACATAAAACAAAATAAAATGAACAATATTTAATATTAGAACCTTAATATATAATAATCCTCTAAATTATATTGCAACATATCATTAAAAATGACCATACTGGAAATTATCCGGGTGATCTTAGGCTCTGTACTCTTTTTATTCATCCCCGGCCTTACAATAACCCTGGCAATATTCCCCAGGAAGGAGATAGATTTGATAGAAAGGATAACCCTATCCTTCGCCTTCAGCATCTCCGTGGTTCCATTGCTCATATTGATCCTGAATCAATCTTTAGGAGTAGAGACATTTCCGATAGATCTTCTGCACTCGTTAATCGCATCTCTGTCGGTCATAATCCTGTCATTACTTATATGGTTTGTGCGGACGAGAAGATAATAACTGAATAAAAAATAAGGAAATCAGATGCTAATAATCCGCTAAAGCGTTATCTACACTTTTTGTGACTTTTCTGATCTCTGGGACCCCTAGGGTAGGGTAATGCAGTTCCGCAAGATCATACTTCTCCAGGATAATTGCCCAACCCTCTAGCTGGTACCTCTCAACACCAAGTCTTCTAGCAAGTCTATCGTCTATCTTCACGCTGTTATGCTTTTGTACCAGATAATATAACGTATCTATAGGGGTTCGTATCTTGTTTTTTTCCTTGGTGCTTTCCTCATGTCCTTTCTTTTTTATCTTAGCTATTTTTTTCTTAAGAGCAATACTCTCCATCTGTCTCTTTCTTTTTAGTTCAGCGAGTCTTTCCTTTCTTAGATCACTAACCAATTGAATAGACTCCTGTACTTTACTTAGGTCTCCAAGGTAGGAATTTACAGATTTACCTGAAGAAGCATTATCGTCCATTATTCCATCTACTGCTACTATCCGATCACCTCTTTCGCCCAACTGTCCCGTTTTTGATGAAAAAATTTTGGGAATTTATGCGCAAAATCTACTAGATCAAAACCCCCCTCCGTTTTCAACTCCTTGATCTCTGGTCTTTCACCCCTCCCAACAGATTCAATGACAGTTTCCTTTGCCCATGTTTTTACCTTTGATTTAATCTTCATTCCAAGGGATAGGAGAGGTATAGGAGATGCCAATAAAGCTTCTTTGTTCCCTCCCCTTGCTTTTTCCATATCCTCATCATTAAAGGCATATACCTCCAAGTCTCCTTTAGTACCAGAAAATCTGTTCTTTATCTGAGATGTTGCCTCTTCTTTAAAAGTAATTTCTTCATTATATACATCCTCAAACGATGCAGCTATTACATTTCCTTTTTCCAGTAATAACCCAGCAGTATATAGTTTGCCATCTAGTTTGCCATAAAGACGCATTGCACCTTTAAAATCCTTGATTAGGGATCTACAAAAATTTAAGAATTCTTCCTTGGTCCCAGTTAATACCTGCTCACCCTCAGGCAATTCAGATCTTTTCTTCGACTCCCCTCTCTTTTTTATAAACTTATATACCTCTAAAATCGTTGCCAAATCCTCTTGTTGATACGTGCCTGTGTCAAGTCTCTGAGCAAGTCTATCGTCTATCTCCAGGTTCTTACACTCTTGCAACAACTGATATAATTTTTTTATGGATGCTTCTGCTTCCATTTCATTGGACATTTTTTCCTCTCTAGAATAATGCTCGCCAACGGTGTTATAGCGCCTCCCTCAGCGCTTTTTTTATTCTCGGTTGCACAACTTATAAAATTATATTCTATTCTTTAAATAGAAATTCTGCCTTTTCCATATTGATTAAACAATTGTCGTATTTCATTGTCAATCTGCTTACAATCCAAAAGAATTGAGATAAAATCCAGTATGAATGAAATTAAGGAAAAGAAAACAACACGCCCTTCGGCGTGTTCAGATCTGTGCTTTTCTCCTTATTTGCGTTTTTTCACTAACAGATACGCAAACGCCGGTGTGGTCAATAGTACCGCTAATGCTATTGCCGGTGTCAGGAATTCCGGAACTGTTATGTCTTCATGTGCTGGTCCAGATATAGGGCCATATATGCATACGTTTCCGATTTCGCCCGCCTTTAATCCTACATCTTTCGGTTCCTCTTGTGAGATACTGATCACTATCCAGAATGTCTCGCAACCGTCAGGGAAGTCGTCTGTCCAGTTCTCGAATTTGAATCCTATTATGCCTGTGTGTGGGTCTGTGCCGTATTCAAGGTCTATATCCCCCAGTGATGAACCGTAATCTATTATTATTCTTGCGTTCATACATTCCCCTATCGAGTAACCGTCACAGATGCATGCTTCCAGATCCCAGTGACTTATTGCAGGATCATCCTTCTGACATACCTCATAGCTCCAGTTATAGTAGCCTCCACCTACATTGGTCGTTCCCAGAAACGATATGTTGTAGTTGCTACAGTCAAAAACAGGTCGTGCAGATACAAAACCCATTAACAAAAAGACCAAAGCCAGAGACATAATTATTTTTTTCATCTCAACCAACCACCACCTTTTTCCAGGTATTTTAATTTACACAACATATATTATTGCGTTCTATTCCTTAAATACCAAATCTACTTTTTCCCCATTGATTAAACAATTGTCCACGTTTATTGTTAATCTACCTACAAAAATCTTTTATCCTGAGGAGGTTTTTGGGCACAGATACAGGAAATAACTTCACTATGACAAAATGCCTTAGGTACTTCTTATCCGATACAGAAAGATAAGATTCATTCCGTTGTGGAAGTGGCTGCTTTCTGATATCTGAAATGAGAAAGTTTTATATTCGATTAGAAAGGTTTTTATATAAAGTTTTCTAGTACAGAGAGATAAAATCTTGTATGTTGGACCCAGAAATATTTGAATTTATATCTATGTAAGGGTAAACTTTTTAAATTTGTTTTACCATATAGGATATATGAACATAGCTGAAATTAAGAGAATAATCCAGGATCAGGAAAGGGAAAGAAATAACCTTTTTACAACAGAGAAGATAATAGAGAGAGAAGCGGGAAAGGAAAGGGCTTTAAACGCATTTCGATATCCAAACATTTTTGCGGTTCTCGGTGTGCGAAGATGTGGGAAGTCTGTTTTTTCTTGGCTTTGTTTAAGAGATAGGAAATATGGTTGCATAAATTTTGATGATGAGACACTCTATGGAATTAAGGCAAAGGGTTTAAATCTCGTGCTAAAATCTTTCTATGAACTCTATGGAACAGATTTGGAGTACATAATCCTGGACGAAATCCAGAATGTTGCTGGGTGGGAGCTTTTTGCCAATAGGCTCAGAAGGACAAAAAAGGTAATAATCACTGGAAGTAACTCAAATCTTTTATCGGGGGAGTTGGCAACACATTTAACGGGGAGATATATAGATTTTACATTATTTCCTTTCAGTTACAGAGAATTTTTAATTTACAATGATGTTTCTCTGGAGGAATTAAAGAGTTATGAATACTCAACTGACACATCTGCAATTGCAGAGAAAATGCTTGAGGAGTACATAGCCAATGGCGGATTCCCCGAGGCTTATAAGTTTGGAAGGGATATAATAAAACCTATTTTTGGGGATATCGTAACAAAGGATGTTGTGAGAAGGCATAAAATAAAAAACATTGTCGCTATAGAGGCACTTGCAAAGTATCTCACCTCGAATTTTTCTAATGAGATCAGCTATAACAAACTAAAAAATATTTTTGACATCAAAAAGGTTAACACAATAAAAAACTATGTGACGTATCTCCGGGAATCCCATCTTATATTTATTCTTGAAAGATTTTCCTTCAAGCTAAAACAACAGGTAATAGCACCAAAGAAGGTTTATTGTATAGATAATGGGATAATTAATGCGATTTCATTTAAGGCAACAGAGGGCGTTGGTAAATTAATAGAGAATCTGGTTGCTGTGGAACTTTTAAGAAGGAAAAGCTATTGGCATAGGAATTGTGAGATTTATTACTGGAAGGATCACCGGCAAAGAGAAGTCGACTTCGTTCTGAAGGAAGGTCCACTAGTCAAGGAGTTAGTTCAGGTCTGCTATGACATTGGGGATTTCAATACAAAAGAAAGGGAACTGAAATCCCTAATAAAGGCATCCAAGGAACTAAGCTGCAATAATCTTCTGGTAATAACATGGGACTACGAGGGCAAGGAAGAATTCAAGGGCAAAGAGATAAAATTCATCCCCCTGTGGAAGTGGCTATTGCAGAATTCCCAGTAAATATCCACCCAGATCCGAGGCTTGATATTTATAATTATAAGGTCATATAATATCATTATGGAAACGGTAACTGTAAATAAGAAAGCTATCATGGATCTGGTTCGAGTAAAAGAGGAGTTCGACATGATAGTGGAATCCTTAGAGTTAATGAGTGACAAGACATTCATGAAGTCATATCATAAAGCGAAGGAGCAAATAAAAAAAAGAGATTTCGTGAGTTGGAATGAATTATAAGATCCTTCCAACTAGGGAGTTCTCCCAAGATTTTAAGGAATTAGATAAGCTTGATCAAGAGCGCATTAAGAAAAAGGTGGAGGAACTCGGTAAGGACCCAGCACGTTATAAGCATCTTCAGTATAACCTAAGAGGGAGCTGTAGGCTCTGGGTTAGTAAACTCAGGATTATCTTCTCCTAGGACATAACCGAGCAAGAACTTTATTTAGAGAAAATTGTTTTTGGGCACAGATACAGGAAATAACTTCACTATGACAAAATGCCTTAGGTACCTCTTATCCGATAAAGAAATAAAATTCACCCCTTTGTGGAAGTGGCTGCTGCAGAATCCCCGATAAAATTTTTCTTTCACTCGCGTTTTTTCACCAGCAGGTATGCGAATGCCGGCGTTGTCAGTAGGATTGCTAGTGCCATGGCTGGTGTTGTGAATTCGGGCACGCAGCATTCTTCGCAGAGTAGTTTAACACATTTGTCGTGGCAGTCGGGTATTATTCCGTCTCTTTCGCAGGTGTCGAAGCAGTACACGAAAACCTTTTTCTTCCTTTTATTGTATGTTGGCTGTGATGGTGTCTGCTATTTTTTCGATCTCTTCTTTCTTTAAGGTTACAAAAGATGGCAGGTTGATGCCTTTTTTGGATAGTTCCTCTGCAACCGGAATTTTCTCTCTAATTCTATGAGGGGGTTGTACATGGATCGGATAGAAGAACGGTCTACTGTCTATGCCTTCTCTGGATAGTTTTTCTATTAGTTGATCTCTGTTTTTAACTAGAATAGAATACATCCAGTAGACATTCTTTGCCCATTTCTCCTCAGGGGGGAGGGTTATCTCTTTTGTTTCTCTTAGAAGCGAGTTATAGGTTTTTGCGATTTCCCTTTTCTTTTTTATGAACGTATCCAGTTTTTCCACCTGGGCAAGTCCGATTGCTGCCTGGAGATTGGTCATTCTGTAGTTGAAGCCTATGATATCATGCCAGTATCTCCTTTTTGGGTTCATTCCATGATCTCTTAGGATTCTCATTTTTTCAGCTAGTTCTTCGTTGTTGGTTAGACACATACCCCCTTCACCCGTCGTCATGATCTTATTTCCATAGAAGGAAAAGCAGGAGATGTCGCTGAGGGAGCCGATCTTTTTGCCTTTATACTCAGCTCCGTGGGCTTCTGCTGCATCTTCTATTACAAAGAGATCATGCTCTCTGGCTATTTTTAGGATTGGATCCATGTCACAGGGATGACCGTAGAGGTGTACCGGAATAATGGCCTTTGTTTTCCTGGTGATTTTTTCCTCAATTTTTCCAGGATCTATGCACCAGTATCCTAGATGTGAATCGATAAAGACTGGCTTAGCCCCCGTAAAGGCTACGGAATTCGCGGTGGAGATGAAAGTCAGGGTTGGAACTAAAACCTACCGAGAACTGAGGGAAAAATCTAAACTGGTAAACTGGCACAACGATGAAAGAAAAGAATACTTCGCCCTGTTTTCAAAAGCCGGTTTCACACCCGAACTCAGGAAAGAGGATGCCCTTCTCTTCGATCTGAAGGGTCTCGAGCATTGACATGAAAAATTTCCTTCGGAAATTTAACTCGTATACCTTCGTATACGATGAAAAAAACTGAATTGAAATTCGTGTTTATAGCAGTGGCCAAGTGTACGGCATCTAAGCCATACCTTCAACACTCACCCCTTCACCATAAATCAGATCACATAAGATAACCCGAAAAATCTTTAAGAAAAATCCGCTTTTTATATACTAAATGCAAAATAATTAATACTTTTTATGTAATAATAATACTTTTTACTTCAAGCTCAAAAGTAAACAATTTATGTAAATCATAGCATTCATATCGACAAATTTAACGTCTTTTATGTATTAAATCCTAAATAATTCCAGTATATGTCTTGAAAACTTGAATAATAAACAAAAAATAAATTTTTAAAAAAGGGGGTGGTTAAAAAATGAACTGTATGAAGATTGGAATTTTGATGGCAATGTTGATGGTTTTGGTTGGTTCTGTGTCGGCAGGTGTATATGCTTCAGATTCGACTGGCCTTGAGAAAAACACATTTGGTACAGGCGAGACAGTGTACGTAACAGGAGATGGTCTTGAGCCAGGTCATAAATACTGCGTCTACGTGGTCGATGATGTAATTGATTGGAGTACTGTTGGTGGCACCCCACTAGTAGAACGTTCAAATGACGCAGATGGTGATGGTTACCTGTTCGATAACGCTACTGCAGATGGTGATGGAGATTTCATTGTAGCAGTATGGACACCAACACTTACACCAGGGGATTATGATGTCGTAGCTGATTATGGATGTGATGGAAACTATGATATTATGCCAGATATAGCAGCGACTGACAGCCTAAACGTGCCGGGTTTCAGTGTAGTCCCAGAATCAGTGATAGCAGTTGCAATGATCGCACTATTTGTCCCAGGCATAATCTACGTAGTGAGAAGAAAGAAGGAATAAAATCTGAAAATTTTCCCTTTACTTTATTTTCTTTATTTTTTTCTTATTTATTTTCTTTACCATATTATCTGGGGGTGTCTCTTTTTTAGAATTTATCACCGGGTACAGCATT
>Ga0209636_10004009_pt1 | contig 15048 bp, 15 predicted proteins | sample DeeMarSWOR152_54_FD_187464 | JGI IMG/M metagenome (GOLD analysis project Ga0209636, IMG submission 187464) | Marine sediment microbial communities from White Oak River estuary, North Carolina - WOR-1-52-54 (SPAdes) (version 2) | ecosystem: Environmental > Aquatic > Marine > Intertidal zone >...
AACCTCATAATCGTGGGACACAACCCTCGCGCCACGCTTGAGCTCAGACTCCAACTTCGGCTTAACCTTCTCATTCGCACTGGTAGTCAAGTAAAGCGTGACAACATCGGCAGGCCTCAGATCAACCCTAAACAGGTCGCTCTGGACAATTTTGACCCTGCTGTCGAGACCTAGCTCGAAGATCTTCTCATGAGCCCTCTTCACTAGGTCGTCCCTTAACTCAACTCCCACCGCCCTTGCTCCAAACTCCTCAGCAGCCATGATTACAACCCGTCCATCACCGCTACCGAGGTCGTAGACGAGTTCATCAGCCTTCAGCTGAGATAGAACGAGCATTTGACGAACTACCGGAACAGGCGAAGCAACATAGGGCGCGATATACAACTAAATCCCTCTCCCGACTTTTTCGTAGCACCCACTTATTTCCTTTTCGAAGATTTACTATATAGATAGTCAAACAGAACTTCTTGCAGAAAGTCACTCTTCCAGCGTCTTTGACTCTTGTAGGTATCTCTTTAGTCGCTCCTCACATTCTCTCTGGAACCACAACCATGCATGGCGATACCAATCCTTCTCCCAAAACTGCTTCTGCTCCTCAAGCCACTTCGCCATTCCAACAGTCTGTTTTCTCTTCAGATTCTCTATCACTGGAAAATGGTGCATCCAGACAGGATTATAACAGAAATGAATCAGCTGGGTGCATGGAAACTCTGAACATTCAGAGCAGTCAACTAGTTTTTTCTCATTCACGCAACATTGATAGATGTCACATCGCTGACGGTGTTCAGTTGCATCGCACTCCCCACAAGAACAGCCGCACCCATGACAGCTCTTGTACACAAGCCGATCAATACAAGCGCCGCAATACAGTCCGCAAGGAGCGGCGAGTTTTGGGTCAGTAACCGAATTCATGCAGATTTCACTCCTTCCCCCATCTCATAACCCAATGAGATCTTTCCCAAATTATTATTGCATTTAGTTTTTCATTGAATAAATAGCTGATCTGAAGCCCGTCTTAGGCTTATTTTGCTTTGGGCGGTTGTTGTTATCATTTTGGGCATGCCCCTTGTTGTGTCTTCATTCATTTTGGTTCGTCTCATCAATCAACTTCTTACACACTCTCAGCTTTCTCGGTTACGACTCTTATCACGTATTTCTGCCATGCGAGCGCCCAAGCTACCAATAATGTGTGATTTCGCGTAGAGGCTCAAGAATTTCGTGAGCTTACGCTGGAAAAGACGTTAGTGTTAGAAAATGGCGGGGGTATCAACTAATGGTCATCCGTTCCATGCTCGGATTCCGCGTGTTTTCGGAGCCATGCCAAGTCGAACGTTAGGGTTATCTGCACCTTGCCGTTTTGAATTGTTGCAGATGAGGCTTGAATTGGTGGCGTGTTCTCTCTCGTTTGTTTGGCGTACGGAATGCTTGGCTTGCCGCCGACTTTCCGTTTTCGTATATCTTGAGCGGAAAGACTGAGACATTGCTTTGCACGCTTACATTGCTTACACATTGGATGGTCGCTGTCAAAGTTCCATCCAAATTTTGGACACCCGTTTACCTCCATCTTTTTTTCTCTCCAAAACGGAATGCATTGCCGTAGAGGGTTCTTCCAAGTATAGAACTATGTTCTAGAACTCTATAAAAGAGAGTTTCCCGCTCAAGCAATATATCGAAAATGAGAAGAACTCAGCTGGTCCGGGGCGGCAGAGTTGATGTACGATCGTATCGATCGATACAATACGTTTTTCTACGTATTTCCTTGTAGTTTTCTTCAATGACATCGTTATCTTTCACCAACGAGAGATGGATCAAGACTAAAAACTATAGTTATGAACTGAGAGAAGCTGGAGGGAACGAGGGAAAATGCCTAGATTAGGACTGATCGTCCCATCCTCAAACACGACCATCGAGAAAGAATTCGGTATACTATCACCTGAGAGCTTTTCGGTTCACATCGCACGCCTCAGGCTGACGGAGGTCACCGTCAAGGGACTAGTTGAGATGGAGAAGAGCGTTGAAGAGGAGGCTTTGAAACTTGCGGATGCGGGTGTTGACGTAATTGGATATGGATGTACGAGCGGTAGCCTAATTAGGGGATTGGGGCATGACAAGACCATTGAAGCGAGAATAGAAAGGGCCTCTGGAACACCCGCTGTTGCCACAGCAGGGGCAGTGGTAAGTGCTCTGAAGGGTTGGAACATACAGCAAGTTGCTGTGGCCACACCCTACGTTGACGAGATTAACGATTTGGAGAGAGAGTTTCTTTCATCAAATGGTTTTCAGGTGGCTGACTTGAAAGGCTTAGGTATTGAGGAGAATATCGAAATTGGAAGATTGGATAGCCAAGATGCTTACGAACTGGTTATGAGGTTAGAATATGCTGATGCTGACGGCGTGTTCATAAGCTGCACAAACTTCCCCACGCTGGACAAGATAAAGGACCTTGAAGACGCCATTCGAAAACCCGTCATCTCAAGCAACACAGCAACTTTCTGGGCCATGCTTAGGAGATGCGGCATCTCCGTCAAGATCAAAGACTTCGGGCAACTTCTGGAAGGGATTTAGACTCCACTTCTTCAAGGGTCTCTAATTATTTCTCCTCTTGTTCTCGGCAAAGCTTCAAGCGCTTGCAATTTCCCAAATCAGATCGACTATCAGTGCATTTATGGACATGGGCAATCCATCAACGGATAGCTCCTTTTTCCCCGTCACTGCATCTGCAGACCCAGCACTGATAGCTCTCTTAAGCAGCTGCAACTCGCATTCGCTAGTGTGCTCATACTTTAAGTCCTTCATAAGGCTGAGACAGGCAGCGATTCCGTAGCTTCCCCAGTTGGATGTCCCCCCAATCACCAAGATATCCGCTGGTGTTGCCGCGGCTATGCCCCCGTTGCAGGGACACTGGCACCTAGCACCGTACGGCACGTACTTTTGAACCGCATCGATCACTGCGCCACATCCCAACTCGTTTCCTCCGTCTCCAACGGCAACCGTTGCTATTCCGCGCTTCCTGGCTTGCTTGAACAAATAGTCTGTCTTGCTGCTTATGAGGTGAGAGATGTTTATTCCACGCATAGTGTGGTACTCACCCTTTATGTTCGCGCCCGGTCGTTCGATGGCTATAAGAGCAGAGGGCTTATGCCTAGCAAGGAGTTTATCAGTCTCGTTGTCAGTCGGGCAGACTGTAACCACAGTGTCTAGGCTTGTAGCTTTCACAACATCCACGCATAGATCATCTGTCACCAGAATCGGCTTAAGCCCCATGGATCGCAGGGTTTCTGAAAGAACAGCTGCGCCGAGCGGACCGTCTGTTTCACAGACCTTCTTTTCGAGTACGGGAAAACCGGTTATTATGGATACTATGTCACCTTTTTGGGCAGCAGTTGTTATGCTCTCGGCGGCAGCTAGGCAAAGGGGCTTGTTCACAATCGCTATCGCTGCTTCGTAAAGCTTCTGTACACCCTTTCGGAAAGCCACGTCAACCGTTACGGCTTGGTCGATCATGTATGCCTTGCGATCGATGCTCCACATGTGGTTGTCCCTTTTGTCTTTCAGGATGATTGGCTTTGCGCGTTGCTTTGTTTCTTTATGTACTTTCCCATGTGTTCTGGCGTGGCCGATGGTATTGGCAAGTCTTTCATGGTTACGAGCCCTGGTGGGGCGTTGATCACTTTTGGGATGGAGTTGACGATCACGGCGACGGTTGAGAGGTCTCCGTGCATACAAGGCGTGTTTTTCATGTTTATCGGTGGCACACCTTCGATTGTGTATAGTTCGTACTCTTCTGCGCCCATGTACGCGTGCATGTCAAGCGTGATGACTCTCTTTCCTTGTCTTATGGCCAATCCGCTCTGCTTTAGACCTGCTACCTGCCCTGGCGCAACGGTTACTCCTCCTTTTACCTTGCTCGCCACACGCTTCCTGGCTATCACAGGCTCAACAGGAGCCACCTTCACTTCGTCAAGCTCCCAACCAAGCGCGCTAGCTATCAGGTTCATAGATTGCTCAAGCCCGACGTGAGCAGTTATCTCCCGCTTCTCCAGCTTCTGCTTTAGCTCCTGTGGGGTTACCCCGGCTCCGATTTTCTTCTGAAAGGGTACTCTACGGTTGGCTGCGTCAAGTGACCTAGTCACCTTGATTGCGTTGACTTTCTGACATGCTCCAGTGAGGGTTGTCGGTAGCGTGTCCATCACGAAGCCGGGATTCACGCCGGTTCCCAAAACCGTTGCTCCATGCTTCTTGGCTAGTTCATCAAGCTTCCTAGCGATGTCTGTGCCTACAAAGTAGGGATAAGAAAGTTCCTCACATGTCGATACAACATTGACTCCATGCTTTAAAGCTTTGGCTATCTGCGGATAGACCTGTCTGAGGAACGATGTTGTTGCGTGGACCATTACATCTGCCTGGGCTCTGGAGAACACAGCATCTGCATCATCTGACACAACGATCCTCATATGCTTCTTAATGGCTAGGACTTCGCCGAGGTCTTTTCCAACTTTGTCTTTGGCAATGTCTATGGCTCCCACGATTTCTACTCCTTCTTTATCTACTAGGAACTTGGCTATTCGGCGTCCCACTGCTCCGACGCCGCAAAGAACTATTCTAACCTTGTCCAACTCTCTAACCTCTGGATGTATGTTAGGAGAAGCGGATATAACATTTTACGACCTCGGAGATTACTAAGCGCCAGAAAGCGATGGAGAAAACATCAATGTCTTCAAGAAGCCTTATGAGTATAGCTGCCGTGCCGAAGAATGTGCCAGCTAAAACACCTTCAATAAGTGCTTTTTTTCTCCCGAACGAGGACTTATCGGCCAACGATCAGACTCTCAGAGAAGCCGCTATACTCCTTTCAAACTTATTAGCTTAGAAAAAAGGCTGTTGCCCTCTTGGTATGCACGTACTGGGAAGAGGAAGGGAATTGATGAAATCTGTCAACCTCATTAGCTCATTAATGCATCCAATTTTGACCCAACGTGGGAAGCTGCTGAGACTGAAGCGTGAGAAACGTGAGGACACTTATATATAGGGGGAGGTAGAGTGCGCACACAAAGGGGTCGCCCGAAGCCCAGCAGATCTATGACGAGCTCATACTCGCTTGTCGGATGAGTTCCGTAGGATTCGAGAAATAAATTCTCTTTCTCTAGACTCCTCTCTTTTTAGCTAGCTGGTATGAGAAGAACATAGTGAGGGTAACTACTTTGACTCTCACTCATTCAAATCAGACAGGGTTGCTGATGTATTTCTGCAATAATGGAAGCAGTTTGCTTTTCACTTCGCTGTCATATTCTTTCTTCAGTTTCTTGAACTTGTCCACAAGATATTTGGCTTCGGATTTTGCCTTCTCCAATGTCTTCTGTGATATTCCCTCGTAATTGATGCCCTCTGTTTGCCCTCTAATGACGAATGGCTTTCTTGATTTCTCTTTGTAGATATGAGAGGTCTTATCTATTATGCACCGCTCTATCTTGTTTCTAACTTCCACATCTCTATCGTTCAAAAGGTCTGGGATAATGTAGTAGGGACCAATAGTATTAGCGATGGATAACGCAAGTCCTTTACTTTCGTCTACAGCCTCTTTGGGCAACGACTCCCTAAGAAGACGCTCCGAAATATCAGACAGTCTTCTCATCAATTTCCCTACGCTCAGTTCATCAAATTCGGCAAGAACATCCTTATAGAAAGAATCAACCATCAAATGCAAATCCTTATGATGTCTTTTCATAAATGCGTCCATTCCTCTGTCATAAAACTCCCTCAAGCGTCCAAAGTCGAAATTAACGTTTGGAGACTCCAGATAGTCGTCCAAGAGTTTTGCGTAGAATCCCATTTCTTGATAGAGAGCAGGATATTCGTCCTTGACTATGCCCATTATGTATTCTCGTAACGCTTGGATCTTCTCACTCTTAACACCAAGACGATATGCGATGTAAGCAACTATGAATGGCAATGCCCAACGTGCAATTTCGATAAGAATCCATTCGCCATTCATGGAGGGCATCTCTTTTTTGAGTTACATAGAAGTTTCTTTCTTAAATCTTTAGTAGAAGGTGTATGTATGTAATATGGAGATAGTAAAGAGAAAGGAGGTGATAGTTTGTTTAAGAAAAGATATGCTCTGATTCTTGCTTTGATTTTCTGTTTGACTACTACACTCTTCGTATTTACCAGCATTGGATATGACCCTTGGGTTGACCAAGATGAAGATGGGGATGTAGATGCTGATGACCTTTATGTGCTCTCACAAGAGTATGGCAGTTCTGGAGACCCAACAAAAAACGTAACAATAGTTGGACATGCCACCAAGCTTATTCATGCAGCTATCAATGTCTCTGTTGGTGTTGATGAGTGGTGGTTTTCAGATTTCATCTCGGTTGATGGCTACGCCAAAGTAACCGTTCTCATCTATATCAACACAACGTCTTACCGCTATTACCTTCGTGCTTACAGTGATGATACTACGGAGATGTGGTGGTATGTTGATGAAACCACTCCTTTGGAGACAGACTTTGTAAGGACTTACGATGTTATGCACCAGCGGATACGAATTCTGGTGCAGAACCTTGCCCTCGTGAGTAGACGACTATGGGTAGATGTCTATCTCATGGCTTAAAAGTCATGGCTTTACCAATCTTTTTTCCAAATATGCTAGATTATGGAATGAAGAAGTTACAGTCTGCTAGTTTTTAATATTCACTCCATCTAATCTTCTCATTTAGGTGATAGAATGTTGGATATACCATCTATCTCAGCAGTGGTAGCAGCAGTAGGAGTGATAGTGGGTGTTACTCTTGCTTACCTGGAGGTGAGAACCTTGGTCAAACAGAGACAAACAGACCTTGTCGCTAGACTTTATTCGACCATGGGAAGCAGAGAATTCCTAGAAGCATGGGATAGATTCATGAAAGGTGAAATCAAAGACCTCGACGACTTTGACAGAAAGTATAGTGTGGAAATAAATGAAATCGGCATATTCTTCGAAGGAGTAGGTGTTCTACTCCACAGAAAACTCATCGACATTGGCTTGGTTGACGACCTCTTCAGCTCACCTATCAAGATGACATGGGAAAAAATGAACCCTTTAGTAAAAGCCACTAGAAAAAAGCTTAACCTACCACAAATGGGTGAGTACTTCGAATACCTCTACAATGAGATGCAGAAGAGAGAACAAAGCCTACAGCAAACACAACAATAAACCCTTCATTGAATACTAGAACACTAGGAACATACAAGAGATTACAGAGGGTAGAGTAGCTTCTTCCATAAGTCATAAAAACCAAGGAAGAACATACTGTCAAGGTGTGACATAGAATGAAGAAGACTGCTTTGACTTTTTTCACAGTTTGTCTGCTATCCGCAGTGTTTCTGATGGAGTTATCTTTCAACGTTCAACCAGTTAAGGCAAATGGAACCATTTACATTAAGGCTGATGGAAGTATTGACCCTCCAACAGCAAATATTACCAGTATTGACGACGTCACCTACACCTTCACAGATAATAATCATGATGAGATTGTTGTAGAGCGGGACAACATTGTGATTGATGGAGCAGGCTACACTGTTCAAGGCACAGTAGCCACCGTATGCCCGAATTGTGGTACCCCTATCCCATCATTTAGAGCCGTCTGTCCAGGTTGTGGTAGCATCGTAGCTATTGGCAAAGGAATAGCCCTCTCATTCAGAAGCAACGTGACAATCAAAAACACAATCATCAGAAACTTTCTCTGGGGCGTCAGCCTTAACTCGACATCTCAAAGCGTTATTTCTGGTAACAACATAACAGATAACTTCGGTGGCGTCTTGCTCGGATATTCTTCAAACAATACCATCCACGGAAGCAGCATAGCAAATAACAGCTATGGCATCAATCTTGAACTCGGTTCTTCCGACAATGTCATTCAAGGAAGCAACATAACTGACAATGGGAAAGGTGTCGCAATAGTCAATTCGTCTAATAACACCATTTCTGGAAACAACATACTGAACAATACAGAAGTGGGCATCCATCTTTGGGAGGGCTCTAGAGGCAGCATCGTTTCTGAAAACAACATAATTAACAACGGTTATGGCGTCCGCATTGACCTCTACTCTTGGGACAATGTCTTATATCATAACAACTTCATAAACAACACGCACCAAGTCGCTCCCTACTCTATGGAAACACACACTTGGGATGATGGCTATCCTTCTGGTGGTAATTATTGGAGTGACTATGAGGAAAAATATCCCTTTGCTGAGGAGTTGGATGGTTCAGGTATCTGGGATACGCCATATGTCATTAATGAAAACAACCAAGACAACTATCCGATAGTTCCAGAGTTTCCATCATTCCTTGTTCTGCCACTGCTCATGATACCCACACTACTGATAGTCATCTTCTACAGAAGAAAACATTCTATGTAACTATACTAGTTCAAAAGCTATGAACTCTCTGTCTTCTGGATAGATTTCTCTCGCCATTCTATTTGCTTCAAAGATTGTTCTGGCACTAGGAAAGATTCTCTTATAGTCAAGGTCTTTGAGTATTCTAGCTAAAGAACCTCTATGGATTTTCACTATCCCCTTCCTTAGAATTCTCTCCTTTCCACACATCAAGACAGCTTCATCTCCTACTCTGCTGTTCTTCCATTGAGGCTGTACATTCTTTAGTACCACAATCATCTCTCCAGATTTGCACCGTTCAAAAAACTTTCTCTTAATCATAAACAGAGGCATTCTCTCTCCCCACAAACAACATTCTTTTACAAAAATAATCCAGCATTATTCCTTATACATCTTAGTGTCAATTGTGCAATATCCTCTCTGTACTTAAGAAGTCGCAATAAATCTCAACATGCTACGACCTTTACGTTTGTAAACCTTTATATCCGAGACAGAATCCTAAAACTAGAGAGGGTCGCCTTGGAAGCTGAAATGCACGATTCTACAAGTGCACTTCAAAGATTGATTGACGCCGAGAAGCTTCAATATTGCTATGAGTGCGGCATCTGCACAGCGAGTTGCCCCATGGTGGAGCTGCTTCCAGAACATTATCATCCAAGAACCCTCCTCCAAAGGATTTTTCTCGACCTAGACGGCGTGCTAAAGGAAGAGGCGCTATGGCTCTGTGCGTGGTGCTACAGATGCTACCGAAGGTGCCCCCAACAACTGCTGCTTCCAGAGATTTTTCTAAGAGCAAGAAAGCTCGCCGTGAAAAACGGCTATCTCGGAGGGCTTGAGGACGCCGCTGAACTAATCCACAAAGAAATCCCCCTCTCTGGAGTCTGCCAGCGAGTCTGTTTTCATCCAGAACGGGCTGAGATCGATGTTTCACAAACCATTGGCACAGACTATGAATTCAAAGAACAAGAGATAGTACTCCCCCCAAAGCAAAGGGATAAGATTGCCATCGTGGGGTCAGGTCCAGCAGGACTCACCGCCGCCTGCGAACTGATCAGAATGGGATATCAAGTCACCGTTTTTCAATCATCTTCTGAGCTCGGTGGGATGCTGAGAGAGTGCATGCCAACTTATCGGCTGCCCAGAAAAGTCCTTGAAGCCGACATCGAGCACATGAAGAAACTGGGCATAGAGTTCAGAACAGGCGTCACCATAGGCAGAGACCTAACCCTACAAGGACTCTCAAAAGAGGGATACAAGGCCGTGTTCCTAGCTACTGGGGCTCACAAGAGCAAACAACTCCGGATCGAAGGTACAGAGCTAAAAGGAGTCATCTACGCCCTAGATCTTTTGAGAAAGACCAACCTAGGAGAGGAGATTGACCTCGGAGAAAGAGTTGCTGTGATAGGTGGCGGTAACGTTGCTATGGACGCAGCAAGAACTGCCCTAAAACTGGGGGCCAAAGACGTCTCTATTCTGTACAGAAGGTCGAGAGAGGAGATGCCGGCGAATCCATGGGAAGCTAAGGAGGCAGAGAGCGAAGGCGTGAAGATCAGCTTCTTGGCGTCTCCAACAAGAATCTTGGGCGAGAATGGACAGGTTACTGCGATAGAGTGCGTCCGTATGGAATTGGGAGAGCCTGATGAGACCGGGAGGAGAAGACCTACACCGATTGAGGACTCGGAATTCACGACTGAACTTGATACAGTAATACCAGCCATCGGAGAAAGCCCTGACCTTTCATTCTTGCCAGAAGAAATTGAGGTTAGCGAGCAGAACACGATTTTGGTTGACCCCGTTACAATGACGACTAATCTCCCTGGTGTCTTTGCTGGCGGAGACGTCGTTTCTGGACCTGCGACCGTGATCGAAGCGATAGCGGCTGGCAAACGGGCCGCCCTCTCCATCCGTCGCTACCTAAAGGGTCAAGACACCAAGGGTGGAGAGATTGAGGTTTCAGTGAGGCACGAAGGAAGATGACTGAAGCACACTCATCCAAACCCGAACAAGAGACTAGGATAGGCGTCTACGTCTGCCACTGCGGACTAAACATAGCCGGCTCAGTTGACTGCGAGGACGTTGCAAAGTTCGCATCTACCCTGCCCCACGTTGCACTCTCAAAGGACACCCTCTACACATGCTCAGACCAAGGCCAAGAAGAAATCAAAAACGACATCAAAGAACACAAGCTCAACCGTGTCGTCGTGGCCTCCTGCTCCCCACGGCTGCACGAGCCAACCTTCAGAAAAGCATGCGAAGAAGCAGGACTGAACAAATACCTCTTCGAAATGGCCAACATCCGCGAACAGTGCAGCTGGGTCCACCTATACGAAAAGAAGAAAGCCACAGAAAAAGCTAAAGACTTGGTCCGAATGGCTGTTGCCAAGGCTACGCTTCTTCAACCTCAAGAGGAGATCGAGGTTCCAGTCGCTCAGAAGGCATTAGTCATTGGCGGGGGCGTTGCCGGAATCCAGGCTGCCCTCGACTTGGCGGATACTGGCTACAAAGTGTACCTTGTGGAGAAGGAACCGAGCATAGGCGGAAGGATGGCGCAGATCGACAAGACGTTCCCAACCATGGACTGCTCCATATGCATCCTCGCACCCAAGATGTCTGATGCGGGCAGACACCCGAACATCGAGCTGCTGACAAACAGCGAGCTCACGGAGGTTGAGGGCTACATCGGAAATTTCAAAGTCAAGGTATTAAAGAAGCCGAGATACGTCACGGACGACTGCACAGCATGCGGAGAATGCATAGAAGCTTGTCCAGTCACGGCCCCGAACGAATTCGATATCGGCCTGTCGACGAGGCATGGCATCTACACCCCCTTCGCCCAAGCCGTTCCCTCCACTTACATCATCGATAGGGAGTTATGCCTCAACCAAGATGATGTAATGACCTGTGACGAATGCTTGAAGGCTTGCGACAGAGACGCCATAGATTTTGAGATGCAACCTGAAACTCTGGAGTTAGAAGTTGGCACAATCATAGTCGCCACAGGAGCAGATGTATATGACCCCACCTCATTGGTGAACTATGGCTATACAAGATTTCCAAATGTGATCACGTCTTTGGAATTTGAACGGCTCATAAACGCGGGTGGCCCTTCTGGAGGTCGTTTGATAAGACCTAGCGACATGCAAATTCCCGAAAGAGTAGCTTTCGTTCAGTGTGTCGGCTCCCGCTCCGCCAAAAGTGGAAATCTCTACTGTAGCAACGTTTGTTGCATGAACACCATCAAGGACAGCCTTCTGATAAAGGAGCACTGGCCCGAAACCGAGATCTACGTGTTTTATGTTGACATCAGAGCCTACGGGAAAGGCTTTGAAGACCTCTACAAGCGAGCCAAGAAAGAAGGCGTAAAATTCATTCGTGGATTACCTGCAGAAATAGTGGAGAACAAAAATAGCGGCAAATTGTGGCTGACGGGAGAAAACACCCTGCTAAAGGAATTATACAGAATCAATGTCGGAATGGTTATTCTATCCATCGGCATCGAACCACGACGAGACAGCGACGTAATCCAACGTCTCTTCACCCTCTCCCGAACTTCTGATGGCTTCTTCATGGAAGCTCACCCAAAGCTGCGCCCCGTGGATGCCCCAACGGGGGGAGTGTTCCTTGCCGGTTGCGCAGAGTCCCCAAAGGACATCAAGGACAGCGTGACCCAAGCGAGCGCCGCAGCAGCTCGCGCAGGCATCCTGATGGCGAAGGGGAAAGTGACGGTTGAAGCGATCACACCGAGGATAGATGTGGAAACCTGCACTGCTTGCGGGTTGTGTACCAGAGTCTGTCCTTACAATGCGATAACTGTCAACAAAGAGCTAGAACGAAGCGAGGTAATAGAGGCAGCCTGCGCTGGCTGCGGCACCTGTGGCGCGGAGTGCCCATTCGGCGCCATAGTCATGAGGCATTTCACCGACGCCCAAATCTACGCCCAGATCGACGCCGCAACAGAGCAAGATGCAGACGAGAAGATTGTGGCTTTCTGCTGCAACTGGTGCGCCTATGCTGGCGCGGATTTCGCCGGGGTCAGCAGGATGCAGTATCCTGCGAACGTGCGTATAATCCGAACTATGTGCTCGGGCAGAGTATCTCCGAAGTTTGTTGAGAGGGCCTTTGCAAGAGGGGCAGCAGGGGTGCTGGTTGCTGGTTGTTACTTGGGGGACTGCCACTACATTGACGCCAATTACCAGACCAAGAGAAGGGTTGAGAAACTCTGGAAGAAGATGGATAGGCTAGGTTTAGACAAGAATCGGTTGCAGCTGGCCTGGATAACCGCTTCTGAGGGAGGGAAGTTTGCGTCAAAGATCAAAGAGATGCAGAGCATAGTGGACAGCGTCACCAGAGAAGAGATAGAGAAATCCAAGATGATGGAAAGAGAAGCCCGGTGATTCACATTGCCTGCGAAACTTTGGCGTAAACCATTAGACTCAGAAAAGATCAAGACTCCCAAAGGCAAAGTGCACATAATAAAGGACAGATGTAAAGGATGCGGATTGTGCATCGACTTCTGTCCTATGAAGGTTCTCCAAGCGTCTGACAAGCTAAATGACAAGGGCTATCGCCTCCCTGAACTCGCTGAGGAACCCGAAAAGGGAAAGGTCTGCGTCGCCTGTGGCTTCTGTCAAATTATCTGTCCAGAGTATGCTATTTGGGTTGAAGAGGTGAAGGAAGGCTCGACGGAGGGAGATGAATGAGAAAGGCGGCTTTAGCTGGTAAACACTTCTGGTACGGAGACATCGCCATAGCAGAAGGTGCCATAGCCGCTGGCTGCCGCTTTTTCGCCGGGTACCCTATTACACCAGCCAGTGAGATAGCTGAGCGCATGTCCAAGAGGTTTCTAGATGTGGATGGGGTGTTCGTCCAATTTGAGGATGAGCTTGCCTCAATCGCCGCAATCCTAGGAGCCTCATGGGCAGGAGCGAAGTCGATGACCGCGACTTCTGGACCTGGATTCAGCCTGATGCAGGAAAACATTGGTTTGGGAGTCATGATGGAGACCCCTACGGTCATTGTTAACGTGCAACGCGGATCTCCAAGCACGGGCCTCCCCACCCTTACAGCTCAGGGGGACGTTATGCAATCGAAATGGGGAAGCCACGGACACTATGAAATAATCGCCCTTTCACCAGACTCACCGCAGAACGCCTTCGACCTTACAATACGTTGCTTCAATCTTGCCGAGAAATATCGGGTTCCAGTGATCCTTCTCACAAGCGAGACCGTCGGGCACAGTGCGGGGAAAGTCATTGTCCCCCCAGAAGATGAAATAGAACTTATACAAAGGAAGAAGCCCAAGGTTGCGCCGGAAACGTATTTACCCTACGAACCAGACGAGGACCTAATTCCACCAATGGCCTGTGCGGGTGAGGGATACGCCCTCACCACAACGGGTCTCACCCATGATGAAAAGGGCTATCCGGATATGAGTCCTGAGGCCCAAGAGAAGCTCATCAGGCGGCTGAATGACAAGATTCGAAAACACAGGGAGGAGATAGTGGAAGTAAGAGAGGAAGAGATGGATGACGCCGAAATCGTGGTTGTTTCCTACGGGCAGGTTTCTCGTCCAGCTAAAAGAGCGGTCAAAATGGCGAGAGAAAAAGGGATCAAAGCTGGAAGCATAAAGCTTGTCACCATTTGGCCCTTTGCAGAACACGTCATAAGAAAGTGGGCGAAACAAGTTGACTATTTTCTGGTCCCGGAGTTGAATTACGGTCAGATCTACTTGGAGGTGAAGAGGGAAGCCGCAGGATATGCAAAAACCATCTTGCTTGCGAGGATGGGGGGGAGATTAATCACCCCCGAAGAGATTTATCAAGAAATTAGGAGAATTAGCAGAAAGTGAGCAAACAGGTAGTGGAACAAACAGATCAGGAACTGCATCCCATGGACAAGTGGCTCAGATCTGAGCGGATGCCACACATATGGTGCCCAGGATGCGGCATCGGCCCCACGTTGTATGCATGGGTCAGAGCGCTTGAAAGAGTTGGCATACCACGCGACAAAGTCGTGTACGTGTCGGGAATAGGTTGCTGTGGCAGGGGATGCGGCTATCTCGAAGTGGACGGTTTTCACACGACCCACGGCAGAGCCATTCCCTTCGCTATCGGCATTAAACTCACAAAGCCGGAACTGTGCGTGAACGTCATATCTGGAGACGGCGACCTTTTCTCCATAGGGGGAAACCACTTCATCCACGCATGTAGGAGAAATGTTGATCTCCTCGTCATCTGCACCAACAACTTCATCTACGGCATGACAGGAGGCCAACTGGCCCCCACCACCCCCATAGGAGACTACACCACCACCTCCCCCTACGGCAATATCGAGCATCCCTTCAGTACCCCTCATCTGGCTGACGCCGCTGGAGCAGTCTACGTCGCTAGATGGACCAGCGTTCATGTGAGACGGTTGGAACAATCTATTGCTGAGGCTCTGAAGATTAGGGGCTTTCGGTACATTGAAGTCTTGTCACCGTGCCCAATCAATTATGGACGAAGAAACAGATTTCCTGAACCCGATGATATGGCGAAATGGCTGAGGAAGTCCTCAATCATCAGAAATGGAGCAGATACTAGCGAGGTTCAGATCGAGAAGGGAAAGCCTCTGATCCTAGGCAACTTTGTCAAACGGGTGGGAAAGCCAACATATTATGACGCCATG
>Ga0209636_10004010_pt1 | contig 15048 bp, 12 predicted proteins | sample DeeMarSWOR152_54_FD_187464 | JGI IMG/M metagenome (GOLD analysis project Ga0209636, IMG submission 187464) | Marine sediment microbial communities from White Oak River estuary, North Carolina - WOR-1-52-54 (SPAdes) (version 2) | ecosystem: Environmental > Aquatic > Marine > Intertidal zone >...
GCCAAAATTTACGGAGCCGCCTCCGTAGGCGTGGCCGAACTTGACGAAAACACCCGCAAACTAATTTATTCATTTGATGGCTGGGATAACCGGAAATGGGAATTTGAGGATGTGGACAAGGCTTACAAGACGAAAAAGAAAAAGGTGATACCATATAAGGCACAATGGGTCATTGTCTACACCGTCCGCATGTCACAGCCAACCATGGCCCTAGCACCGAGCGTATTAGAAGAAGCAGCCACCTCCATGGGCTATTCCGAGGGCACTTCGGTTCAGCTCCGCCTCCAGCAGTTCATAAACAGGTTGGGCTACCAGTGCCTGGCTGATGGTAGCATGGGCACCTCAGGTAACAGCCCCGGTTTTGGTGTGCTGGCTGGTCTGGGCGAGCTCAGCCGTTTGAACCGGATGATTTCGCCAAGATGGGGGCCCATGGTGCGGGTGTTCAAGGTGATTACTGACCTGCCGCTGGCTCCCACCAAGCCCATAGATGCCGGCATATTCCGCTTCTGCCGCGACTGCAAGAAGTGTGCCGAGTTATGCCCCTCTAACGCCCTCAGCATGGAAACAGAGCCCTCATGGGAGGTAGAGGGGCCCTGGAATAACCCCGGTGTCAAGACATACTACGAAAAAGCGCCCAACTGCTTCTCACAGTGGCTGAAATTAGGCGGGCACGACTGTGGCATCTGCTTGGCCTGTTGCCCCTTGTCCAAGCAGGATACATCATTTATACACATACACGATTTTGTCAGGCAAGTTATATCCACCACGCCGGTGTTCAATAGAATGCTCACAAAGCTGTATACCGACCCCGGTTACGGTAAGGACGCCGAAGCATGGTGGGAACTCGACCTGCCCCCACATGGCTATAAAAACACTTAAGGGATTTAATATAAATCTCAACTAATTGAACGAAGCTATTTTTTGGCTATAATGGCTATACTTAACATTAAACTCAAATGGAAAATCTAATGAGGAGGTAAAAATGCCTATTGTTCACGTAGATTTCTGGGAGGGCGTTGGAGAGGAAAAAGTTAAAACGATGATACGGGGTATAACAAACGTTATCGTTGATTTGGGCGTCCCAGAACAAGCTGTAGAAGTAATCGTTTATGAAATCCCCAAAACGCACTGGGGCATTGGTGGTGAGCCAGCTTCAGAAAAACTCAAAGATATATCACCACCCAGGTAGCGGCTAACCTTCGTGCCTTCTACTTAAACATTCGTGAAGGGCATACAATCTGGCTCAGAAGACGCCGACAAAAGGCGATGGCCTCTTCCTCAACACTACTATGCTCCAGCGCAACTTGAGTAGTCTCCACCACCTGGTCAAGAGACTGAAATTCTGGCGTCAACTACAACATACCCCTTCCCCTCCTCTTGAGCCTTCACCGGATTGAGGTCCATCTCTTCTATCTGGGGCAAGTCTTCCACCATAGCAGAAACTCTCAGCAGGAGGTCTTCAAGAGCCCTAACGTCAGTCGGCTTGGAGCCTCGCCAGCCGGCAAAGAGCTGGTAAGCCTTCACCGCATGCACCATCTCCTGGACATCGATGTCAGTCAAGGGGTGAATACGGAATGTAATATCCTTGAGAAACTCGGCATAAACGCCGCCCATACCGAACATAATCAGAGGACCGAAGGAAGTGTCCTGGGTTAGGCCGACGATTACCTCAATTCCCTCAGATATCATCGGTTGAATGGTGACACCCTGCATCTCATCGGCTCTTCCCAGACCCTCAAGGCGTTCTCTGATTTGGTTAAAGGCTTGTTTTACCTCACTTGCTGAGTGGCATGGGAGAACCACTCCTCCAACTTCAGTCTTGTGGATTATCTTGTCCGAGAGGAGCTTAACTGCAACCGGGAAGCCAATTTCTTCAGCCGCCCTGGCTGCGTCCTTCGCTGTCTTTACTGACTTCGACGCCACGATATGGATTCCATAGGCGTTGAGCAGATCGGAGATGGAGGAAGCTTCCAGCCAGAGAGGGCGGGTAGAGCTCTTCTCTAAGGCTGACGCCACTACCTGATGGGCCTTTTCCTTATTGATCCCTGTCAGTTTGGGAACCACCCCCTTTGGTCTTCGTAGCCACCGACTGTACTCACACGCCCCAGCGAGGGCAACCGCAGTATGCTCCGGGAAGGTGAAATTGGGTATGCATCCACCATCTTTGGAATCGTACTCAATACCAGCACCACGCGAACCCATAAATGAAGCTACTAATGTCTTGCCACGTCTGCGAAACTCCGGTGCCTGCTCCCTTATGGCATTGGCTACTTCCTCAGCCCGCACAAGTATCGGCGGGATAAAGATGACTATCACAATATCTATGCCATCATCATGCGCCAGAATTTCCAGTGCCCGGCTGTAATCCTCGGGGGAAGCCTCAGCCGTCATATCAATGGGATTGGCAAGGCTGGCTCGGGATGGGAGAAAACTCTTTAGCTTTGAGACGCTCTCATCCGAAAGAGTCTGCAATTCCAGTCCTCTATCAGCACAGGCATCGGCGGTCATAATGCCCGGCCCCCCTCCATTGGTGAGAATAGCCACTCTTTTCCCCTGAGGGACGGGTTGGTGGTATAACAGGTTAGCCACTTCAAAAAGCTCTTCCAGTGTATCCACCCGGACCATTCCAGTCTGGGCAAACAATGCTTCAGAAGCTACCTCACCAGTAGCCAGCGCCCCGGTATGTGAGGTAGCAGCCCGGAAGCCTGCCGAAGTACGTCCGCTTTTCACCACAATCACCGGCTTGGTGGGCGTGATGCTGCGGGCTATGCGGACAAACTTCTTGGGATTGCCGAAAGATTCCAGGTAAAGGAGGATGACCCTGGTAGACGGGTCCTTTCCCCAGTATTGGACCAGATCGTTGCTGGAAACATCAGCCCTGTTACCAATGCTGACAAATGTGGAAAGCCCGATGTTCAGGTTCCTGGCATACTCCAGGATAGTCTGCCCAAGAGCACCACTTTGAGTACCCATGGCAATGCCGCCTAGGGGAGGGAAAGTGGGGGAGAAAGTAGCGTTCATACTAATCTCTGGATCAGTGTTGACGATGCCCATGCAGTTGGGTCCCACTATGCGCATACCATAGCGCCGAGCAATTTCAAGTATCCCATCCTGCTTCTTCTTTCCTTCAGGGCTGCTCTCGGCAAAGCCTGCTGTTATTACAATTACTCCGCGCACTCCTTTTTGCCCGCACTCTTCCATCAGCCGGGGGACTGTATCAGCCGGGGTGATAATAATGGCAAGGTCCACCTCCCCAGGTATATCCAAGACAGACGGATATGTCTGCACTGCGGCGACCACTTTGGCGTTGGGATTCACCGGGTAGACGACTCCCGTAAACTCATGCTGCAACAAATTACGGAAAAGCCTGTTGCCGATAGTGAGATTTCTGCGTGAGGCTCCAATAACAGCTATGGAGCGAGGCTTTAATACAGCCTCGAGCGAGGCAACGTCGAAAGCTTTCTCTTGCTCCGAGGGCACCCATTCCATATCAAATCCACCGTTGATGACGCTTCGAATAATTATATTGCAAAATGGTGGTTTGTGTCTAATGCGGGGATTGGACTAGAGCTACACCGGTCTTTGTTAAATCCCGTCGCGGCTCTATTCCAGGTCTACATCTGCCTCAGGCGCTATGGATGGCAAAGTGAACAGTCCGATGTATTGTATCCTCTGGGGCCTCGATGTATAATCCAACATCGGTGACCGCAGAGCCTATAAATCGATTGAAAGGAGGCAACAGATAATGGCAAAAATCACTGATGAAATGAAGGATATTGCGAGCAAGACGAAGGGATTCGCTCTAGCCACAGCGACTAAAGATGGCGATCCCCATGTAATTCCTGTTGGTTTCGGCAAGGTGTTCTCAGATGACGAAATCTTGCTGGTTAACGTCTTTATGAAGAGAGCATTGGAAAACATTAAAGCAAACCCAAAGGTAGCTGTCTCAGTTTGGGACTATGATGGCTTGAAAGGATATGAGTTCAAAGGCATTGCCAGGATTGAAACTTCGGGTAACGCTTTTGAGGATGGCGTTAAAATGGTGAAAAGTGTGTTCCCTCAATTTGATGCCAAGGCCGCGGTTGTCGTGAAGGTAGATTCGATTTATGATGCAGCTCCGGGACCTGAAGCCGGCAAGTTGGTAGGTTAAGTTCTTTGTTAAATTCCGCAGCCACTCGCTTGACAGAATAGTAAGAGCAGGCCTCTGTCTTGTGTCAGACTGGACAATCTGGCTCTTTGTTACGTTCGTACACCGGGTTGCTGCATTTGTATTTTAGGGTATTGACAACCATATAAATGAAGACTAGACTAGAGCTTTACCATGTGAAACCATCTTAAAATCATATATTGGGGATGAGGCGATGATAGAAGGGCACCAGAACCGCTAAATCAGGATGCGGTGGCTGGTGCCCTTTTCGCTTATTCAATCACAATAGCGGGAAGGAGGTGATGCCAATTTAAAAAATACCCGGATTAACCATTATTCATAACCAAAGGAGGAGAAAAATGAAATTTCTAACCATAACCAAGATGAAGGACACGGCATCTACAGTTTCGCCGTCAGTAATGAGGCCGCTCATGGAGGCAACTTCTGATTTAATGAATCAGGAAATGAAGGCGGGCAGAATCTTGGAAGCTTACTTCATGGCCGGGTCGGGGCGTTCCATGGTTATTTCTGAAGCCAAGAGCGCCGAAGAAATCGTGCAAAGAATTAGTGCACTACCCGTAGGGGGATTTATGGATTTCGAGACATACGTGCTGGCTAACTTCAATGAGGCAATGAAAGCCCATATTGAGGCCATGAAGGCGGCGGAAAAGATGTTCCCCGGACCACCCAGGTAGCTCACTCAGGCCATACTGGATTAGTTTAGTCATAAACTTTGATAGTCAGTCGTAAACTCGGCTCATAATTTGTGATGTCCCAGCATCCCAGGGACACCATACCAATCAGGCCTACTACAAATCAGGTATTATATCCCCTGAGCTTGTGCCAAAAAGCTACAGAAACAAGGAGGGAGTCCCTACAGGGACTCCCTCTCTTTGTGACAAGATTGGATGGTCTAGTTAGGCTAAGGGTCTAGGGGGTCAAAATCTGGATCCATAAACATCAGGTAGTGGTTGCTTTCGGCACTGTTCATGGCCTCCAGGATGTCCTTGGCAAGGAGTAGATCATCCTTGTCCATGATTCCAATGTAACCCTCAATAAGATAGAGCAGCTCCATCACTGTGCCATCGGCTGTATCAGGAACCCCGTCTTCATCAGTGTCGATGTAAACTATAGCGTCGGGATCCATTGCCCAATCTGGAGAACCATAGGTAGCGGGGTTACCGTCTGTCCATCCCTCATAGGACTTGACGCTGAGCCAGGCGGCTAGTAGCTGTTTCTCTAGCAGGTCTGTCGCCTTCCCCACAGTCATCTTGCCTTTCACTGGATCTAGAAGGGTACGGATTAACCCCCCAGCAGTGGGGCCGGGATCACCCATGCCAAAGTATGTCGACTGGGTATCAACGGCAGTCGCAAGTTCTAGCATATCAGCGGGGTCTATATGGTTGTCCCAGTTGCCCCAGAAGCCAATGGTGCGTGGTAGCCACTGGAAGATACGTACCTTCCAGGTGACATCCCTGACGACAACGCGGCTTTCCAGTATAGGCTCGAAGGCACCAGCCATGGCACTGTTCGTGAAATCACTGTATGTTATGCCCCGGCACACAAGCGTGTGGTCCAGGCTGAAATACCAGGTCTCGCACGGCTCGAACACACCATTTCTATTGAGGTCACCCCTATTGTGTTCACCGTCACGGCCCAGGACTTCAATAGCATCCTCTCCAAGTGTGGTATCCCTGACCACTAGTATCTCCAGAGGTGTATCGCCGCAGTTATGCAGCCCGTAGTAGTAGGTGATCTCGGTGCCGTTGTAGTAGGCGGGAGGCTCCTCAACTGTCCATTTCTCAAGCTCGATGCAGGGATGCAGTATGATGACTCTCACGCGATCACTCTGGTCTCTTACCCTGGTAGGAGATTCCAAACCAGTTCCGGCTACAGCTGTGGCAATATTCACAATTGCTGGACGATCGCACGGGTCAGGCACGGTGTAATTACCACGGAAGTACCAAGTCTCACATGGGTCTAGCTTGCCGTTCTGATTAAGGTCCCCCCTGTTATAGGGACCGCCTCCAGGCATTACTGGAGTGACAGTAATCGGCAAGCTATCGAATACTGCTACTGGGCCAAGCGGGATATTGCCGTCGTTGTGCACCCTATAGAGATAGTTGATGGTGTCACCTTCATAGACATATTCCCTATCAGCCTCCTTGGTTATCTCGAGACTCGGGTTAGCCAATTCGATTGTGGTCTCCGCAATAAAGTTGGATGCCGTCGTGTGACGCTCGGCGAAGAACAGGTCGAAATCATAATTATTGCCCTCCTCGAGCCCCAGTGTGTCCAATTCAACACTTGCAAAACTTGCCGAGTGCACACCGCCTAGGTCTATCACCAGTTGATCATCGATGAAGAGCCAGAGGTCATCGTCACCGCTGAAATTGAACACCTCTCCGCCCTGATAGGTGAAACTGTGGTGCAATTCCATAGTGAAGTGATAGTTGTGGTTTGGGTTGCCGTCATTCCCGAACAGTTCACCGTCTATGGGGAAGAAAGACGAGTTAGAATACTTATACTTGGTGCCGTCCCAGGTGAACGTCAGCGTAGTGTCCGAAGAATTGTTCACTGTGGGGTCGTCATTATACCATTGATCAAACTCCGGTTCCCCAGTGGTTGACCCAAGAGAGCCTGGTCCAGCGTATACGGGTTTATCGTCTGAGCCGAGTGTGGTATCAACAATCCCAGAGTCAATACCGTAGGTGACACTCGCCTCAAAGTCCGGATGTTCGTAACAGCCGTCACTCCCGGGATTACCCCAACCCACACCATGAAAGTCTCGGATGGTCACGGGTAAATCAATGGTGGTAGGGCCATTGGCTGCTACTGGTACCGCCATCGGTATCGTTAGCCCAAGCGCCAGGACCATTGCCAGTATCGGGAATAATACTTTCTTTTTCACTTTTTTTCTCCTTTCATTTATTTTTTTGCCTTATCGCCCGTCGACCTCGGGCATTGCGGCAAGTCTTCTGATTATCCTTGTAATCTTTGCCAGCTATCACCTCCTTTCATTAATAATAAACCGCACTTTGTAAAGTGCGGTTTCATCATTGGCTCCCCACCACCCAAATGACCAACTACAGGTGGTGGTTCGACGCCCACCTTTTGGTTTTATATTTTATTGAACTACTTTTTTACTATAGAGTTCTCCTTTGATTGTCTATCGGGTGTGCATAAAGCTGACTTTGTATTACTTCGTGAACAGGCCCTCTTTGTATGATTAGTCGTCGAAAGTCCAAAAATCCCTCACATACACTATTTCCCACTGACACTCAATCTTAAACAAAACATGTATAAATGGTCAAGATGCCTTTAATTAACTTTTCTTAACAATATTTACCGATTTTAGAAATTCCAGGGACACCATACCAATCAGGCCTGCTACAAATCAGGTATCATGTCACCAGAATACCCGGGGGGAGAACAAGGGGCTGGGGCTTTACCCCAGCCCCCTATCTGTACTGTTAACTTCCGGTAGCTAATCTTCTAGCTGCAGGTAGTCTTCACCCTTCACCATTCTGACTAGCTCGATAGTTACGGAACCTTGGCCAACCATGGCCATGGCTTCGAATTTACCCTCTTCAGCGGCACCATTGGCAATAATTTTTGCCTCTACTGTAATAACATGGTTGCCAGGCGTTAGGTCTGCTACAACGAAGTTAAACGAGTTGGCAGACATGGTGTTGAGGATGAGTTCCAGTTCCTCTGGCTCAAGACAATCGTAGATGATGGTCACATCACCGGTGTCTGGATCAACATATATGCATTCCGCGGTGAATATGCCCATGAACTTCGCCGACAAAGTCTGCTCCCTCTCATTGAATGTCACCTGTCTTGGGAATGCGACGCCTGCTTCCTGCTCTGCGCCCGGGGCGACTGTCGTATAGTTGCCATCAACACCCACTCGCACCATTACCTTAGCATGGGCCGTGGATGAGTCCCAATCAGGGTCACCCTCGTAATTTCGCTTACTCTTCACGTGAGTCCGAGTATAAAGCCCGGTCTCCAGGGAAACATCGATGATAAGGTCCTTCTGGTTGGGTGTTTTGATGTTTTGCGTAAGGATTGTCGTCCAGTTGCCGGTGTAGTTTTCTGAGCTTCCAGTTAGGTTCCCGGGAGCGGCTCCGCTTGGTTCATCTGGCTTCCACTCGAGTAGGGTTAATTCACTTACCTTTGCCGTGGCCTTAGAAGCTCGTATTCCGTTGCTGGCCCAAACCGCTCCGGCGCCCAATGCGACTGCCAGAACCACTGCCAGTGCTATTAGTATTGACTTCCTCATTTGATTTTCTCCTTTCATTTATTATTTTCCGTATAATTATATCTGTCGACTTCAGATATAAGGTTTTGACTTATTAATCTTTGCCAGCTATCACCTCCTTTCATTAGTAAAAAAACCGCACTTTGTAAAGTGCGGTTTCATCATTGGCTCCCCACCACCCAAATGACCAACTACAGGTAATGGTTCGACGCCCACTTTTTGGCTTCTTTTATATTTTATTGAATTACTTCTTTACTATAGAGTCCTCCTTTGATTTTCTATCGAGCGTGTATAACGCTGGCTTTGTACTACTTCGTGAACAGACCCTCTATATATGATTAGTCGTCGAAAGACTAAAAATCCCTCACATCCTCCATTTTTTATTGTATGTTTACTTTGTACTACTTCGTGAACAGACTTTCCACATATGACCAGTTGCCGAAAGATTAAAAATCCCTCAAATCCTCCATTTCTTGTGGTATATCGAATATGGATAACACCGATAATTAATCTTAAACGAAACACGAATAATCAGTCAAGATAACTTTAATTCACTTTACTTAACAATACTTACCGATTTCAGGCATTCCAGGGACGCCATATCAATCAGGCCTGCTATACATCAGGTATTATGTCCCCAGAATACCCCTGAGCTTATGCCCGTAATGCTACAAAAATAGGAGAGGGAGCCCTTTCGGGGGCTCCCTCTCTTCATATCCTTCGCTGCTATCGTTTACTCTTTGACGTTGCCGAAATGTCCCAATTCAAAGCGAAGTTTTCCAGCGACAGCAAGGCAAAGTATCCTCACTTCTATTCTTCGAACGTAGTCCCGTCGACCGGATAGAACCTTATTTGCAGCAGCTTTGTGCCGTCGTTAACCAGGTCCTGCTCCGTAACCACAAGGTCCGCGATATTGAAGATCCACATCCCCTCCTCCTCGCTGAAGTACCAGGCCATCGGTGGGTCCAGATCAGCGTTATAAGCCAGCCATTCCTCTATTATGTCAATTGAGTCGTTATCATTTCCAAAGATAGGATGTTCGTCATATAGATTTGGATCAAAACCTTCATCAATGATAATATCCCACGCATCAGTTGGCACATCACAATCATTTATTTGACCATCTGGCTCCGGATCAGTCACATTGCCACACCATCCACTAGTGCTGTTGCCAATATCGAGGCCCTCATGCACAACCCAACCTACGTAAGTGAACAGACGAGTTATTTCTGTGGCCTTGGACCTCCCTTTTCCTTTTGTTACCCCCGGCTCAAATCTTACGTACGTCTCATTTTCGGCGACATACACGTCCTGACGGACGATGAGGCCCAGTGCTAACAGAGGATCATCAGGGCATTCTGTAAGATCCCCGAAAGCAGTCTCGTCGCCTGTGCAATTGCAAGCCTGTACTACTACGTTCGGATACAAGATTACAGAACTTGCGTCGCCATCGTTTGATGAGTTGTTTGGTTTTCCTAGAATTCTCCCAAAGACATAATAGCCTTCCGCTTCATATGGCAACTGCACCTTCGCTGGGTCACCATCAAAACCGGCGCAAGGGTCAAGTGCTATCAACTCTGTAAGATGTCCTTTCTTGTTCGACACATATTCTATTGTTGCAGGACCATATTCAGGGACGAACACTGAACCTCCGCCTGGCGTATCATTGCAGGCAAAGTCGGCCTTTTTCCCATGGATGTTCAGGTTGTAATGTGGTCCGGCTGGAAATCCATTTGGCCTTGGAATGAGCTGATTGTCCTCCCCAGCATGTTGTGGTTTGGCTGCCATGGCTATCGAAGCCCCCAAGACCAGCGCAACCAAGACCAGGACCGATACTACAACTATCGCAATTCTTTTCAATTCTTACCTCCTTTCGCGTTTTGTTTGCAATTGTGTTTCCATCGCTATAGATTTATGTCTTGCTCTTCCGTGTCAGCTCTCACCCCCTTTTCAAGTTTTTGCCTTATCGCCGTTGACTTGCCATTGCCATCATACCACACATTTCCTTCCAGTCAATTGCATTATCCTCACTTTCCCTCCAAAAGCCTCTAGAAAATAGTCATGGGACTTTTGGGGCAGGCAAAGGCTGTCGTGCTCAAGACATAGGACTTCTGGGTGATAGACAAGGAAAGAGGCTTAAGTTAACATAAATGAAGTCCTGTAAAGATGAATGAGGTGGAGAGAGCATGGAAGCGAAAAGAAGTAATTCAGGGATGTTGACCACCACTGAGGTGGCTCACCTGCTCCATGTTCATCCCAACACAGTGAGGCACTGGGCGAACAAGGGGCTTCTTCCCGTCTATCGCCTGGGCACCAGAGGGGACCGCAGGTTCAAGCGGAAAGAAGTGGAGGCCTTTATCGAGCCTGATAGCCACAAATCACAATAGCCCAAAGGCTGCCTCAATAGAGGCCAGCCGTAAGTAAACGCAGCCGAATTCCAGGGACACCATGCCAACCGGGCCTACTGCAAATCAGGTATTATGTCCTCAGAATACCCAAAGTCAGGGATGTGCAATGGCGATTCGGTGCATCACACAAATCAATGAAAAATCTGGGAAAACAAGCTTGACAGTATGGGAGGGTGATATAATATAAACTAATATCTAGGAAAACTAAACTGTTACCAGTTAATTACGTTGGGGGAGGTGAGTTAAATATGGCGAATCGTTTTCAATCTAAATGGTTTATGCTGTTTGTTGGAATAGCCATTGGGGCTCTGGCTGTGTTGGGGTTTAGTTCATTATGGGGTGTGCCATCTCTTCTCGGTGTCAGGCCTTGTATTGTTGAAGGTTATTCCAATGGCGCGAACTATGACTGCACAGCAATAGGAGTGTCAAAGTCAAAGGACCTAGGGCCGGGGGAAGGGTATGTCATCGCAGGAGCAATGTGGCGGGAATTTGACGGGCCATGGCACCAAGGTGGAGCGCCACCAAGCTTAGCTCAGCCGAACACAGGTCAGAAAGTGCGGCTTGGAGTAGTGTATGTCAAACCGACGCAAGAAGGGCCAGGTGGCCCTGTCGTGGCTTGGATAGAAGTCTTGAGTGAATAAAAGTGAATCCTCTAGAGGTTTAGTTCTAGTTATTGGCGACTTCGGTAGATTCTTCCCAAGCTAAATAAAGCCGGGCGGCAGTTCCCGAACTTTTCTTCGCAAAGAAGCCGCTTATCCAAGACCCGTAGCATAAATCTATTGTCTCCGACGCCAGACGCCGAGCATAGCCTGAGACTCATGAATCCGCTGTTCTGTTTTGCTTCCCCCCAAGCAATAAATTACTCAGACCTTTTCTTGATATATCCAGCGATTGACAGGTATTATATGAGACTCGAACTTATCCTGTAATCGGGGCCGATGATGAAGAAGATAATGGTTATCTTAGCTAACTACGCCGATACTGAGGAGGGCTATGGCTTGCTGGGTCCGCAGATGGCAGCCACCATTATCCAGAATAATACCGGCTATGAGTGTGTTGTATTAGCAGTAGGTCACGATTTTGATAAGGAACTCATCAAGAAAAATGTAATTCAACTCGCTGGCAGCGAAAGACCGATTATCGGCTTCAGCAGCCTCGGAGGTCGTCCCGAGTTCTGGGAGCTGGCTGAGGAACTGAAGGCAGAAGGGGCTATAACCATTGTGGGTGGTCCTCAAGCTGACGTCGATTATATAGGGGAGACAGGTTGGGAACAATATCCCCACCGATTTCCCGGGGTAAAGGATAGCTTCAGTCTTGCCCTCCAGGGACCTGCTGAGCAGCTAATCCCCTTTATTAATTCTCAGGGCAAAGAGGTGCCTGAGAAAATCTCGGGGGCGCTTTTTACTCAGAACGGCATATGCCGGATAAATGAGCGGGATAAGTGGAATGGAGACTTTCTGAGGAAGGTCAACTGGGGGAATCTGTATAGACTGGGCCCATCGGGACTGGAGCCAGTGTCTGTAACCAGCGCCCAGGTGGTACAGCAGATAGGGTGCCCTTACGCTGCCAAGACGGTGAGGGTCAGCATCGATTATCCAACTAACTTGAAAGACGTCCCCTTCGACAAGAAGGGCCAGATATCCCTCAGCCTTCGGGGTTGCAGCTTCTGTGATGTAGCTCGGGATAAGGGGTTTGGCGGTAAGCTACCACTTGATAATGTCCTGGCGCAGATAATCAACCTGCCTGAGGATGCGGAGGGGAGAAAAATCCACTTTGAATTGATAAACGAGACGCCCTTGACCACACTGCCTGAATTGCTGTCAGCTATTAAACAGCAAGGGGTCGAGATTTCTCAGATAGAACTGGTCAGCCGGGCCGATTGGTTGATAACGGGCGAAGAGAAACTTCGGGTTGCTTTAGAGTTGGTCAAGGACATGAAAGCGCATGTCCTCATGTCAGCGGTAGGCTTTGAGTCCTTCGCCAACTCCATCTTGAGGAATTTGAATAAGGGTTATACGGTCGATACAAACCTTTCTGCCATCAAGCTGATGAGGCAGCTAAAGGAAGAGTTCCCGGACAACTGGTTCTATACAACCGGCGAGGGGGCAAGTCATGGCTTCATACACCCTACCCCCTGGGATTCTACAGAGACCGTGCACGAGATGAGCAGCATCATATTCGCTTACGGCCTACATCGGGATATTCTTCCCAAGCTTAGCACTCCGCTAATTATCCATCATGCCTGCGGGTTAGCCGATTGGGTGAGAGAACTGGAGACGAGGGAAGGGATTAAATTGAAGAGAAGGGCATCCATCATCGAGTGGTGGTAGTTGACAGGTGCCAGACAGGCCTACTACAAATCAGGTATTATGTCAACCAGAATACCACACCAAGGCCCTATTCATTAGTGACTATAGGGATTCCCTTATTAGTTTATTTAAGCTTTGCCTTCATACTTGAAGGAAAGTCGCACCTTGGCACGATAAGCGGCAACCTTGCCGTTCTCGAGACGCATGTCCAGCTCTTCAATCTCAGCAATGCGCAGGTCACGCAAGGTCTTCGAGGCCTGTTCAACAGCGGCGGCGGCAGCCTTCTCCCAGGACTCAGTACTGGTTCCAACCAACGTTATTATTTTATAAACACTGTCAGGCATGATACCCTCCTTTCAGATTTGTTGTGTATTATACAGCCGATGCTCTCAATTAGGCAATTAACAATGTGACGAAATGTTACCTGAGTTTCTTCGCCAGTATCCTTTCCTCTCGATTTTGAGTATTGACAATGCCTCATAAGTGAATTACAATATAGTAAAATTCCAACATGTGAGCTAACCTTGGAAATTGTGTGAGGGGCTGAGGAGATGAAATAAGGGCACTGAAACCGCTAAATCAGGATGCGGTGGCTTGTGCCCTTTTTGCTTATTCAATCACAATAACGGGAAGGAGGTGATGCCTATACTGAATAAAGGCTGGCTTCTTCGTTTGTGGGCGTCGGAGAGGTTGGTTCGTTGTGCTTAAATAGCCCGATAAATCTAATAAATAAGGAGTCGACAAAATGCTAATTATGGACATTATTACCTGGGAACCAGCAAGGTCAGAAGAGGTCATTAAACGTAGAGCAGAAGAGAAAATTCCTCAAGGGGTAAAATTAATTGGCGAGTGGGTTGAGATTGGAGGTTATCGAGCTTATAGACTGGTTGAGGTTGCTGACCCCAAGCTTCTTTTTGCCATGACTTCTTTCTGGATTGGCCTCGGCAAGAAAGAACTTGTACCTGTAATGGAAGGTGAAGAGATGATGAAACTTATGCCACGTAGGTAGTGGAGTTTGCAAATTTTGCCTCCTTTTATGACATGCACCCATCAGGTAAAGAACATTTGCTGAAAGGGAATAAGCCCGAGAGAAGACGCAAAGCGTCTAACACGCGGTTTGCATCTCACTTCGTTAACCCAGATGTTTCGTACTTCGCTAACCCCGGCAATGATGTGTGGAAAGCTTAAACAAAATAGCGGATTGGGCAGTTTTCTTGTCGCTTTTAAGCGCTAAGTAATAAATTCGATTCCGCCTCTGGTAATCCGGCTCGGAAGACGCCGAAAGGCAAAGAGCCGAGATTGCCAGGTAGCTTATTGAGGTTGTTAAATCCCGTCGTAGCTCTATTCCAGGTCTACATCTGCCTCAAGCGTTATGGATAGCAAAGTGAACATTCTGACGAATTGTGCAACTGTTATTGGCCTACGACCTAAAATTCTTTGGGGTTCAAGTCCACTAAGGTGGGCCTAAGTGTACAATAGACAGAACTTTTAGTGTGGAATTCGCCCTTTCGTCAGTTAAGCATTGAAACGATTGCACATTTCAGGCAAGTGTGCAATTCCTACCCGTCATGCTCGGGTATGCTCTGATTGACCGACTCGCATCTTGGCACACCGTAGCCCAGTGACAGGCTCTCCGTATACAGGACGCAGCACTCTACACTCTTCCTAACCACGCCATATAGCTCCAGTGACTTCAGCCGTCCAAACAAGAGGGTCAACCAAGAGTTCCCTAACCAGAGTCCTCAATTGTTACAATCACTCTATCTCAGTTTCGTGCCCAAGGCTAGCTACCACCGCTTATCGAATCACTCGTCTCTCCGGATAGGATATACTCCTGCCCATTCTTCACTATCTTAGTAACAGTGAAGGTAACTATGCCAGACCCACTAATATAGAGGGTTGAAAAACTTACTTCTC
>Ga0209636_10004011_pt1 | contig 15045 bp, 17 predicted proteins | sample DeeMarSWOR152_54_FD_187464 | JGI IMG/M metagenome (GOLD analysis project Ga0209636, IMG submission 187464) | Marine sediment microbial communities from White Oak River estuary, North Carolina - WOR-1-52-54 (SPAdes) (version 2) | ecosystem: Environmental > Aquatic > Marine > Intertidal zone >...
GATTCTTGCTTGTCGCAGATGGCATATACTTCAACCTCTTTAATCTTCTTAAACACAGGTATGTGCCTATGCTTTACTATATGTCCGCCGCCAACCACACCTATCTTCAACATTTTCAACACTCGCGTGCGCGACTCTTGCTTGAATGCAACATTTTAACATTATTCATTTGCTGATCTTTACTCGCTCTTTCCTAGCCTACCTAAAGAAAAGCCCATAAAAACGGCAGATAGGGAAAAGAGCAACATCATCAATTGACATAAACTCTCAAGATTGTAAATCCGCCTCAGTCTTGATGGAATCGCAATTTTTAGCACGTACTTTAAGTATTGGTCTTCGGTGGACAAAGCTTTTGAAGAGCTCTCTCTAGGATTCGCGATTAAGGCTTTTGACACCCCTTCATAAAAGGATCTTTTCCATAGGTACTTGAGGCTTGTTCTGTTTCTGTCAACTCTGTGATGAACCACCGCAGAGGGTTCATATATTATCTTTGAGTTTGGAATTTTTTCCAAAATTCTTATAGAAAGTTCTGGTTCTTCACCAGCTAATAGCTTCTTCCCAAACCTGCCAACATCACCTCTAAAGTATCCAACCTTTTCAAAAACGCTTTTTCTAAAGGACATGTTACAGCCGATAGGGTTTCTCACACTTGCTTTGTATTCAGGAAGACCCTTATATGAACACCCAACTATCCAATTTAGTTCTTCAGGGAACCATGCTGGATGACCATTTTCCCACAATGGCTTAATCAATCCTCCCACTCCAACAACGTTTGGATCTTCATAATTCTTGACAAGATTTTCTAGCCAATTTTCATCCGTCACTGCGTCATCATCAATAAAAGCTATAATTTCTCCCTTCGCACTCTTTACACCAGCATTTCTTGCGTTAGATAACCCACATTTCTTGCTCATAACAATCATTACATCTTCAGGTAATTTTGATTCATAAAACTCTACTAAATCAGGATCTGGATCCAAAACCAAAATTATTTCATCAGGTTTTAATGACTGCTTTTTGAGGGATTGAATGCAACCTGAAAGGTAACCTAGCCTATCCTTAGAGTAAGTAGAGATTACCACAGAAATTTTTTCCAAAACTTCACCAACTATGACTGACAACAAATGAACGATGTTGATAAGTCAAATTCTTACAAGTTCCTTTAAACCTTGTTTAGCTGCGGTTTTCAAGGTCTCTTCAATACTAGGCAATTCCTTCATGATTTCAAGAGCATTTGTTGTTGTAGCCCCCTCCCCCTCTCAACAACAACATTTAAGCACGCGCTCTTTCCTAGAGCGCTGGACTACTACTTCTAGACGAAACACAACATGCGCACTTAAAACTAATATGTGCTCTCTAACAATATTCTTTTCAAGATTGTAAGTCCATGCCTAATCTTCAGTTTCTTTTCTCCTAGTCGTGGCCTGTAATATATGGGAATCTCCACCACGCAGTAGCCTTTCCTTTCTACATAATGGTTCAATTCCACTTCCAAGTCAAAGCTTTTTGATTTCGGCTTCCAATCTTTCAATAATTCCCAGCGTACTACTCTTAAGCCTGTTAAGGGATCGTGTATTTGAACGCCGTTTAGCGTGTTGTGTATGAAGGCTATTATTCGGTTACCTGTGTAGAGTATGTTGTGCATTTTGCCTAGGTGTAAGTTACCATTGAATCTGTTTCCGCAAACCATTCCAACATCAGAGTTCTCCTCCAAAATCCTAATCATCTCCGGCAAATATTCAGCAGGATACGTGAAATCAGCATCAATAAAAACCACATACTCAACGTTAAGCCCATTTGCATGCTTAATAGCCGTTGCTACCGCATCACCCTTGCCTGAACCCTTCTGGAATATAACTTGTGCTCCCATCGCCTTAGCAACTTTTGCCGTGCCGTCTACGCTTTGTCCGTCAACAACTAGGCAAAGTGGCCTATTCAAGCAATTTTTTATCTCGGCTAAAGTGGGACCTATGCCTTCCTCTTCGTTTAACGCAGCAACTATCACCAATGTTGGTGGATAGTTCTTTTCTCCTTTCTCCGTCATCCACATGGCACCTGTGCTTCAATAATATCTTGATAGATTTGAACATCCATTTATGTGTTTAAGTACGAAAACTATAGAACATTCTTCTATAACAATAAGCGAAGTTTTCTTTTTGTGTTTAACCAAATTTATACGCGACTATTATGAATCTGTAAGGCAATGTGCAAACAAATTATTGTCCAGTTTTTCGTATCGCTCAGTTGAGCCTACATCGTACCAAAACGCGTCAGTCACATAACCATGAACCAGTCTGCCGTTCCTTATCAGTTGCGGAAGCAAATCCCCCATCAAATCCATCTCTTCATTCTCTCCATACGAGGCTTCAAGATCCTTCAGCACGTTACCTCTTAAAACCAGCATTTCAATTCCCACGAGAATCTCCATAACCGGTTTCTCCGCAAACTTTTCAATTCTGCCTTCCTTCAACTCCGCAACGCCAACAGGTATTCGATAACCCTTTGCCAAAGCAAGTGTAGCATCAGCACCTACATCAAAATGCTGTTCCAGCATTTTCTTAAGATTTACATTGGACAGAATATCACCATAATAAACAAGCAAAGTCTCTTTAGCATTTATGATCCCTTGTTTGTAAGCGTTTAAGACGGTGCCCCCAGAACCCTTGTATTCCGGTATATCCTGTCCATATGCAATTCTCACGCCAAACCGACTGCCCTCATTGAAATAGTTACGTATCTGTTCCGCCTTATACCCAACAAGAAAGCAAATATCCGTAATTCCATTCTGCTTCAACAACCTAACAACGTATTCTAACAAAGGCTTTTGCTTAGTCCCGATCGGTATCATACCCTTCTGAAAATAATAAGTCAAAGGCCTCAGCCTAACACCCTCACCCCCACAAAGAACCAAACCTTTGACGTGTCCAAAACCCAACCTAAACATCACCTCTGAATGTTTATACCTTTTCTGTAGACCGCAAAAGCTCACGACAACATAGCCTCACCGCTTCCTCACTGCTAAGTTTAGGCCTCCACCCAAGATTCAGCATCTTATCTACAGAAAGCAACATAGTTTTTACGTCTCCCTTCCATCCACGACCTCCATCAACCCCGCCAGTAAACCTAAACTTAACCCCGTTAACGCCAATCTCCTCGCAAGCAATTTCGGCAATACGCCTAACATCAACCCGATCCAATGAACCAACATTGTAAATTTCAACTTTTTTCTCCTCATCAAGAAAATCTCTCAAAGCAAGAAAAAAGGCGTCAACACAATCGTCAACGTGCAAATATGATTTGCTTTGACTTCCGTCACCCAAAATCTCAAGTTCCTTCGCATTCTCCTCAAGCTTACGAACAAAATCCACAATCACACCATGAGTAGATCTACCACCAACAACATTAGCCAAGCGAAAAATGAGACCGCTAAGACCAAAAGTGCGAGAATACGCACAAATCAGAGCTTCACATCCAAGCTTTGAAGCTCCATAGGTGGAAATCGGCAAAAGTGGACCATAATCCTCAGGCGTCGGAAGCTTGTCAGGCTCACCATAAACCGTTGATGAGGACAAAAAGACAATTACCTTTGCCTTACCGCTTTTGCGCATAGCCTCTAAAACATTAAAAGTTGCCAACAGATTCTCGCGAAAGTGAATCGAAGGATCAACCTCAGCCACACGGACCTCAGGGTTGGCAGCCAAATGAAAAACAACCTCAACCCCATCAACAGCTTCCTCAGCCACACCCAAATCCTTCAAATCCCCACGTACAAACTCAAAACCTTGACTATCAAACCAACTCTTAACATTACCCAAACTACCACCACTAAGGTTATCCACAACCCTAACAAAACAGCCCATCCGCATCAAACGATCCACCAAATGAGAACCAACAAACCCCGCGCCACCAGTAACAAGAACCTTCGAAAACCCTTTCAAACTCGACACCACATATCCCCTCCCACCAGGATACTCGGATCCTAATGCATATAGAATGTTGAAAACAATAACTTCTTCAGAAAAATCACCTTGCACAAAAAGCTGCCAGAGATACTAAACACCTGTCATATTCAACAAAACATCCACAAAACGATTATGATACAGAAAACGGTCAGACTCAGTGTTATAGATCCAAAGCTCAATAAAAACCTGATAGTAATAGCCATCGCTTTCCGCGTTCCACAAAGCCACCTTATCAACATCAAAAGCCAACTCATTCACCTTGAAAACCTCAACCAAAGAGCGATTATCAAAAAACGAAACCCCGGAAAAAGAAAACGTTACAGGGATCTCCCAACTCTCACCGTCTCCAAGAAATACACGATACTCATACAACGCTGGAAGTAGGCTAGGTGTTCCGGTCGTAGCGTTAGGCAACGGCTCAGACTGATTCCTAAACTTCACAACAACATTGTAGTACATTGATGAACCCATATGATTGCCGACAACAACATAAACCAAGTAACTCAAATCAGCCCTTACATTGAAAGGGTAATCCTCAGCCACTTGTCCAGAACCTAGAACCCTAAGCTCAGAAAAACGTTCCCCTCCTCTAGGAAGAGGCAAAAAAAGGCTTACCATCGGAGCGGAAGCAACCAAGACCAAGATCAAACCGCCAGCTATGAAGACGGCGCGATACTCCCCAAGGTTCATGCTTCAACCTCCTCAGGCTTCATCTTCAAAAGCTTCTGTAAATAACGCTTTTTGAAAAGTTGCCAGCAGATAACATCCCCTAAGATTACTATAACAACAGCCAAAAACGAAGTTGTAACTGTTTGAAAGGATTTCTCTCTATACTGATCACCAGCTAAAACTTTCAACTGCTCAGCCTCCTCAATCAGCCCCTCCACACTTTGAATCGAAAGATCGGCATAGTATACAGCGCCACCAAAATCCCCATTTCTAAAACGCATTTGTGCCTCAGAGATATTTCGTGCTCCGGAATTGAGCTTTACCAAAAGAGCTGATACATCGGCGCCTTTCTCTTCTGCCTCTAAAACCTTAACATAAGCTGAGTTGACAGCAGTTTCTGCTTCGTCAATTCTTAACGCCGCTTCACTCTCACTTAAGGCCAAGGAAACTCCATTCTTGCCCAATGTCAAAAGGACAGAAAAAACCAAAACGGTTAGAATAATTCTCATCCCGCGCACAAGAGCGCTCATCTTCTCTTCCTCCGACTTCCAGGATTGTTACTTTTTGATTGAGGCAGCTCACACATCCTCTCTAAAACTTCCCTCTCGAAGGATATTTCTTCGCGTTCCCTCTCAAGTTTTGCATATCTACTAGAAAAATCTTTGAATCTTTCTAGAAATAATCGGCCTTTTTCTGTTACTTCAAAGTAATTATTGTTAAAATTTAACAAATCAGCTTCAACAGTTTTCTTCAGGTACTTCCCAAGTAACTTGTAGCTTAAGTTTGCAATATACATTATCCGTGTCTTCTTTGCGCCATCACCGACAGCTTTTAGAACATCCGCTATGATCTCTAATCTGCTTCTATACGTCGGCATAGACCCACACCACAAGAATGTTTCAAAACCTGAAGCCTACAGACTCATCTAATGTGAAGCCAGCCTCTTCCATCCTTCTTTAACTGCTGGCTCTTTCTCTTATTTGCCCCCTCATGATGATCGAATCCTGCTTTTCTCCGCCCAATAACCTTCTTTAACTCTGTTCTAATGAATTTTCTCCAACCGCCAACTCTTGGGTTAGGAGGCACAGCGTTCATCATGCTTGGTGGCACCCATGTCTCCAAGATCTCACGAAAACTCGGGATTCTAGCATCCCTAAAGGCAAAAATAACAGTTCCTCTGTCAAGGAAAAGCATGTCATAATCACGATTCGCTATTCCCTCAGCCCTAACTTTATCGTCAATCCGCTCCCTCCACAAATTCTTCCACTCCTCCTTCAAACTTCTTCGAAACTCAATCCACTCAGCATCATCCATAGGACAATCCCTCCCTACCGGAAGCGGACACGAAATCTCTCTTAGCACTAGTTAGTGCCGTTCTAATTTTTCCTCTCCGTCCTCTTATCTGAATCAGGAATATTTAAGTCATGTAGTATAAAAATTATATGGTAGTTGTCTAGAAGAAAACGCAATTGTTCTAGAATAAAAATAGACTTCCTCTATAGCATTCCAAACATCCGCTAGACACAAAGTTCCCAAGGCGTAATAGTCAACAAATAAACTCAGAATCTATGCTAAGCACGACAGAAATACTACCCATAATCCAAGAACAAAAAAGTACAGCGCGCGCAGTGCAAAGGCATTAATGAAGAATACCCTTAAGCCAAAAACAATGTATTAAACAGCCGGCCCCAACTTTCAAAGCAAAGCCACATTACATGTATGTGAAGCTGAGCGCATGTCAGCGAAAAGTTATTAAGCACAAATGGTTTTCACTAGAGGCAAAAGAAGGCCTACATAAATGCTAATCTGTCATCAACCTACGGCTGAAACGTTGTTATGTCCAAGTAGTAGGCCGCTTACTGTAGAGGAAGAGGCTGTGTCCTCTGAGCCATAAGGTTAAAATGTTAAATGGAGAAGTGAAAGGGTATGGAATACATTTACGCTGCAATGCTCCTTCATAAGGCTGGAAAAGAAATAAATGAAGAAAACTTATCTCAGGTTTTGACAGCTGCTGGCATTAATGTGGATGCAGTAAGAGTCAAAGCATTGTTAGCTTCTCTGACTGAAGTCAACATCGATGAGGCAATTAAGTCCGCTCCAACAATGATGGCTGCGCCGACAGCAGCACCAGCTACAGCTGCGCCAAAGGCAGAAGCCAAACCAAAAGAAGAAGAGAAGAAAAAGAAGGAAGAGGAAGAAAAGGCAAAAGAAGAAGCGGCACTCGAAGGACTAGGAGCACTATTCGGCTAGCAAACTCTCCCATTTTACAATACTTTTCAAAATTTTCAACCAGTAACGCGCTCTTTCTAAACGTCTCTAACCCGTTTTATATACACCGTGTTTTCTCTATGTTGAAACGCTATAAATATGATGCCGAAGAGGCAATAGAGAGCTAACGCTCCATAGACGACAGTACTATTTGCCAAGTAACCCACAAAAGTCTTTAAACCAAAATTGATCAGACCAAAAGTAGCCAATAGAAAACTAACGACCATAAACGAAACATAAATCAGTGCACCCTTGGTTTTCCAAAGCGCTGATAATTCTGACTTTCCTCCCAAAAAGAGTACTGGTAGCCACCCGCAAATAATCATCAAAGTACCTGGAAAAGCCATGAAGCCGTAATTAAGTATAGCCATTTCAAAAATGAGAAATGATAGTGACATCATGGCAATCGATAAAACCGCCAAACCTTTGCCAAATTTTCTTAGGGTTTGTATGCCAATTAGTCCTGCAAAGAAGAAGTCGCCTAAACCAAGGGACATGTAAATAGTTCCCCATTTAGTTACAATTGCTGGAAGGGTTGGCAATGAGATGAGAACTGGAAGCCTGAGAGCTGAGACATGTCTCGCCGCAGACACCATTGAACCAGTAAACAGAACCAGGATCACGTCCATAACTGTGAGGAGACCAACAAAGATAAGCGATGTTTTCCACGTGAATAAGCTTCCTAAGTAAAGGATGATTAAAACTGCGAAGATGATTCCGTACAAATCCAGCAGATAGGGAAACCATATGGGGGTTTCGCTGAAGAATACGTATAGGCATATGAATAAAGCTGATGGCAATACTGCCAAGTACCATCTTTCTCCTGTGTCAGTTCTATTCTTCTCATGCAGTAAGGCTAGAAACGTGAAGCCGAAGAGGCAGTAAAATGCTAGGGCTCCATAGGCAACAGTGCTGTTTGCTCCGAATTTGATTAAACTGAGGGTAGCTACTAGAAAACTGACTATGAGAAATGTCCAGCAGAACATCTTAGCCCAGATCTTTCTAAAACCTGAAAAAAGGTATGTAAATATGAAGAGCAGCATGGAATAGGCGAAGAGAAACATTAGCATTATAGCCATCTGTGGGATAAACACTATTAAAGACACTGTTGCGCTGATGGCAACAACAAGCAAGATGGCGTCTCGAACACCGAACTCCCTCTCCTCCAAGGCAACCTTCAACTTCTTCTCAACCTTCTTCTCTAAAAACATAGCCACTATAGCAACCATGAAGAGCGTCAAAGGCATGGCGATGTCGAAGTACATACACGCTCATAAGCAAAACAAACATTTAAACCTTAAAAATGGAAGTGCACGTTCAAGATTGCCAAAGAGGCAATAAGTGCTTCTTCCGTTCGAATGGTCTCTGTTCCCTGCATCGGAACAGTGTTAACGACAAAATCCACAACATCTTCTAGGTTAAGTCCTTCCCGCCTAATTATCTCATGTAATCCTTGCGTCGGTGCCCCAAAAACTACCAAAACATTATCCGCCCTCCTCCATCTCTCAATTATCTTTTCAGCAACATCCTCAAATAAAACACCATATTTAGAGGTGGCAATGGTTAAGTCGAAATCTCTGCTCTTCACAGTCTTTCCAATGGACTGCTTTTCTTCGGCAACCTTGTAGCCCCAATACTCTGATATCTCATTACGGTTTGACAGTTCACCTTCAACACGCTTATCCACCTTTGTAATTCTCACTGTAACACGCCTGCCTGTGGCCAGTTTTCGGTTTTTAATGAGTGCCGGTCTCTCAACACCAATGTCTACAAGTATACCTTTTCCTCTTCTGGACAGGGTGATGCCTTCACGGTATTCGCCAACTCTCAAATTCTTAATTTTGCGATTTATTGGATGATGCGCTGTCCGCAATGGTGGAAGTATACCCACGTATCGCAACTCAGGTTCAAGCTTGAAAAGTCTTTTCCGCAGGTATTGAGGCGTTTCCATGTAAGCGAGCAAAGTTGCAATTAAATCCATATCCGCAGCCTGATTAACATGCGGATTATCAGGGTAAACTATGATTTCGTCAACTCCGAAAATTGCGGCTGCCCTGCCAAACAAACCAACCTTTGAAGTTTTCTCCCGTAAGTGCGGAACATCCGAAACAATAGAAGCAGGTATCGCAATGGAAAGTTTCTTCTTACGCAAATCATCTTCGCCTTTCTGATTTTTACACTGGTTTTCGCCAATAAAAGTCTTAAAATAATGTTGAACTTAAGAGGTAGAAACGCATAGAAATCTATGTTGAAGAAAAAAGGGGTGAATGATATTGTCAACATCGATTCTGGATAATCCTAGTGAAATCAGGAGAATCGATAAAAGTGATATGCTTTCCTTTTGTATCCAAGCACCTAAACATTGTCAGGAAGCAGTGAAACTAGCTGAGACTGTTTCCATCAATTATTCAAAACCCCGCATGATAATCGTTGCTGGCGTGGGTGGCTCGGCAATCGGTGGAGAACTCTTAAAAGACTGGTCACGGAATAAAATTGATGTTCCTATCGAAGTTTGCAGAGAATATCATCTACCAGCTTATGCAAACGAGAAAACACTAGTGTTTGTTGTGAGCTATTCCGGAGAAACCGAAGAAGCCCTTAGCATGTTCTTAGATGCGATTAAAAGAAATTGCATGATCTTTTGTATGAGTTCTGAGGGAATGGTCCTAGAATTCGCAGAAGAACTGGAGTTGCCATACTTACGGATGCCTTCTGGAATACCTCAACCACGTGCCGCTCTTCCATACTTGTTTTTACCTCTCCCAATATTTCTAGAGAAACTCGGTTTGATTTCTCGTGTTGGCTCTGAAGTTTCTGAAGCCATTAAAATATTAGAACAGGTAAAACGCGAGAATTCACCTGAAAGACCCTTCAATGACAATTCTTCTAAAGAATTAGCTTCAAGAATTGATGAGACAGTTCCGGTTGTCTATGGCTTTGGGATTTATCGTGCTGTTGCACAACGTTACAAGCAGGAGTTTAACGAAAACAGCAAAGTTCCAGCCAAATGGGAATCTTTCCCAGAGCTTGACCACAATGAAATTGTGGGCTGGGAAGCAGCAGGAAAACTTGCAAAGTGCTTTTCCACAATCTTTATTCGAGACAAGGATGAACCCGAGGCGATACGGCAAAGAATTGAAGCAACAAAGGAACTGATACGCGAAGGAACAGAAAGAATTTTGGAGGTTTGGAGTGTTGGCAAAGGCGAGTTGGCTAAAATGTTATCCACTGTTTACATTGGCGATCTCACGAGCCTGTACTTGGCTATATTGCGAGGCGTAGATCCAGCACCTGTAAGAACTATAGCCTTGTTGAAGGAGAGAATGAAACAGAGTGGAGTGAAGTCAAAAATATTAAGCGAACTGCAAAAACTCTGCAAGAAATAAACCCTAACTTACATGTTTTCCCTTATGAAGTCAGTAAACGTTTTTTCAGCAGTCTCAATCGGTATTAGCTGGGGTGGATGTTTAAAAGCGTAGGCGGAAATCGGCAGGATAGCTCCTTTCAGTCTTCTGTTTAAGGCGATTTTTACACTCCTTATTACATCGAAGAGAACTGAGCCTGCGTTTGGCGCGTCAACTGTTGAGAGTCTCAAGTCTATTTGCATCGGTACATTGCAGAAGTACATTCCCTTAATCCAGAAGTAGCTGTCGCGTCTGTTCTGCAAAAAGTCTACATAATCGGTGGTGCCAGCCACTACATCTGCCTTATATGGTAGTGCCATTTCAACGGTTTTTGTCTTAACAGTTCTTTTAACATCTCTTGTACGTTCCAGAGTGTCTAAGGACTCTGTGCCTCCGCCAACATCAAGCTGATACGTTTCGGTTATGCGAACTCCATGCATTGAAAGCAATTTTAGCAGAGTCTTATGCAAGGTCGTGGCGCCTACTTGGTCAATTAGGTCGTCGCCTACTACTGGCAGTTCTGCCTCCTCGAAACGTTTAGCCCATGCTGCATCACTGGCGATGAAAACTGGTGTGGTGTTGATGAAGGCGCACCCAGCACTTAACGCTTGTTCAACGTACCATTGAGAAGCTTTAATTGCTCCGCTTGGAAGTAAATTAACAACAATTTCCACATCGTTTTCTTTTAGAGTCTTTGCAACATTTGCCTCATGCAGACTGCTCACTTGCACAATATTTCTTGTGTATTCTCCGACGCCATCCAAGATTGGACCCTTATGCACTGCGACATTGATCTGCGGGACATCCCAAAGCTTCAGTGTGTTGTTTGGCGGTGCAAAGATGGCTTCAGACAAGTCCTTCCCAACTTTTCGACTGTCGATGTCGAAGGCTGCAACTATCTGGATATCCCTTGGGTGGAAGCCTCCGAGAAAAAGTTTGTGAAGTCCAATGCATTCTTCCTCTTTTTCATGTTTGTTATAGTAGTGCAAGCCTTGAACAAAGGCAGAGGCGCAGTTTCCAACACCTACTAAGGCAACTTTTATTTTTGGCAAGTTTTTGACACCTGTCAGCTTTTCCTTATTTTGCGACTGCTTTATATAAGGTGCTATTGCGTACAGTGACTGAATGGAGATTGTTGAGACGAAGGCTCGGTTAGATCTTGTGGCTCTTCGTTGTTTAGGCTTTTGCCTTTCAAGTTGATGTCAGCTGTTCTATAGGCACATACTCTTCTGAAATGTTTGATCTTTGAAGGACCTCCTTCCACAATTCTAATCCTTTGCTGGTTCTCCATTTCTGCGGCGCTGGCAAGCCCAAAACAGCTAGTTTGTCTCCTTTTTCAATTTTTTCTGCAGTCACACACTTGCCGGTTTCTGGGTGCACAGGAGTGACGATGTCAGGAGCCACTGCAGCGAGTTTTCCATTCCTATAAGCGACGAGCACCTCGTTTTTAGCTTTAAATTCAAACATGCTCCCTTTACATTGGTGTGTCCCGCGAAGTTTCACGTTGACGAAGGTGAAGCCGGCTTCGGTTTCGTGTTCAGCATGATCTGTGACGCCTTCAAAAAGTTTGAAGCCGCCTGTTTCCTTCAAAACCGCCTTAATTGGGTCAACGGTTTTTCTCATCAGCCTTCCAATCTGCATGGATTTCGACAAGCTAAGCTGAATAGGTGAAGCCTTCACTTGGGCGCCTGTCAAGATTCTTCTGGCAGTATAAGCGTTATGACCCCATTCAGCCGCGAGAATGCGGGCAATCCTCTCTGCAGCCTTCGAATTCCTAGTTTCTTTTGCGATGACTATGTTTTTCGCGTGTAAGTCTGCAACAATCATTGGGGTTAATGGAATGTCGTCAATTGTGTAGACTTTTAAATGAACTTCTGGAACTGACCTGCCAGCACCGTCAGCATCGACGACTGGAATGTCGCGTCTTGCGGCAACATCTACGGCTACTAAAGTGTTGAAGCCGCCCAGTTCTACGGGAATTGTGGCGTATGCAGAAAAACCTGCGTATTCTTCTAAAGCCTTTAAGGTCTTTACTGCCGCGTTGGAATCATACTCAATCGTAGTTGTAGCACCGACACATGCGAAATTCACAACCTTCGCGTCATTAGGCACTTCAGAGGGGGCTACAAGCCTCACAGTGCAGCCTTCAGAAACCAGTCTATCTGCTATCCTATAGCCTACTTCAGGATCGCCTCCTCCTCCAGCAGAGAAAACCGCAGCACCGTCCACCAAGTCTAGCAGGTCTTGATAATTTAGGGCTCTCAACCTCGAAATCACCAATCCTACTAATTTGAAAGTCATTAATTAAGTAATTCTTAACTTTAAATGTCGCCAGAAAAACTTCGCATCATGAAGCATAGAAAAAGAGAATTTAACAGCCGCACCGGAGAAAGTCGTTCTTGTTAATGACCAATAATTTTCCCTTGCTTGATACAACCGTCTCGCTTGGGCTCTTCAGTACTATCTTGTTTTCATTTGACACAAAGACTATGTCCGTAGTTTTGTAAATCAGCTTGGAGCCTTTCGTCACTAGAATATCTAACCTCTTGGCTCTATTAGGGAAGGCAAAGATTAAGCCGTGGTCTTTGTGGAAAAATTGGTGGCTGTCCCATCTTCTCGTTCCGAAGAACTGGTCACAGAGATCTTCTGCTCTGGTTATGAATCCTTTTTCGTCTTCGTAGCCCATTCTTGTGAAGTCTTCTTCGTCTGTTGCAGTAAGGTATTCCTCTATTTTTTCTTTGTCTCCCAACATTATGAAGAGTTCATCTAGTTCCTTTTCAATGGATTTTCCGACAGCGCCCTTTTCAGTCTCAGCTATCGCATCTAGAAGCAATCTCCCGTGTCCATGGAACACGTAGCCCTTCACTTCGTCATCTAGCGTTATTGGAACAGCTAGCGTGTTTTGGCTGATCTCTATGATGCCTCTTTCTGTTTGCCACAATGTTATTTCTTCAATCACCTTTGAAACCGTGCTACTTAGCTGATAGTCTTTCCGCATCATTTTTGATTCCTCTTCTCAAGAAATCTGGTAGCTCGCCTCGCCATTTTGTAGGCAGTTCTACCTGGCATAGTGATAAGGTGACGACCCCTGACCTTCTCCTGAACCACAAGTCCCGCTTCTTCAAGCACTTTGAGGTGGCTTGAAAGTGTGCTTGTGGTGATCTCTGAGAGTTTCTCTTGCAACTCGTTGATGTATTTCCCGCCACTCATGAGTTCGTCTAGTATTCTCAGCCTGTGCTCGTGCCCCAGAGCGCTCATGACTTCAGCAATTTTGGGGAGGCTGACTTCCTCTTCCTCTCTGTGATGTTCCCGTTTTTTGAAGATTCTGACACCTCTTGGGCCGATGAAGATGGACTTTTCAAGTTCACCGTGTATGCCTTCCGCGACTCCTTCCATGACATCTTTGATGTAGTCGTGTACACGATTACCGACGTCGATGTATATTCCCCGCCTTCTTCCTTCCTTTTCTGTTACATCTCTGAGTTGTTCTTTCAAGCTTGCGATTTCTTCTTTTAGTTTTGTCATCTCTTCTTTCAGATCCTCAGACAATCCGATTTACACCATCCAATTTCATATTTATCTATTTTAATTAGATTTTTATCTAATAGAAAACGACAGATATAAAGTTTCCGCTTCCATAGTGGAACCAGCCCTGTTAACGGAAGTAAATTAGCGTTTCTGATAGCATCCAAATCGACCCGAAGACTCAAAGGAACTGAAACCACGACTTGCTCGGGCAAAACTAATACTTTATATAAGCAAGTCTTAAACCCTTTGAATGTTCAATCTAAAATAGGCTGAGCCAAAAATGACTGATAAAACCAAGACCTCTGACAAGTTCACGATAGTTAACGAGTTGGCACGCCGACGCGGCTTCTTCTGGCAATCATACGAGATATATGGTGGCGTAAGCGGTTTCGTAACCTATGGTTTCTTAGGAGCCAAGTTGAAACAGAGAATCGAAAAGAAGGTTCGAGAGCTCTTCGTAAACAAGCTTGGCGTATTAGAAATAGAGTCTCCAATCATCTCTCCAAGCAAAGTGTTTGAAGCCTCAGGTCATGTGGGTCACTTCAAAGAACCCATGGTTGAATGTCAAAAATGCAAAAGGCGATTACGTGCGGACCATTTGCTCCGAGAACTCGCAGAGATCAGCGAGGCAGAGGCAGAGAAACTAAGCCTAGGAGAACTCAAGGAAACAATTGACAAACATCAGATTCGTTGCCCAGAGTGCGGCGGCACCCTTGGCAAGCCAAAATACTTCCTTACCATGTTTAAAACTGCAATTGGTCCTTACTCTGACGCTGTAGGTTATGGGCGTCCCGAGGCAGCCCAAGGAATATTTGTGGAGTTTAGGCGTTTGTATGAAACAGCAAGGGAGAAACTGCCCTTCGGCGTCATGCAAATAGGTCATGCCTTGAGAAACGAAATCTCTCCGAGGCAGGGCCTAATAAGGCTGAGAGAATTCACTATAGTAGACCTTGAGTTCTTCTTCGACCCAGAAGAGCCAAACTGTTTTCTGCTAAAGGATGTTGGAAACGAGAAATTGCGACTGATTCTCGCTGAGAATAAACTGCGGGGTTCTGAAGAAGTTGTCGAGGTGACGGTGAAAGATGCGTTAGCGCAGGGTTACATTAAGGCTGAGTGGCAAGCAGTCTTCATGGCTTTAGCTAAGAGATTGCTGGTTGATCTGGGGATTCCGTCTGAAAAGCAGCGTTTCATCGAAAAACTTCCATGGGAACAGG
>Ga0209636_10004013_pt1 | contig 15041 bp, 10 predicted proteins | sample DeeMarSWOR152_54_FD_187464 | JGI IMG/M metagenome (GOLD analysis project Ga0209636, IMG submission 187464) | Marine sediment microbial communities from White Oak River estuary, North Carolina - WOR-1-52-54 (SPAdes) (version 2) | ecosystem: Environmental > Aquatic > Marine > Intertidal zone >...
AGCTGATGAGAGATATGTGTGAATCCCTTGGAATCGCCATGACCTTAGAAGACAGCTGGGGAGGGGATATCACTACCGCTGCCATCGCTCATCTTGTGGGGAGTACTCGTTCAGAATTTTATTTCACCTCGACTGATTTCAACAGCTACAATGATGTTCATCTTGCTGAGGACGCGCCTCGGAGAAAAGAGGGGAGTCTGGATGTCCCGGCCGGACTAGGTCTTGGAATTCATGTGGATGAGAAGAAGCTGGGCAAACCAGTAGTAACTGTAAAATAATCTATTTGGGGACGTTCCCCAAGGTACCATCTTAGCGCATTTAAAATCAAAAAAGGGGTCGCATCTCAACATTCGACATTTTCCATTTCTTTGATTCTTCTTTTGGTCGCCATCCTAGAATTACTAAGTGTTTTTTATCTAAATTAATAATTAAGAAATGTTGAATGTTAAGACCTGTTCTTTTTAATTCTATCAATAGTTAGAAATGTCGAATGTTGAGATGCGGCCCCAAAAAACATCCCCAAAAAAGACTTGCAAACCTGACTGATATGTGATATATCAGATATCAGAAGAGGTGGCTCCATTGGCGGAAAAAAGCATATTGAACCTTAAATCATTAAAAGAGCAGGTGTACGAATTCCTCCGAGAACAGATGGAAAGGGGGAAAATTCGACCCGGCTCTGTCATCAATATGGATGAAACCAGCAAGATGTTAGGAGTGAGTAAGACTCCTTTAAGGGATGCGCTGCTCCAACTTGAGATGGAGAGTTTTGTTTCCATACTTCCTCGGCGCGGAGTGGTCGTTAATCCCATCACGCTCCAGGATATCAAGGACTATTATGAGATTATCGGGGCCCTCGAAAGCACAGCTTTGTTATGCGCCTTTGACAGGTTGAAGAAAGAAGATGTCGATAGATTAAAAGCCATCAACAAGGAAATGGAGGAAGCCATCGAGCAGGATAACTTCAACCTCTATTACAAGAAAAATTTGAAGTTCCACAATACTTTTTTGGATTTATGCGAAAACAGCAATCTGGTGAGAATAGTCACTAACCTCAAAAAAAGACTCTATGATTTTCCCCGCCAAGAGGGCTTTGTGAAAAGTTGGGAGATATCATCCATAAGAGAACACAAAGAATTGGTTAAACTGATTGCGCAGGGAAAACGGAAAGAAGCCGCTGCTTTCATTAGAGAGGTCCACTGGTCTTATGAAGTCCAGGAGAGATTCATAAAAAAATACTACAAACACGCCGCAGCGCTCAGAGAGAAATAGGCATCAATGATGAAGAAAGGCATAATTTTTGACGTCAAACGCTATGCGATCCACGACGGTCCTGGAATCCGGACCACCGTTTTTCTCAAAGGGTGTCCTCTCCGCTGTCAGTGGTGCCAGAATCCGGAAGGGATCGACCTCGAACCCGAGGTCTTCTGGAGAGAGAACAGGTGTGCAGAGGATTGCAGTGCCTGCGTAACGGCCTGTCCCAGTCGGGCGGTTTCCAAGGATGGAACTCGGATTGTGGTAGATAGAGAAAAATGTGATTTCTGCAGGAACTGTGAGGAGGCCTGTGTCTATGACGCTCTGGAGATTGTGGGCCGGGAAGTGTCGGTTGGAGAGATTATGGAAGAGATAGAAAAAGACAGAGTGTTCTTCGATGAATCCGGAGGCGGCGTCACTTTCTCCGGGGGAGAACCTCTGCTCCAGGTTGATTTTCTCGAGAGTCTCTTACAAGAGGTTAAAAAAAGTAATATCCATGTGGCCCTGGATACCTCAGGATATGTCCCTTTCCAGGATTTGGATAGGGTTAGTGACAGAGTGGACCTTTTTCTCTACGACCTCAAAATCATGGATGATGAGAAGCATAAAAAATACACCGGAGTCTCCAATAAAATCATCTTCGAGAATTTGAAGAAGCTTTCAGACAAAGAAAAAGCGATTATTGTCCGCATCCCTCTTGTATCAGGTGTCAACGATGATAATCAGAGTATCCGGATGTTCGCTGAACATTTACGGACTCTTAAAAATGTCAAAAATATAAGTCTCCTGGCGTATCACAGAGGAGGATGCGAAAAATTCAGGAGATTACTAAAAGAAGAGAAGCTCGAGACTTTCAATCCACCTTCGAAAGAGAGGATCGAAGAGGCAAAAAATATCCTGATGGATTCTGGTTTTTCAGTCAAGATGGGAGGCTAAACGATGAATGATAGAATAAGACAATTAAGAGAGCAAAGCCTGGGCATCCAACCGTATATCTCTCCGGAGAGAGCCAGGCTCGTTACAGAATTCTACAGAAGCGACACGGCCAACAAAGTCTCTGCTCCTGTCCAGAGAGCTTTGGCCTTTAAACACATTCTCGAAAATAAAGCCATTTGCATCAATGAGGGCGAACTCATCGTGGGCGAGCGGGGTCCGGCGCCCAAGGCCACTCCGACCTATCCTGAGGTCAACGCCCACAGCCTCAAAGACCTGAGAGTACTGGACACGCGGAAGAAGACGTCCTTTGCTGTGGACGAGGAAACGAAGAGACTATACAAAACGGAAATCATCCCTTTCTGGAGGGGGAAATCCATAAGAGACAGGATTTTTAGCGAGATGTCCCAGGAATGGAAAGATGCCTTTGGAGCCGGGATCTTCACCGAATTCATGGAACAGAGAGCCCCTGGACACACGGTCCTGGATGATAAAATCTATAAGAAAGGATTTCTCGATTTTAAAAAAGATATTGAGAAGAGCATCGAAAGCCTTGATTTTCTCAACGATCCTGAAGCCTACAAGAAGCGGGAAGAGCTGAAAGCCATGGCGATCTGTGCCGATGCCTTGGTCATGTACGCCAGGCGCCATTCGGAAAAGGCGCGAGAACTGGCCAGGAAAGAAAAAAATCCGGCGAGAAAAAAGGAATTAGAGAGAATCGCCCGGAATTGCTCCCGTGTCCCGGCCCATGCTCCCCGGGATTTCTGGGAAGCTCTCCAGTATTACTGGTTTGTCCACCTTGGAGTCATCATCGAATTCAATACCTGGGATTCATTCAATCCTGGAAGACTCGACCAGCACCTCTATCCTTTCTACACCAAGGGACTGAAGAAGGGCGCTCTCAGCCAAGAGAAAGCCAGGGAGCTTTTGCAGGCATTCTGGATAAAATTCAACAACCAGCCTGCCCCGCCGAAAGTCGGTGTCACTGCAGAAGAGAGCGGGACCTACACAGATTTTGCCTTGATCAATACAGGAGGCGTCAAGGCAGATGGTTCGGATGCGGTGAATGAACTCTCCTTTCTTATCCTCGATGTGATCGAGGAAATGCGAATTGTCCAGCCAAGCTCAATGGTCCAGATCAGCAAGAAAACACCCGACAGCTTCCTGAAAAGAGCTTTGCAAATTGTCAAGACAGGCTTCGGGCAACCGTCGATCTTTAACACGGATGCCATCGTCCAGGAGCTGGTCAGACAGGGAAAATCGGTTGAGGATGCGCGCAACGGCGGAGCGAGCGGCTGTGTGGAGACTGGTGCTTTCGGGAAAGAATGTTATATACTCACGGGATATTTCAACCTGACCAAGGTTTTAGAGATCACACTGAACAACGGAGTTGACCCCAGAACAGGAAAGCCAATCGGATTGAAGACCGGTGATCCTGCGGCATTTAAATCTTACGAAGAATTGTTTGAAGCCTTCAAGAAGCAGCTTCATCACTTCGTGGACATAAAGGTCAAAGGAAACAACATCATAGAGAGGCTGTATGCCGATTATCTTCCTGCGCCTTTTCTTTCTCTCCTGATTGATGACTGCATAGCCAAGGGTAAGGATTACCATGACGGAGGAGCGCGCTACAATACTTCTTATATTCAAGGAGTCGGGTTGGGAACGATGACCGATGTTTTGTCATCTCTCAAATACAATATCTTTGATAAAAAGCACATCCGCATGAAGGACCTGTTAAAAGCCCTGAAAAACGACTTTAAAGGAGATGAGCCCCTCCGCCAGAGGTTATTGAACAAGACTCCCAAGTACGGAAATGATGATGATTATGCAGATGGGATCATGCGGACGATTTTTGAAGCCTATTATCAGGAAGTGGCGGGCCGGCCCAACGCTAAGGGCGGATTGTACCAGATCAATCTCCTGCCAACCACAGTGCATGTCTATTTCGGGAAGGTGACCGGAGCCACGCCGGACGGAAGAAAAGCCAGCGATCCGCTTTCAGAGGGAATCTCACCTGTCCAGGGAGCGGACCGCCAAGGCCCGAGCGCTGTGATCAAGTCCGCTTCCAAGATGGACCATGTGCGAACTGGCGGGACACTTCTCAACCAGAAATTTACTCCTCATATTCTGGCCGATGATGACGGGATCGATAAGCTCGCCCATCTCATCAGGTCCTACTTCAAGCTGGACGGCCACCATATTCAGCTCAATGTTGTCAGCGCCGACACGCTTCGCGAGGCCCAGAAACATCCAGAAAAATACAGAGACCTTATTGTCCGAGTCGCGGGCTACAGCGATTACTTCGTCGATGTCGGTGTGGACTTGCAGAACGAGATCATCAAACGAACAGAACATGGGGTCGCATCTCAACATTCGACATTTCTCAATATTGATAGAGCTAAAGGTGAAATGTCTTGACATTCAAAGTTCTTCCGGTTTTTTCACCTTAATAGACATTCAAAAAAAGTCCTGTTGATAAAAATCCTCAATAAGAAATGTCGAATGTTGAGATGCGACCCCATTTTTTTAGCCTTTTTTGTTTTTTAAGTTGATTTCTCGGCTTAGGATTGATATATCAAGTATCCTGACGATGAAAAATCAAAGACAAGGAGAATCCCATGTTTGATCCTGCAATTTATACGCAAAGAAGAAACGGCCTGAAAGAGCAGCTCAAGTCTGGATTGATTCTTTTCCTGGGGAACGAGGAGTCTCCGATGAATTATCCGGCCAATCCTTTCCACTTCAGACAGGACAGCTCTTTCCTCTATTTCTTCGGACTCGATTTTCCCTCTCTCGCCGGTGTCATCGATGTTGATGAAAACCGCGACATCATTTTCGGGAATGATGTGGATATCGAGGATATCATCTGGATGGGCTTTCAGCCTTCCATGAAAGAAAGAGCGGGGAAGGTGGGTGTGACAGAAACTTTTCCTTTGGGACAGATGGAGGGAATTGTTAAACAAGCCGCTCAGCAAGGAAAGACGATTCACTTTCTTCCTCCTTATCGACCCGAGACAGAATTGAAGCTCAGCCGGTTACTGGGCATCAGCTCTGATGAAGCCAAGGAAAAGGCTTCTGAAGAGCTGATCAAAGCGGTAGTGGCCCAGAGGTCAGTCAAAATAAAGGAAGAGATCGATGAGATTGAAAAAGCGCATGCGGCGACCTATGAGATGCATACCGCTGCCATGAGAATGGCGAAACCGGGCATTTATGAAAGAGAAATAGCCGGAAAAATTGAAGGAATCGCCCTCTCCTCTGGCTCTAACATTTCTTTCCCGGTTATATTGACCATCAACGGACAGATCCTGCACAACCATTATCACGGCAATGTCCTTGAAGAGGGGCGATTGCTTGTTAATGATTCCGGCGCAGAGTCGCTGCTTCACTATGCGGCTGATATCACACGGACAATACCGGTCGGAGGGAAATTCTCTCCGAAACAGAGGGAGATATACGAGATCGTTCTCCAGTCGCAAGAAGCAGCCATTCAGTCGATTCGGCCTGACGTAAGATACAAAGAAACTCATCTCATCGCCGCCAAAACCATTGCTGAAGGGTTGAAAGGGCTGGAGATAATGAAAGGGGATATGGATGAGGCCGTGAATGAAGGAGCCCATGCCTTATTCTTCCCCCATGGGATTGGCCATATGATGGGATTGGATGTCCATGATATGGAAGATTTGGGTGAGGATTATGTCGGCTATGATGAGAACATTAAAAGAAGCGACCAGTTTGGAATTGCCTATCTCAGGCTGGCCAAAGAACTCCAGCCCGGCTATGTGGTGACAGTCGAACCTGGGATTTATTTTATCCCGGCGCTGATCGATAAATGGAAGGACGAGAAGAAATTTACTCAATTCATCAATTATGAAAAAGTCGAGGGCTACAGAGATTTTGGCGGAGTCCGGATAGAAGATGATATCCTGGTGACAGAGGACGGGCACAGAGTCATTGGGAAGACGATCCCTAAGACACCGGAGGAAGTGGAGGAGATCACAGCCACAGAATAATATTTTGGGGTCAGGACTCGACTTTGGACATATTCTAATTCATTTACCCTGAATTATTCATAAAATCTGCCGACACCTTTTTCAAAACACCTTTTAAGGAAAATGGATCATCCTATGTCGGCATCTTTTCCCCTTCGGGCGAGCCGATCTCACTGCACCTGCTTTGTTGTGGCCCATTCGCGGTGGTAAACCACAGCTTCATGAACCACGCCTCGCATTTGCAGCAACCTCGACTCGTGAATAACTCATGTACCCTGAATTATTCATAAAATCTGCCGACTCCGCATTCCATTTTCAAAAAAAAGGGGACAGTCCCTCTCTTCCTAAAAATAATGACTAAAAGGGACAGTCCCCATTTTCTTGTAAGAAATGTCGAATGTTGAGATGCGACCCCTACTGCTGATTTTCTTCTTTAGGCCCGACGATAATCTCCAATCCTTTTGTGGGATCAAAGATGTCCTTGATGTAGGCATTTATTTCTTCGAGGCTTATGGCTTCCATTTCCGCAGGGAGTCCATCCAGGAATGTAAAACCAAGGCCTAAAGCCTCGAATGAAGAAAGATTTCTGGCTCGCATCGTCTTCGTCTCGTTTTCCCTCAGGAAGGACGCTTTAGAAAAAGTCTTTGTGACTTCGAATTCTTCTTCGGTGATTCCGTTCTCGTAAAGGTCGGCAAGGACTTTTCTGATGGCCTCGACGGCTGCTTCCTTTTTCTCTTTGTCTGTCTCTAGATAAGCTTCCAGCATGCCGCCGTATTTCATCTGTGTCAGGTGGGAGTTCACATTATAGGCGAGTTTCTCCTGAGTCCGGAGTGACCAGAGCCTGGAGTTGAGTCCCTTTCCAAGAAGATTTTCTATCATGCAGGCGAGAGCATAATTTTTTGTTGTGATCTCTGGCAGAGGAAAGGCAATAGATACGAAATATTGTTTGGTGTCCTTTTCAATGAAAATGTCATCATTCTCAGAGGGGGATATCGCGACGGCCTCCGGTTCTGAGGGTTTGCCAGCCGGGAATTGGTTGAGGTATCTCTCGAGGATTCCGCTGAGAGGCTCTTCTTCCATATCCGAAATGGCGGCGACTACCATGTTTCCGGCTTTGAAGTGAGTATCATAGAAGCTTTTGATATCTTTCCTTTTTATAGCTTTTAATGATTTTTCACTTCCCAGGACAGAACCTCCATAACCCGTGCCTGCAAAGAATCTTTCCAAGGCCGCATTCCGTCCGACGTTGATGGCATCATCTTCTTGCATTTTTTTCCGGTAATCCATCTGTTTTTTGATTGAGTCTATCCGTATAGAGGAAAATAGAGGATCAAGGATGATTTGAGATACAATCTTCAAGGTCTCATCAAGATTTTCAGATAGGCTGGTGACATTGATGAGCGAATAGTCTCCTAAACACATCAGATAAACCTGCGAGGCCTGGCTCATCATGTTTTGAGCAGTGATGTCATCCGGTATTTCTAAGGCCAGACGTGTGGTGAGATAAGCCAGTCCTTGTTTGCCCTCAGGGTCAGCGTTCATTCCCCCTCCGATGAGAATTTGTATCACCGTGATCGCAGAAGACGCATCCTTCTGATAAATCAGAGTGAGCCCGTTCTCTAAAGCTTTTTTCTTGGTCTGTATCTTGGCAAGAGAGACTTCCTGATCTGAGAATGCGGGAATAAGAGTGGAAAGCAGAAAACATGATAAAGCGACGATTATGAACAGAGCTTTGTGTGTCTTCATTTCGATGATTTCCAGTTATTTTTTCTTTTTTGGGAGAATAGTCACGATGACATAGCGACCTTTACTCAAATAGTCAGCCGCGACCTTCCTCAGGTCAGACGAATTCAACTTTTCGATGTTGTTGAGATAGCCTCCACGGTCCGGGATCTCATTCAAATGCATGTACCGAGCGAGGGACGTGGCGATTGTGAGTCCAATTTCCTGGGAACGATGGTATTTGAATTTGATCTGATTTTTAGCGCTTTCTAAATAATCCAAGGCATAGATCTGCGCTTCTCCGACGAAATCGTCCTTTGAGAAATTCAGACTTCTTGCGTCCTTCAGAAAATTGATGGCTTCTCTTCTCACGACGGAAACATTTTTCGGGTCTAAAGTCACGTAAATAAAAATCACACCTCCGTATTTCAAATTCCCATGGCTCATCCAGGTGTTATGGATGAGGTTTCTCCGTCCTCGCAGCCTGGAGTTGAGTATTGGATTCACTCCGCCGGAGAGAATTTCTCTCAGGATATCCAGGCCGTATTGGGAAGGATGGTTGAAGTCAGGACCGACCATGCCGAACACCAGATACGCTTGGTTGACATCCATCTCTTGCTCGATATCGACAGTTTTATCTAGGAATCGGACTTTTTCATAAGTCCGAGCTGTTGTCTCTCTCTTTTTTACATCCCTGAAGGTTTCTTTGACTTTTTCTTCCATCTCCTCAATATTAAAGTCTCCGACGACTGCCAGTGTGCAGTTTTGGGGAACAAAAAAGTTGCGATAGAATTCTTCCAGCTGCTCCACAGTCGCATTCTCGATGACTTCCTTTTTTCCGTAAACAGGTTTTTGGTAAGAGTGTCCCGTGAAAAGATTTTGATAAACAAGAGATGCCGCGTGTCTCACTGGGTCATCATGAATCTGGCTTATCTCTTCAAGGATCACTTTTTTCTCCTCGTCGAGCTGTTCCTGATCGATTTTCAAGTTGAACAGAATTTCCTTCTGATTTTTTAAAGCAAAGTCCGCATGCTCAGAAGGAAGGGAGATTTCGAACACGGCTAGGTCGAGTCCAGTGTGGGCATTGAAATAGGCGCCGTGGCGCCGTATATCCTGGCTGATTTGAGTCCCGCTCCTGAGCTGAGTCCCTCTGAAAAGAATATAGTGTTCCAGAATATGGACCAGTCCGCTCGTCTCCTCCGATTCGTCTTTTGTTCCCAGGTTCACTGCGACCACACAGTTTAGCAAAGGAAGAGTGTGTTTTTCATACAGGAAAACTCTCAATCCGTTCTCCAGTTCATATTCCTTGGTTTGGGTATTTTCCTGGGCAGCGCATAATAGAGGAGCGAGAAGCAGGATACTGGCAAAAATAAAAGCTGTGATTTTAGATGCATGGCGGATGCCTTGTCTTTTTTTCAGAAATCTTGGGCCGAGAAATCTTTTAAACCGAGATACGGTGTTCAGTTTGTTTGTTTTCAGGGTTGGACTCCTAGATAAGAACTCTCGAATTGGCTCACTTCTTCCTCACTACCCAAAACAAGAAGAATATCGCCTGTCTCCAGTTTGATATTCGGAGAAGGATTGAATACGATGTCTTTTCCTGGTTTTTTTACGGCGACTACGATAATATTGGCCGTTTTTCGAATATCGCATTCCTTGAGAGTGCGCTGGACCAGGCTTGATTCTTTGGCCACAGGAAACTCCTCCATGAGGAGAGAAAGCTCTTTTCTTCGGATGATGAGGTCCATGAAATCCACGAGTGTCGGGCGGATCAATCCCTGAGCGATTTTCAATCCACTCAGCTTGAAGGGGCTGACAACCCGGTTGGCTCCGATCTGGAGAAGTTTCCGTTCCGCTTCTTCATCCAGAGCCTTGGCCATGATGAAGACCGAAGGATTGAGGAGCCTAACAGTTAGGATAAGGTAAAGATTATCCGCATCTGTGGGAAGGAGGGCAGCCAAACCTTTGGCTTTTTTAATTCCGGCTTCTATAAGAACTTCCTCCTGAGAGGCGTCGCCCTTGAGGGAAAAGCCTTTATCGGATGTCTTCATGAGAGCCAGTTTCTCTTCTTTGGTGTCGATAACCACAAAAGGCACTTTCTCTTCTTCAAGCCTTTCTCTCACCTCTCTTCCCATCCGGCCATGGCCGCAGATGATGTAATGGTCTTTTAAGTGTCCGAGTTTTTTTTCCATCCTTCTTCTCCGTAAAAATTTGTACACTCCCCCTTCGGTGACGATTTCAGCGAGTTTGGTGAAGACAAATAAGACCGCTCCGACTCCACCCAAGATGATGAATATGGTGAATATTCGGCCAGCCGGGGAGAGGTCATGGACTTCTTTAAAGCCGACCGTGAAGATCGTGATGACGGTCATGTAGAAACAGTCCAGTAAGGGCCACTCTTCGATGATGTGGAAGCCAATTATACCGATGAAGATCATGAGCAGAATGAGCAGAAGAGGCCTCCACATTTTGCTCCACATCTTAATTTCATCTTACAATAATGATAGGGGGGAGGCAAGATTTGGTTGGGGCGAGTCAACCTTTCCATATCCGTGATAACAGGAAGTACTAGAGATCAGACTGAGTGCATCGAAAACACGCAACCTTTGCCCCAGCGAGTCAAAGCTTGCTCGGTTTCAGGCTCCGCTCTCCTCTCCTTCGGAGAGGAACCATGCCCGCTCCGCCTTCAAACGGTTTTCTCAACACCCAGCCTGATCTTTCCTTAGATCCCACTCTAGCTTTGTCAATAACGGAAATGGAGATGTTTTTAATGAGGTGAAGCTGTCTCCCACACTCTGAGCTCATTCTCATGACCTGATTCTCGCATTCTCAGGCAATCCGTGCGTTGGATTGGCCCAGACTTTCAAAAGATTGAGATTTTTGGGATAATAGGATGAGAAATTTGACTCTAAGGAAGATGCAGACAGGCAGTTCGATATAACCTTGCCCGAAAAAGGAAAGAAAACAATGAAGAATCCTCGAAAAGCAAAGATTTTGGTCGTGGACGATGAGGAAAACATCCGGAAATCTCTGAAGATGATCCTGGAATACGAAGGGTATAATTTCCTCGAAGCCGCAGACGGAGAAGAAGCTCTGGATAGGCTGGAGGAAACAGTGGGATTGGACCTTGTTTTGCTGGATGTCAAACTCCCCGGAAAGGATGGGCTGGAGGTCTTAGAAGAATTGAAAAAAAAGCCTTATGCTCCTGAGGTGATCATGGTATCCGGTCATGGAACGATCAAGACAGCAGTCGATGCCACAAAATTGGGCGCTTTTGACTTTCTGGAAAAGCCTCTTCACAGAGAAAGAGTGCTGCTCTGTATCCGGAATGCATTGAATCAGAATAAGCTTTTGAGGGAGTGCCAGGATTTGAGGACGAAGGCTGAGAAAAGATATGAGCTGGTCGGGAATCATCCTTCCATGAAGAATCTCTGGAAGGAGATCTTGAAGACCGCCCCCACAAATGCAACGGTTCTTATCTACGGGGAGAGCGGAACAGGAAAGGAGCTCATTGCCAGAGCTATCCATAAGCACAGTCTGCGGGCCAAAGAGAGGTTTGTCCAGGTAAACTGCGCGGCCATTCCCGAGGAGCTCATTGAAAGTGAACTTTTCGGGCATGTCAAAGGGGCTTTCACCGGAGCCACGGAAAAAAAGGCGGGTAAGTTTGAGCAGGCAGACGGCGGCACCATCTTCCTGGATGAGATCGGCGATATGAGCTTGAAGACGCAGTCCAAGGTTCTCCGAGTTCTTGAGGAAGGAGAGATTCAGAAGGTTGGCTCGGGCAAGATCAATAAGGTGGATGTCCGAGTCATTGCGGCGACCAACAAAGATTTGAAAAAGGAAAAGAAAGAGGGAAGATTCCGCGAAGACCTTTTCTTCCGGCTCAACGTGATCCCGCTCCACTCGCCTCCGTTAAGGGAGAAAAAAGAGGATATTCCGCTGCTGGTTGAATACTTCAGTAAGATTTACGCAGAGGAAAACAATTTCAAGCAGAAAGAATTTTCCAAAAAGGCCATTGAGGCCATACAGAAATACCCCTGGAAAGGGAATGTTCGGGAGTTGAAGAATGTGGTGGAGAGATTGCTCATTATGACAGAGACTGATAGAATAGAAATGAAAGATTTACCCGAGCAGATAAGAGGAGAAGTTCAGACATATCTTCCAGATGCCAAGGGAATCAAGACTCTGAAGGAATTCAGGGAGCAGGCGGAGAAGGACTTCATCCTATCCAAGCTGAAAGAGAACGATTGGAATATCTCTCAGACAGCGAGAGAGATCGATACGCCGCGGAGTAATCTTTATAAAAAGTTAGAACATTTTGGCATAAAAATAGAGGCTGGAGTAGGCGAGGCGGTTGCTCCTTCTTCTCTTCGAGAGGAGTAAGGGGAGGAAAGTCCGAACTCCAAAGGGCAGGATGGTCGCTAACAGCGACTCCGAGCGATCGGAGGAAAGTGCCACAGAAAACACACCGCCTCATAGGATGAGTGTTTCACTCCTCATATGAGGTAAGGGTGAAAAGGTGAGGTAAGAGCTCACCGTCCTGGTGGTGACATCAGGAGCTTGGCAAACCCCATCCGGAGAAAGACCAAATTGGCCCATTGAGAGGCGGCCCGTCTCATGGGGCGGGTAGGTCGCTCATCCCCTTGGGCAATCAAGGGGTTAGATAAATAACCGCCCCCGCCCGAACTCCGGCGGGAACAGAATTCGGCTTACGTCCTGCTCCAGCCTTTTCCATATGACCATATGGGGACGTTCCCCAAGGTACCACCTCTCCAGAACCAATACCTTCTGCCTCCTGAATCTCAAAAGATGTTTTCTTAATTGCCATCCCTTGATTCCAATAATACCTGAATACGGGTATATATGTTTTCTGTATGGCTGGAAGAAAGGGATTTGATTATTTGTGAGGTGGTACCTTGGGGAACGTCCCCATATTACCATATTAAAGGAAGGGGCTGATGGCCTGTTGGATGAGGATGAGGATGCTCCCGGGATACAGGCCCAATTGAAGCACGCCATAGAGACAGAAGAAAAGGACGAGAAAAAGGGCGGGATTTTCAACAACAATATCGACCTCTCGTGAAGGCTCTCGCATGTACATGTAAACGACGATTCTCAGGTAGTAAAACACAGAAATGAGACTGGCCAGGACCCCGATGATCACTAATGGAACGAGGCCCTGTTTGACTGCGGAAGAGAAAACATAAAACTTCGCCAGAAAGCCTCCTGTGGGAGGGAATCCGGCAAGAGAGAGCAGAAAAATAGAAAATGTGGCTCCGATCCATGGATATTTGAACCCGATGCCTGCATAATCTTCGAGCTCAAGGTATTCCTTGTCTTTTTTACTCAAAGCGATGATTGCGGCAAAGGCACCCATATTCATGAAGAGATAAACTGTCAAGTAGAAAACGAGGCTCGAGTTATCCTGAGCCAGGATAGCCACGAGCAAGTATCCGGCGTGGGCGATGCTGGAATAAGCCAGGATTCTTTTCACGTTTGTCTGACGCAGGGCGATGAGGTTCCCGATAACCATGGTGAGGACACTGATGACCCAGAGAAGCACAAATATGGATTGAGAATTGATTGCCGTTTTCCAGTAGGGAAAGAATATCCGCAGCAGGATGGCGAATCCGGCTGCTTTGGGAACGACAGAGAAGAAGGCTGTTATCGGAGTCGGCGCGCCTTGGTAAACGTCCGGGGTCCACATGTGGAATGGCACGACAGCGATCTTGAAACCGAAGCCGATGAAGATCAAACCCAGACCGATGAGTGCCATCAAGCTCAGGTCAGATTCCTTGCTGAAGTACTGGATGATTGTCGGGATGTTTGTCGAGTGGGAAGTCCCGTAAAGGAGTGCCAATCCATAGATGAGGAAGGCAGTAGCGAAACTTCCCAGAAGGAAGTATTTAATGGCCGCTTCTGAAGACTTTTCATCCCTTCTCATCAGGCCAGTGAGTGCGTAGCTGGAAATAGAAAGGACCTCCAGGCCCAGGATAATGACCAGAAGATCTGGAGATGAAACCATGATCATCACTCCTGACAGAGCCAGGAGAAGAAGAGCATAGTACTCGCCGTAGTTCGCATCCTGGAGAGCAATGTATTTCATAGAGAGAAGAATAACAAATCCAGTCGAGAGAAGGAGAATAAATGTGAAAAAGAGGGAATACTTGTCCATGAGGAGATTCCCGTCAAAGTAGGAGTAGGACTTGTTCCAGAACTGGATGCAGACAAACGCACAAATAACAATAAAACTGAGCGATATGTAAGCCAGATAGTCTTTGCTTTCCCTCTTGAGAAATACATCCAGAATCAAGACAGCCAGGGAAACGAACACAATGACCAGAAGAGGAAGCAGAGCTAAAAAGCTGTTCATTGCGTAACTTCTTCCTTTTCCTTAGTTTGTTCTTCGACCTTTAGATTTTCGGTTTTTTTCACCAGCTCTTGTTTCTTTTCCACTTTTGAAAAATAAGCCTTCTGATTGTTGAATCTGTTCAGGAGATGAGTGACGGAGCTGTCCATTTTTCTCAGAAAAGGCCTGGGGTAGATTCCCATCCAGAACATCATGATGACGATTGGAACAAGATAGGCGATCTCTCTCTTGTTGATATCTTTGAAAGTAAGAATCTTGTTGTTCGTGATCGGTCCCTGCATCACTCTCTGGAACATCCAGAGGAGGTATCCGGCGGCCAGTATCACTGTGGTGACACCCAGAATGGCGAAGATTTTATTGGCTTTGAAGATCCCGAAGATGCACAAAACTTCCCCGACAAACCCGTTGAGCCCTGGAAGGCCGACAGACGAGAGCATACAGATGAGGAAAAAGGCGGAAAAGACCGGCATCTGCTTACTGACACCACCATAGTCCTTTATGAGGCGCGTGTGCGACCTTTCATACAGGATCCCTACGATCAAAAACAGGGCACCTGTGCTCAACCCGTGGTTGAGCATCTGGTAGATGGCCCCTTCCGTGGCTTCGATATTCAGGGCAAAAACAGCCAGCATGATCAGTCCCATATGGCTGACACTGGAATACGCGACGAGGGACTTCACGTCTTTTTGGACCAGAGCCATCATCCCGCCGTAAATGATCCCTATCAGGCTGAGCACAGCCAGCAGGGGAAGAAATTTGATCACCGCACT
>Ga0209636_10004014_pt1 | contig 15041 bp, 13 predicted proteins | sample DeeMarSWOR152_54_FD_187464 | JGI IMG/M metagenome (GOLD analysis project Ga0209636, IMG submission 187464) | Marine sediment microbial communities from White Oak River estuary, North Carolina - WOR-1-52-54 (SPAdes) (version 2) | ecosystem: Environmental > Aquatic > Marine > Intertidal zone >...
CTCACCCTCAAGGAAATTAACTACAAAAACGTACATTGCCGGCAGGGCAGAAAGCCAGGCCAGAAGTATTGTCTTGGGAGACTCTAAGCTCAGGTTTGTACTTGATTCGCCGCCCATTATCGCGTCCCAGTCCAGAATTATCTCTAGAAGGATTAGCCAGATGAAGAATAAATAGAAGGTCCTGCCCGTCCATGTCCTAGAGAACGAAGTGGGGTTAATAGAAAATAGCATACAGAAGGGTAGCGCAAACGAAATCAGAACGAGGGAAACTAGAAAAACCTCACGCCTGCGCTCCCTCACGTAAGTCTTTAGTCTCACCTAGCGATCACATCCCAGAGACAGGTTTGCCTATGCTTAGTCTAGTTCGCGCTTACAAAGCTTCCGCGCACATGCACTATGTGTACAGGATTGCCGCTCCAGAGCGGTACGCTTTTATTTTCCTGCTTATTGATACCTATGCACTAGGAGATCATTGACTTTGTTCAAGATCAGGATGGCGGATGGAAAACTTCTACGAGACATGTTTTCGGCAATAGCCATTCTCGTAGATGAAGCCACCTTCAACCTCGATGCCGAGAAAATGGTACTCCGTGCTATGGATCCATCGCGGGTCGCTATGGTAGACTTCAACTGGCCGAAAAGCATCTTTGATGAATACCAATGCGACCAACCTCAAAAGATATGTGTTAACATAAGCGAACTTCTCAAACTCCTCCGCCGAACGGGCAAAGACGAATCCATAGAGATTTCACTGACCCCCGAAACCGCTCGCCTTCAAATCACGATCACAGGCAATTACAAGCGCACCTTCAACATGCCTACTCTAGAGCCTCAAGAAGAAGAAGTGCCTACCCCTAAGATTACCTTCAAAGTGCAAGCCAAAGTCACAGCTGAAGGACTGCGTCAGGCAATCGAAGACGCCCAGCTTGTAAGCGACCATGTACGAATAGAAGCAGACACCGAGAAGATCGTTCTCCAAGCCACAGGAGACCTCATGGGCGCGACTATTGAACTTCGCAAGGGAAGTGATGCACTTCTCGATCTGCAAACACAAGAACCGGCCAAAGCAACCTTCAGCCTCAGTTATCTCGCCGAAATAGTCAAAGCCGCTTCAGCCACCAGCGAAATCGCCACTCTGGAGTTCGCAAACGACATGCCGATCCACATTGATTTCCAACAACCCAAAGAGGGCAAGCTCACTTATTACTTGGCTCCTCGCATAGAAGTAGAATAGACCAAGGGTTCCTCCCCAGAATGTGATCTAGCTAAGTGTCTTCTTCTCCCCCGAACAAGAGGCTTCGCAGGAGAGTTGAAGCTACGCATACTGATATGCATGCTAGAACGAGTAAACATACGCAAAACCTATAATCTCTGTAATGTTGTAATTGCTTCTCACGTAGTTGATAACACTATCATCTGGGTAGGATTCCATTAGACGTTCAAATAGAACCACGTAACGAAATTCGTGCCGCTTCAGTTTTTCAAGAAGAGTTACTTGTTCTTCGAATCCTAAGTGTATTGACCATGTATCCCTCGTCGGAGACTTGTATCCTGATAGCCAGTATATCTCTGGCTCCATTCCGTACACGAGTATGTTATCAGTCGTCCCGCCATTTTGTCTTAGGTAGCTAGCGAGAGATAACTGCTCACTATATGTTCTAAAATCTGAATACAGCAGATAGCCGTTCCAAGTGCCTAACTCGGGTATATTGTGAATTGTCGTATCCGGATACTGCAAAGTCTGGAAGAACGCTGAGGCCACTAAAAGTGGCGTGAACAAGATAATTACGGAGCGAGCGCTAAATTTGTTCAATAGCTTGGCAGTGTAGATTCCCGCGAACACTGAAAGTGGAGGGAGGATGATTAAGTATATGTGACCAAATGATGGGGGAATTGCCACCATGAATGAAAAAAGGAGCAACCACAGCAAGCCCTTTAGATGTCGTGGGTGATAATCGGTGACGCAGTTCAAAGTTCCTGCTACGCCGAATGTCCACAACGGAAGTGCCTCTGCAATCAACAGCACTCTTGGAAAGGGATCATACCCGAAAGATGGGCCGCCCGCTCCAACTTGGATTTGGTTCAATGGACGCATGACCACTTGATGCACAAAGGCAGAGAAAGTTCCGTTAAGGACGAAATATATGATGACAACCAGCAAGGGCAAACTAATGCCAAGGAGTACGCACCAGATCTTTCTTTCGGAAAGTCCACGCTTAATCGAAGAAACTCCGAAGGATCTTTCGTCCACACAAATAAGAAGCACGAGCAATAGTAAACCTGCAATTGCGGTCTGTCTTATAAGAAATGCAACCGACATTAGAGTTCCCGAGAGCACTTTAGACACACTTTCTCGGAACGGTTCGCACCTTAACTCAGCTAGGTATATTGAAGATACTATGATGGGAATCGATAAAGACTCGGTCATAGCGAGATGTCCCTCATAAATGGGAGTGGACATGAAAATCCCGTATATTGATGCTGCAAAGAATGCTATCCTAACTCCATACCATTTCCTGACTAGTAAGAAGAAGACGGGAACGGAAACTAGGAATAGGATGTTGTTCAGAAGCCTCACAGACTGGATATTGTTTCCAAGCAACCCAAGAGAGGCCGCGTACAGAAAATAGGTAACTGGCCCTTTCAAATCGTGCAACTCTGAATACAACTTCTCCCCTTCTAGGAGACGCCATCCTATATAGGCAAAAGTTCCTTCGTCACGTTCAATTGTCGTGTTGAGCCACAAGAAGCGAATGGTGATCGATAGGATTAGGATCATCAGCAAGCAAAGTCCGTATTTGCCGTGCAGTAAAGCGCGCAGGCTGATATCCTTCTGGTTCATCCGTGAACCTCCTACGTGTACAAGTTAGTAGCCCTGAACTTGCAAAGCCCAATCACATGATTTGGATGCAAGGACATATTTCTTTTTAAGAGCGACACCATTCAGGTCACCACTAAAGACGCTAACTGCTTTTGGTAATAACAACGTCTGTCTTTACTCACTATCTTCAGAGTCAGGTCATGCTCACCATTGCACAATATTGAGGAGGAGAATGTGGCTACGAAACCGGAGAGCCTGAAGTTGCGGTTGTTGAAGTGACTTGCCACGTCTGGCTTGGCTAGGCCATACACAGTGGGGATAATATGGCTGTCATCTATTACTAGAAAAACCGCGGAGGCCGCATCGTTAGCTTGCTTGTCCACGGCCCACCCTGTGATCGTTAAAGTTTCATGTTGGCTTGAGTTTACCACAAGAGCCCCGGACGTTTCAGAAGTTACTACACCGTTAATTGTTTCTAGGGCGCAAAAAGTGTCTGAACCTATCAGGGCAAGTTCTGATGTATCAATACATGGTTCGCTGAACACGTTCAACCCGTTTTCCTCCAGGAAGATAGCTCGCTCCCTCACAACCTCAGGGCTTATGTATAGGTAGTTCTTTATGTTTTCATCCGACTGGATTTTATTCGTTTTTAGAATATATGCTCCCATTTCTCTTGAGCTTTTCATGCGTTGACCTTCGTACCATCCAGCGCAACATCCTACAATATATGCGGCCACAATCACTACCAGAAGTAGGACGAGCGTCCCTTGGAAGCTGAAACTCTTGCTCTTAGTGGGCAGTTTCTTGGAAGTAGACACTGCCAAGAAGTACAGGCCAATGATCCCAAGAACTGTTATGGGGGTATATCTAGATGCCATAGCCTGTTCAAGCCCAAGACCACTTCTTCCCACAGTCACAATCACTGAAGAGATGAAAGCAAAGAGGATTAGTGAAAGCCAAACTCTGTTGTTCCTGAGAAGCCCTTTCCTATATCCTAGTTCTATGATTATTATGCCAATCAATACTAGGCCTATACCAATCGCTTGGGCGATAGCCGTATCGCCGTAGACAACTGGAGACCCCACAAACGCCAAATAATACCCGGCTGCTGCTAATGGCTGCTTAAAGATGGAGTCTAGAGGAGGTAGATAACTTGGTTTGGCGTAGCCCCAGAAATATGTGATGAATGCAGCCCCCGCCACTGAACACCACAGGGCACTGTCGCGCAACTTCCGTTCTCTGTCAGAGATGATCATCTGAAGGAACCCCACAGGCCAAACTGCCAAACCAGCTAGAAAGGAGAAAGAGGCCACAGCTGCACTTAAGAAACCCAAAAAGAGGAAGCCGTCTATTTTCCTACTAATCTCCAATAGTGCAAAAGTTGCGACTACAGCGAAAATCATCAAGTATATTTGATTCGTAATAGCCCAAAGCAGACTCTGCCACTGCCTGAAGTTGAACAACAACAACACGACTGGTAGAAAGATTAACAGATGTTTGAAATGTCCATTCCAACTGTATTGCTTCCTGTACAAGTAAAAGAGCAGCGCGCACGTAAGACAAATCAGGACCCAGCTGAATAGCATGACTGCCACTGTATCATAGTGGGTTAGGTTTCCAATGGCAACCATTACTAATTTGGGGATTGGCATCCGATGCTCATTATGTTGAGCAAGCAAATCAGAAACAGACAGTAAACCACTCATGGCTCTTTGGAAAACGGGGATCATCTCCCAATCATCCCAGAATACTACGTTTACGCCGAAAGCTCTGACATATGAGAAGAGCATAACGGAAGGAAAGATCATAAGAAGCGCGCATGCGAGAGGAGCAACTGTGGCAAAGCTTATTTTCTTACATAATCGGCGCGCGCTTGCGGGGATCATTTGCTCACCTCTCTCATGGTCAGTGCTTCATATTCTTCGCCCTAACCACGTGTTTCTTCTTTTTCAAGCCACTAAGAAGCAAGGAAAAGGCGACTCTGAGGTAAAGCGGTCCTCCCTTCAAAAGCGAGAGTTTTGCAAATCGTTTTTTTCTTACGAAATGCTGAGTTGGTACGCTAACGATTTTCACGCCGGGTCTCATCAAAAAAACCTTTAGAGGAAGTTCAGCAAATATCTCAAAGCCCCTGGACGAAAGATTCAACTGCTCCAAAACCTGAGCATTATACGCCTTAAATGCATTTGTTATATCGGAGAAAGAGGTTCCGAAAACCAGTTTAACTAAATAGTTGAAGCATCTATTCGCAATATACTTTGGGATTGGATAACCATTAGGTTTCCCACACTTGAACCTGTCAGCTACTGACAAGTCGTAGCCTTGAGCGACGTTTTCGACAAGTTTTATCAAGTCGACTGAGCTTTCTGAATGATCTCCCATCAGTGGAACGAAAATGCTTCCCTTTCCCTCCTTGAATCCTGTGATAATTGCATTGCCTACACCGCGTTTCCCCGATCTCTCAATCAATCGCAGTTCAGCTAGTCTTTTGCACAACTTGTGAACGATGTAGCCCGTCCGGTCGCCAGGTTCAGAATCTAGAACAACGATTACCTCAAACCTAAACTGCGTCTCTCTCAATCTTGCAACGACATCAGTTATTGTTTCAGCAACAAGTTCTTCTTCCCTGTAGGCTGGAATAATAATGGAAACAGACGGTCTGTCTGTAAGCAGGTAGGAAGATGGGGTAGACATTGTCGATATCAACAGCTTCGACCACGCCTAAGTTCTCTCAGCAAATAAATCTATAACGTTTAGCATCTATACATCCTAGGAATGAGCATCCATGTTGTCAGCATTGGTTGGCAAGATCAAGTCCGGTAAAGCTACTTTGTGTGTATTAGGTCTTGGTCGGGTGGGGTTACCATTAAGTTTAGTATTCGCAAATTGTGGCCTAACCTGCTATGGAGTGGATACGGATCATTATAGGGTCCTTAAGATAAGCCGAGGCGAAGCCCCATTCAAGGAAAATAAACTGGAAGAATATCTAGAAAGGGCTCAAAGGTCAAAGAAGTTCCTTGCGACATCCGACTCATTGAGTAGTATCTCCAAGGCGGATATTGTCATGGTAACTGTTGGGACACCAACGACAGCCCAGTATTGTATAGATTATTCTCAGCTTCATGGTGCTCTTGAAGAGATCACCGAAGCGGACTTACGAGGAAAAGCAATCGGGTTTAGATGCACCTTAGTTCCCGGTACGATAAGAAATTTAATGGTGCCTTACCTGGAAGATAGAAGTGGGCTCAAGGCAGGAGAAGACTTCGCTTTAGCTATGTGCCCGGAAAGAATCCTAGAAGGACGGGCAATCGATGAGCTTTATGATTTACCTGAGATTGTCGGCGGCATCAATGACGCCAGCAACGCCATTTTCGCTGAACTGTTTAGGAGGATAAACCCGAGAAAGGTGATACTTCACACGACTCCAACAGGTGCGGAATTGGCCAAGCTGTTCACTAACATTTGTCGTTATGTAAGCTTTGCGCTTGCGAATGAATTCGCTGTATGGACCGAGATGTATGGCGAAGATGCTCATGAAATAATTGACGCTGCAAATCATGAGTATCCCAGAAGCATCATCCCTAAGCCGGGTTTCGCAGGGGGACCTTGCCTAGGCAAGGACGGTTTCCTGTTGGACAACAACACTACATTCAGCAGTATAACTTCTATAGCTTGGAAACTGAATGAGGCGATCCCTGATCATGTCGCGAAGTCAATAAGACGAAAAGTAGGTCTACTCTATGGCAAAAGAATTTCAGTTCTTGGACTCGCCTTCAAAGCGGAAAGCGACGATATAAGGCTCTCCCCATCTGTTAAACTTGTTGAAATACTCAAGGGATACGGGGCCAAAGTCTTGGTGCATGATCCACACGTTACTAACACTTCGACACTTGACAGAGTACTGAAAAACCCTGATGTAGTCGTCATAGCTACTAACCATCCTCAATTCAGTCGCCTAGCAAAGGACATTGACAAGAGTGGTTGCAAACTCGTCTACGACGTGTGGGGAATGTTCGCCCCCAGTGATTTCCAGAAAACATCTTACATGCGGTTCGGTAGAGGGTCATGAACTACTGGAAAGAAAAACCGGTGCTTATTACAGGCGGCGCAGGATTCATAGGTCACAGGCTAGTAGCTGAACTAATCGAACGCAGCGCTGACATCACTGTAATAGATGACCTTTCCAAGAGTAGCATACAAAACATAGCGCCGTATCTTGATCAGATACGACTTATCAACGCGGATTTGAGACTTCCAGCAGTTGCAAAGAAGGCAGTCAATGAATGTGAGGTCTGCTTTCATTTGGCGGCCAAAATCGGTGGGATAGGGTACTTTCACAAGACACCCGCCACCAGCCTACGTGACAACTCAATCATGAATTTCAATCTCTGGGATGCAGCAATCGGCACAGATGCGAAAATGGTCTGCCTCTCATCATCAATGGTGTTTGAGCGAACAAGCACATTTCCAACGCCTGAGTCTGCTATCGAAACTTCTCCCCCGCCGATTACAGGCTATGGCTTCTCAAAACTTGTATCTGAATATATAGCAAGAACCTACTATGACGAGTTTGGCGTGGAATACGTAATTGCCAGACCCTTCAACGCTTATGGGGAAGGCGAGATTCCTGGAGAATATATAGGTTATGCCCACGTGATTCCTGACCTAATTAAGAAGGCTTTGAAAGGACAATATCCACTTGAAATATTGGGCTCTGGGGAGCAGACAAGGTGCTTCACTTATGTGGATGACATAGTTAGCGCCTTGCTTTTTGTCGCAGAGGCAGCAAAGAACGATGACTTCAACATCAGCACAAACGTAGAAACAAGTATTATTGAGTTGGCTGAAAAGATATGGAGGCTCTGCGAAAGGAAACGCTCTCTCAAGCTCAAGCATTTGCCGGGCTTCAAGCACGATGTCCTAAGACGAATTCCAGACACATCAAAGATAACGCGACTCGGATGGCAACCGAAGACCAGATTAGATGACGGTCTTCAGAGAACTATTGAATGGATTCGCCGTTCCGAGAATCTGGAGTTAAGGAAGAAGTGAAGGGAAGAGCCCAAGCGATCTGAATTCCTAATCTTGTACTGCGCAACTAATATAAACAAACTTATATAACAACACTAACCATTACAGATTTCTATCCAAGAAATTTGTCACAGCGAAACTAGGTGAAGAAAGTGAGCCAGACAATGCTTCGTAATGCCCTCAGCGTATCGGATCAAGATTCACATGCATTGTCTTGTGCACATAAAACACTGGAAGAAAGGTCCTCAGTCGCCGTAATGCTCCCTACATACTGTGAGGCAGGCAATATTGAAAGCCTCATAAGAGAAATCAAGGATATGATACACGATTCCTTAATCATTGTTATAGATGATTCGAGCTACGATGGAACAGCGAAAATCGTGGAGAAACTCCAAGAAGAATATTCCAACCTTCTCATTTGCGAGAGACCTGCCAAAATGGGCCTAGGAACCGCCATAACAGACGGGTTCAGAATCATTATGTCTTTGGAAAGCCCTCCTGACCATATTATAACAATGGACGCAGACTATTCTCACAATCCACGGACCATACCAAAGCTACTTGCGACGGCAAAAGAAGGCTACGAACTAGTTATTGGTAGCAGATATACCGAGGGTAGCGGAACAGTCGGATGGCACATTTTACGGCGGCTAATCAGTCGAATAGCAAATTTCGTTGCGTCAACAATGGTTGGAATGAAGATTCGTGACTGCACAAGTGGGTTCAGATGCTATTCAAAGAACTACGTGGAAAACGTAATTGGGTACCTTCACAGCCAAACATATGAGATCCAAATTGAAACAGTCAAACAGGCATGGGTGCGAGGATATGCAGTCAAGGAAATCCCAATAACCTTTTCAGCCAGGAAACGTGGGAAGTCGAAGCTAACAAAGAAAGAAATCGTTGATTTCTTGTCATTCATCATTAAGTCCAAGTTCCGCATGTCTCGCAGGAAATCTCTCTCTTGCGAATAGTCAACGTCCAAGCGCGCTTCCGGTAGAGTGTGTATCCGCATAAAACCTTCACCAGAGTCCTGGAGGTTTCGGTTGGAGCCTCCTTTGGTAAGTATTGTGATTCCTGTTTCAATTCCAAACAATATAGCAGTATGCCTTCGGTCTCTCAAGAAGATCGTATACCCGAATTTCGAGGTTATAGCTGTTGTTAACTCGAACTCCAATGCTGCTGCAAGCCGAATAGTCTCAATTGTCAAAGAAGAAGCTCTTGGTTTCCCAGAGATCCTTAAAAAGAGGGTACACTTGATAGTCAAACCCAAAATGCTAGGATACGCTGCTGCATGTAATATCGGATATAAGAGTCATAAGGGAAAGTACGTCCTGTTCCTAAATGACGACGCGGTGGTTGAATCTAGCTGCTTATGCAAAATCGTGGAAATTCATGAAAACGATCCAGCGATTGCGTGCGTGCAACCCAAGATACTTTCTCTAAAGAATACCGGAATCTTTGACTATGCAGGTGCAGCGGGTGGATTCATAGATATCTATGGGGTGCCATTTTGTGCAGGAAGAATATTTGAGGTAGTTGAGAAAGACAAAGGTCAGTATGACGACGTAAAAGAGATTTTCTGGGCCAGTGGAACGGCGCTATTTTGTCGCAGTTCCTCGATTGACGAGGTGGGATTGTTTGATGAAACCTTCTTTGCTTACATGGAGGAAATCGACTTTGCATTCAGAGTCTGCCTGAGGGGGTATCGAATTGTTCTCGCACCCAATGCTCGAGTCTATCATTTGGGGGCAGCAACATCTGAATCCCTGAAAATCGACAGAGATTTCCTTGCATATAAGAACAACCTCTTAGTGCTTTTGAAGAACTACGAGATCGCTACTCTTACAAGAGTGATGCCTATTCGCTGTGTTCTCGATGCATCGAATTTCTTAATGAGATTGGCCAAGAAAAAATTGCGACTTGCAGTCAACGTTCCCCGAGCTTACGCAGATCTTCTCTTTCGATCTTTGAGACACGCACTTGAGGAGAATAGACGTGTAAGAGCCCTCCAAATCGTCAAAATGGATTCTGTTAGGAAGAAGATGTTACCAAGAAGCATAGCACTACTCCACACACTGAAGGGCGTTAGGTATTTCTCGCAAGTAAGGAACATGATGCCATGTCGATAGATAGAGTCCAAGAGAGAGGAATATATGGAAAGACCAAAAAACTATTGACGAATTTCCTCACTGCATTTCTGACCTTTTCCAGTCAACACAAAGTGGCCCTTTTTCTATACGCTGCAATCTGTGCCCTGCTGATTCCAATTTCTTGGCAACAGGATGTTTACGATTGGTACTATGTCGTGGGTAGGCTATTTCTGGAGGGAAAAAACGTCTATGAACCTCTCAATATTAATGCGATTGTCAAACGCGGGGACTCAGGAATGTGGGGATATCCGCCCCTTTTTCTACCGTTTTTCTCTCTAACCTACTTTGTTTCGGCCTTGACCACCACGCCATTTCACCTCGTCTTAAAAGTGTCCTTGGCTGTGATCGGTGTGTTGGTCGCTATGCAAATGGAGGAGATTTCAGGGAAATCAGCAGTGGTACCTCTATACTTGTTCAATCCTGTGGCAATCATTGGAACTATTGTGCAAGGTTTTCCTGAAGTAATACTGGTATATCTTCTGTTGCTGAGTCTAAGGAATCTAGACAATATTCAGTCTGCTGCTCATGTTGGGCTGGCAGCATTGGGAAAGCAAACAATTTGGCCTATGGTTCCTTTTTTCCTGGCATCGAACTTAACCAAGAAATGGTTAATTGTATTCTTCGGGTTCACTTTTGCGGGTACAATCCCCTTTCTGCTTCTCAACTACCCCCTTTTCATCCAAGCCTCAGTTCTGCAACATCTTTCTAGAACTGGAACTCAAGCTTGGGAATTCCTTCTTGGCACAGCAAATGTAGGTGGGGCTTTCGATGAAGCGTTAAATTTGCTTTTGATTGCCGCTCAAGTGGCCTCAGTGTCCTTGCTGGCGTTTTTGGTGAGAAGGAAAATCCTTCGATTGCGTGCGCACAAACCCAGCATAGCAAAATACATAGAGTATTTTCTTGCCTACGAGATTCTTTGCTTGACCATCCTGTTTCTCATTGTTCCCCAACAACCTCACTTCTTGTTATATGTCCTGTTTCCCACCATTCTGTTGATGGCTAAATATCCCGAGTTCAAATATCCATATGCGCTCACAACTATCATTGGGTATACAATGTTTACGCTTGATCAAGGCCTTCGTCACAGTGTATTCCATTATGAAGTCTGGGAAGTAGCGTACCTAAGCTATGCACAATTGGAGCCAGTCATTTTGGTTAGTGGCGCGTTAGGATCAATAGTCTTCTACTTATGCTATTTCTACGCCTTCTATAAAATCTGGAGAACGGGCAAAAATGTATGACCGAAGGACATTGACGTTGCTGACGCTGCTGATTTCCATTTCAGTAACCGTCTCCTCTGCAGAGTTGTATAATTTTGTCATCCTACCTATTCGGGTCGCATGGAATGGAACTTTCAACGAGGGGCCCAAATATTGGAGTTCTCACATTTTCGTGAGCAACGGACCTTTTAATTTCTCTACTGAGACGGCGTGTGTCGAATATTCGTCTGAAACATTCGGCTGCTCATTAGCAATATCAGGAAAAGATCCAACGTGGCCTCCTCGAAATGCTTTGTGGGGAAGAATGTATCAGCTTATCGCCACGCACTCTCTAGTCAAAAGCGCAACTCTCCGATTCTCTCTATTCCTCGGCAAGACAGAGTTACAAGTTCTACTGAATTCAGACTTGGTGATTGTGTACGCAGGCTGCACGGTGTTCAACAAGACACAGAGATACTTCTTAGCTCATGTTTGGATCCTGAAAGATCAGCTAGGCACAATCAGCGAAAGCACTTTTAGTGTGCACCCATTTTGGAAGACGATAGGTCTCGAGAGATTGAATGCAAGTCTGTCACAACCATTGAAGATTAGTCTGGAAGGGCATTTGTGGAATTGGCTTGGATCTCAGGGATTTTCGATGCATGAACCTTGGGAGATATTCGGTAACTTTTCGGGAGGCATAGAAATGGGCATAATTCTGTCGAACATCAGGCCAGGCAAGGCTCCATGGACAGTCACGATATACATCGGAGAGCTGGATATCACTTATTATTGGCTCGACACACTTGTTGTCTCTGACCAGTTGAGGATTCTTAACAGGATAACTCGACTAGCATTTGCTTCACAGAATGTGTTTTACCCTCGCAGATTATATTCAGTTGCATGTTGCAGAGGAAATTGGATTGGCACGGTCTATCCAGGTTCAAGAAAGATTCTCTGAGTACTACAGGAAGCATTCAGTAAACATTATCCCACCTTCTTTGATTAGGCAGCGGGAATTTGGTTTCATCCTTCTGAGGGAAGGAATAATGCTCCGTCACAAGAGCTTCGGAAACCTCGGGGCCCTAAGAAGCTTTCTTGCCTCTACTACACCATCCGATGTCTATTATTCAAGTGCCTATTATGAAAAACCAGAAGCGGGCATGAAGGAGAAGGGGTGGGTAGGGGCAGATTTGGTGTTTGACATTGACGCAGATCACATTCCCACGCCATGCAACAAAGTTCATGACCGTTGGATATGCAGCAATTGCGGTTTCGCTGGCCTAGGGGCCTGTCCTGACAAGTGTCCCAGTTGCGAGGGTGCTCGATTCGATTCTAATACTTGGACCTGTGAAGCTTGTTTAGAATCCGCAAAAGACGAAACAAGAAAGCTCCTACGAATACTGACGGAAGATTTCGGGCTAGGCGATGATGAGCTCTCTGTATATTACAGCGGAAACAGGGGGTATCATGTACACGTTGAAAGCAAAAGCATTCATCTACTTGATTCCACGACCCGCAAAGAAATCGCAGACTATATTATTGGGTTAGGATTCACAGCAGAGTTGCATGGATTAACTGGGAAAGACCGAATTATGATTGAACCATTATCAGAAAGAACAGGTTGGAGAGCTCGTATAGCTAGTGGAATTAAAGAGTTTTTGACACAAGCAAACAACAGAGATTTGGAAAAACTAGGCCTGGCCAAGAATGTTATAGACTTTTTGATTAAGAACAAGCAGATTATCTTAGGCAGGCTGAGTGGAAAAGGATGGATCGATGTCAAAGGTGTGGGAGCCAAGAGCTGGAGCAAAATCATCGATTGGATTGCGGATCGGCAAGCATCAAAAATCGACACAGTAGTCACCACAGACATTCACCGGCTGATTCGACTTGGCGGCAGCCTACATGGGAAGACAGGGTTCAAGAAAGTTGAAGTATCAGTTTCCAGCCTTGATCAATTCGACCCCCTAAAAGAAGCAGTAGCTTTCAGAGACGGACAGATGATTGTCGACATCACTGAAGCGCCCAAGTTCCGCGTAGGATATACACACTACGGCCCCTTCAAGAACGTCTCCCACAAGGAGCTACCTACTGCAGCCGCGGTGTTTCTCCTCTGCAAAGGAGCAGCCCAGGTGGTAGAATGACAATGTACAAAACGCTCTATGATGCCTGGAAGAGAGAAAAAGACAACCAAAAGCTGCAGGCACTCCCTAGAGATTTCTACGGAAAGCTGGTTGAATATATACGCCGAATTCGGCAGGAAAACCGAATGCTAGACCAGAAATCTACCAAGGCAGGTTTGGTTTCGCAGGAACTCTCGAAAACCAAGCAGATGATGGAAGAGCTGGCTAGGCTACGATTCACGAAGATAGTCAGCTCTGTATCCTCTGGTGAACCTCTGGATAAGGGGACTTTGACAATCGAGGAAGAGAGCCTCCTCACCGGACTGAAGCCGTCATTTGAAAAGTTCCAGTCTTTCTTAAAGGCTGCCTCTCGAGGTAATGCTTCAGAAACTCGTGAGCCAGCCACACCCCCTAAGAGGATTATGCTACGGTTTACGCAAAAGGTTCCAGCCATCGTCGGCGTCGATCTTAAAGTTTGGGGCCCATTCTTGGCAGAAGATGTGGCTGCACTACCAATCGAAAACGCCAAAGTTCTGATCAAACGCGGCGTGGCAATGGAAATAGAAACCAGATGATTGTGCCCACTCCGGTCACCGTAGAGTCAAGGTTCAGTTATTCTCGCGTTTGACAGCAAACCTTTTTTCTGGGCTTGGGCAGAGAAGCTTCGGGAACAATATTGACGAAGAGTGTCAAAGCTAGTAGAACTCTGGATTGCCTGGGGTTGTTTTGTCCAGAGCCCGTGTTTAGAACACGGTTGGAATTAGACAAGATGAAAGCTGGAGAAACGCTGGAGATCTGGGCAGATGATCCAGCTGCAGAGAAGGATATTCAGAGCTTGACTAGAAGGCTAGGCCACGAGATTCTGGAAATGAAGAAGGAAGGAGCTAAGCTCTACTTCTTAGTTAGGAAGGGAAGATAGGAGGCTTTTGCCACGAGAAGAGTCTACATGGATCACACCGCAGGCATGCCGGTCGATGCCCGCGTTCTAGATACTATGAAGCCTTACTTTGACGAGTTTTATGGAAACCCCTCCTCGTTACATTCTTTTGCTCAAGAGGCGAGAAAGGGACTACAGCACGCAAGGGAGCGGCTGGCTGATCTAATCGAGGCAGAAAAGAGCGAGGAGATCTTCTTTACTTCATGCGCCACAGAAAGCAACAATTGGGCTATCCGAGGGACGGCCGCTCGAAATAAAGAGCGGGGTAAACACATCATAACTACAAGCATCGAACACATGTCAGTGATGAACGTCTGTAAATACCTGATGACTGAAGGGTTCAAGGTTTCATTTCTACCTGTTGACAAGTATGGTATGATCGATCCCGAAATGCTCAAGGAAGAGTTGACCAGTGAAACTATCCTTGTTTCTGTTATGTATGCGAATGGTGAAATAGGCACTATCGAGCCTATAAGAGAAATAGGTGAAATCACGCGTGACGGGAGTGTCTATTTTCACGTTGACGCTACCGCCGCAATTGGACAAGTTCCAATAAATGTGCAAGAAGAATCCATTGATTTACTGACCTTATCTTCGAACGACATGTACGGACCTCAAGGAGTCGGAGGGCTTTACATAAAGGAAGGAACCCGCCTGAAACCATTTATTCTTGGCGGGGGACAAGAACGGGGACTGAGATCAGGAACCGAGAACTCGCCAGGCGTTGTGGGCATGGGCAAGGCAGCGGAATTGACGAAACTAGAAATGAAGGCTGAA
>Ga0209636_10004016_pt1 | contig 15037 bp, 9 predicted proteins | sample DeeMarSWOR152_54_FD_187464 | JGI IMG/M metagenome (GOLD analysis project Ga0209636, IMG submission 187464) | Marine sediment microbial communities from White Oak River estuary, North Carolina - WOR-1-52-54 (SPAdes) (version 2) | ecosystem: Environmental > Aquatic > Marine > Intertidal zone >...
ATATCTTTTCCGTAGCGAGCCAGCCACTCGCGCTGATTGGTGGTGAATTCGACGCTCAATGGCTCTGCATACCATGGACCAATGAATCCTTCAGGCTGTCCATGATGGTCAACAAATACTTGAGGATTCCAATCAAGATAAAGCCTGACCAAGGCTTGACTTTCAACCTGAGTGTTCCAAACCGAATCACGGTTGAGGTTCACCTGATAATGGTTGTTGGTGGTATCGACTCCCCAAGGAGCGAAGTGCTCGACTGCGTTCGCATCTGCTGTCCCCTGCTGTCCCGCTTGATTTGCATTATACCAAGCAACGAATCGCTCATGGCCATCAGGATTCAAGGCCGGAGTGATGATGACAACGATCTCTTCAAGCATGTGTTTTGTCTCATCATCAGTGGCAGCAACAAGTTGATAGGCTATATGGAGTGCGCTCTCGAATCCTGCCGTCTCGTTCCCGTGTGTCCCATAATTCAGAAACACGATTGCAGGTGTGGAGTCAATGGTCCTCTCCGCTTCTCCCCCACCACTCAGTTTTTCAGGGTCAGACAAGTTTGAGATGGCTTTCTTGATTTCGTTGATATTTTGGATATTTGATTCTGAACTGATGATCAAGTAGTGTAGCTTTCTATGTTCATTGGTTTGGCCATAGGACTCGAGGATTACCCGGCCAGATCTCTTCGACATCTCTTGAAAATACAACACCATAGGATAATACGTGGTATGATACTCCCCCATCCCATAGCCAAGAAACTCGGTCGGCATAGGGATTTTAGAGTCGTAGGTCCTCGAAGAAAAAAGCGTCTTTTCATCAGGCACAGGATTTGATTGCTCATTCCCAAACAATACTAAGCCTAATGCTAGAATTCCTGTCATCAGGAACAATCCTCGTCTCATCATTGTATCCTCCCTACTATACAGACAAAATATAAAACAAAATCGCACGCAGATTCAAATAATTCAAAAGTAAATGCCATTATATGCCAATTGGATCTTCTCACAAAATCCCTTGTCTTATCTTTTGGAGTGTTCGCTGACTTTCTTCCCAGACCCCCTCCCCCAGAGTAAAACGCAATGTCTGTTTATTATACAAAGTCCCTTCCAAATTGATAGCGACTTTAAAATTATTCAAAAATTTTCTTGACAAAATCTCTTTTTTATAAAAATATAAATTCGGATAATGAATCAGTATTCCGCATGGTGGAACATTTTAAGGAGGGATAATGCGCATAAAAATAATTAGCACAAAACTCTTCATATTTCTGGCAATATTTATTCTGTTTGCTTCAGGTTTCTTGCAAGCCCAACGCTTGACAGGAAAGGTTGTAGGAGATGTCACGGATGAGGACGGAACTCCTCTCCCAGGGGTGAGTGTCGAACTCTCGAGTCCTGTATTAATGGGCGGAGTTCACTCCCAAGTGACATCCGAGAAAGGTTCTTACCGGTTTATCAACCTACCGCCAGGAGCATACAAGCTGGTTTTCAAACTGGAAGGCTTCCAGACGATCATCAGAGAAAACATACGGGTCTCAATAGACAGCACAGTGACAGAAGACATCATCATGAAACAGAGCGCTATTGAAGAGACCGTCACAGTCACAGCCGAAGCCCCCGTTATTGATGTAACGAAATCAGGTTTCTCTACAAATTTTGGGAGGGAACTCCTCGAACAGCTTCCGAGCGGACGGTTCACTTTCTTTGATGTCATCAAACAGGCACCTGGTATATTACAACCTGATGAATATGCGGACTCAGATCACACTGTAGCTTTCGGTTCCAATTATGAATCTAACTCCTATCAGCTGGATGGAGTGGACTTTAGCAACCCGGATGTAGGACATGCTTGGCACTGGTTGAATCCAGAGATTTTTGCCGAAGTAGAAACATCAGGTATTGGTGCCCCAGCAGAGTACGGAAATTTCACCGGAGCCGTGATCAATGTCGTCACAAAATCCGGGGGCAATAGGTTTGAGGGAAGCATAAACTATTATAGCCAATTTCAGGAACTCACTGGCGATAATAATCCTAAGGACAAAACATTTGACTATGCACCCTATAAAGGTAAGACTTTTAAAGAAGTCTTGGATCTTCCCGAGGAAGAATTCTATTCCTACAATCGTGATTCTTTTTATGACATCTCTTTTAACCTCGGAGGCCCGATTATCAAAGACAGGCTCTGGTTTTTTGCCTCCTACGAAAGGATCAAAGATTCCTACACAACATGGCTTTCCAATCCCAAGGATATTTGGCCTTATAAGGGGGATAAGATTTTTTTCAAGCTATCGTCTCAAATTTCGAACAAACACCGCTTAGTCGGTTACTTCTATTACGAATACTTCGACATTCCAGACCCTGTGACACCTCTCTATGAGAGAGAAGCGACCGCTTCAGAGATAGGGCATGCACCCACCTGGAATATTGTGTACACATATCTGATCAGCAACGACGCATTTTTTGAGCTGAAGTACGGGGGATTCTGGAGCGATGATGATTACTTACCCCTCTATTCGGACGTCAATACTCCAGGGTGGTATGATGGAGACACAGGGGTATCTTTCAATGGAGTATGGTGGCCCTGGCTTTATGAGGTAAGCCGACATCAGGCTCACGCCAACCTCTCTTATTTTGCCGACGATTTTCTTGGAGGAGACCACGAATTCAAGGTGGGTGTCCAGTTTAACCGAGGGACAGCAGAAGCGGCCGGTAGCTATGCTGGAGGCCGGGCATACTACACTTACACTTACACTTATGAATATTACGGATACGAATATCAATATAAATACATCTGGAAGTATGAACAGGATGTGTTCACTTACGGAGGGGTTACCAGTAATGTCGGCGCATTTGTCGATGATTCCTGGAAAATAGGGGATAGACTGACAGTGAACGTAGGTGTGCGATTTGACCACAGCAGGGCCTCGATGCCTTCCTTCCCGGTGTATGATGGTTGGACAAAAACAGCAGGAAGAACTAAAGAATGGAAGGATCTCATCAAATGGACCACCGTCTCCCCGCGCATCGGATTGGCCTTCCAGCTCACTCCTGACCAAAAGACCCTGTTGAAGGCTTCCTATGGCCGCTATTACGATGCCCTCCACATGGCGAACTGGAACTGGCCAGGACCCAACGTCACAGATTGGACATCATCTTACCAGCTTGAGGGGGAAGAAGAATGGACCGTTTATGATTTTATCCCGGGAGGCATGGCGTATACCTTAGATCCCGATCTAAAAAACCCCTATTCTGATCAATTCTCGATAGGACTGGAAAGAGAGCTTTTTCCTAATCTCTCGATTGGTGCCATTTTCATCTACAAGACTGAGAAAGACCTTATCGGATGGGAGGACAGAGGGGGGACTTATGAAAAGGTCAACATGGTTTCCCCCGATAACGGCCAAACCTATGTGGTATGGAATCTTGTGAGCGATCTCGAGACTCGTGACTTCTGGGTCACTCAGCCCTCTCGCTTCGGAGAAAAATTTGACCAGACTTATAAGGGGGTCATGTTCACTTTCAACAAGAGATACTCGGATAACTGGCAGCTCCAGGCTTCACTAACCTGGTCAAGGGCAGAAGGTCTGAACAGCTCAGCTCATAATTTAGATCAACAGGCAATGATATGGTACACAGGCTACTATGGCCGGGATCCCAATGACCTGATCAATGCCAGAGGTTTGAGGAATCAGGACCGGACCTGGGTATTCAAACTCTCGGCAAGCTACTCCTTCCCCTGGGACATACTTGCTAGCGTGAATTACATCTACCAAACAGGACAACCCATCCCCACATTTGTCAGAGTTTACCCTGATCAGGGGGAGAGACAAATTCTAGCCGCACCAAGGGGAGAAGAATTACCGACAGGAATGCAAGGTAAAAAGAGATTCGATCCCTGGCAAAAGCTAGACTTCAGACTTCAGAAAACATTCAATGTTTATGAATCCGTGAAACTTCATGTGATGTTTGATGTGTTCAATGTTTTGAACTCGAACACCATCGCAAGCTATCCTACCAATTTCTGGTACTCTCACTCTGGATATGATTTCTGGTCAGTGAACTATTTGGTCCCTGACTTTATTTTTTTTCCCAGAAGATTGCAGTTCGGATTGCGGCTGTCATTCTAGCCTGCTCTAGGGGAACTTTCCTTCTTTTTTGACAGAAAGTTCCCCTTTCTTTATTTTCAGTTTATACAGAGGCGATGAGTACGTCTCTCTCACCAAATAGGAAAAGACCTTCCTTTACTTAGGAGAGGAATGGATAATAAAGGCAATTGTGATTGGCGGGAGGACTAGAGACTCTTTTGCAATTCTTTTGCTTTCTGAGCATGCCTCTGGGAATCTTCGAATCTTCCCAAACGGTTATAGATATCGGCCAGAACGAAATGACCGAGGATTTCTGTCTGTTTATCTGCATCAAGACTTAGTCCCTGTTGAGCCAGCTTTTCAGCCTCGTTTAAGTCCTTTCCGCTGTCCATGTAAGCTTTTGCCAAGAAAATGTAAGCTTTTGCATACTCTTCGTTTTTCTCGATACAGCTCTCAAACTCCTCAATGGCCTTATCCAAATCTTTGGCCTTTGTGTACAAGAGACCCAGATTGAAATCAGGCTTCCAGTTAAAAGGGCTTGTCTCTTGCTCTTTTTCGTACTCTGAGATGGCAAGGTCAAATTCTCCACGTGCTTCGTGCAGAAGCGCCATGTTAAAATGGGCGTTTCGAAGGGGAATATGCCTTTTGATCTCCAGTGCAGCCTTGATCTCCTTTTCTGCCTGATCGTACATCTTCTTCTTCAGGTAAACAGCACCTAGGTTATTATGGAAAATAGGAGCTTCGGGATCGAGTCCGACTCCGGACTCTAAATATTTTTGTGCCTCATCAAGCTCTTCTCTCTGCTCAAAGATATCACCCAAATGCAAAAAAGGCTTTGTGTCCTTTCGGTCGATCTCCATCAGCCTTTTGAATCCAACGATGGCCTCATCCAGTTTTCCGGAGTTTTTATAGGCCAGGGCTAGACCAAAGATGGCATCATAATAGTCAGGATCCACATCTAACGCTTTTTTAAATTCCTCAACGGCCTGGTCGTATTTCTTTTGCTTGGAATAGATGTTGCCCAGGATGTATCGGGCCTCCAGAACTGAAGGGTCTATTTTCAAGACATCCGTTATCTTTTCTATGGCTTGGTCCATCTTTTGCTCAGCAACCAAGAATTGTGCGAGTTTAATCTCATTATACAGCTCGATCTTGTCTTTGGGATCCCCTCGTTTCTCCCCTCTTTCCTTTGAAGATGCGCGAAAAGACCCTATGTATCCCAATGCCTGGAGCTTGACCAGCGAGTCGTCGTCTATCCTTTTTGGACCGATATCTTCGATTCCTTCTACCGAGTGTTCCTGTATCAGAGCATCGAGTTTTCTTTTCATTTCATGAGCCAGGGAAGCTTTTTCATCGATGATGTTATTCGATTCTCCAGGGTCATCCCGAATATCATAGAGCTCAGGTTTAGGTGCATCGATGAACTTGTATTGGTCCTGACGGAAAAATTTCAGTTCACTCCATCCATAATGATATCTGGGCCAATAGGTCTCGCTGTAGGCTTGGAGCCCATCTCCAGCTTCTTTGTCCAACATTAAAGACAGCAGGCTCATTCCCTGAACGCTATCAGGCACTTCGGCATTCACAAGATGAAGAAGAGTGGGCATGATATCAATACTCCTGACCTGATTGTCTAAAACAGTGTTCGATAATTTATTCCCCGGGAATCTGATGATGAGAGGCACCCTAACAGATGCATCATAGATAAAAAAGCCATGGGCACTTTCTTTGTGCTCTCCCAGACTTTCTCCGTGATCTCCGGTAAAAACCACTAAGGTTCTATCCAGAAGTTTCTGTTCTTCCATGAACGTCCGGAATTCTCCGATGAGCTGATCCACATAAGCGATCTCACCGTCGTACAAACCAAAACGTTTGCCGCTGTATTGAGATTTATAGGGTTCGGGCGGATCATAAGGAGTATGGGGGTCATAAAGGTGGATCCAGGCAAAAAACTTTTGTTTATGATTCTCCTCCAGCCATTTATAGGCTTCAACAAGAACCTCATCTCCCCTCCTCTGGACAGCATCCAGGCTCACAGTTTTATACTTTGTCAGATCAAAATTATCGTAGTAATGATCAAAGCCTTGCTGAAGACCCCAGCGTGAATCAAGCACGAATGCTGCAACAAACGCAGCCGTGGTATATCCGCAGTTTTTCAGCACCTCCGCAAGTGTAGTCTGGTTTTCATCGAGATAGAAACTGCCGTTGTCGCGCACACCGTGATAAAGGGGATAAGTACCCGTAAAAATGGAAGAATGTGAAGGCAGTGTCAGAGGAGTTTGAGCGATGGTGGATTTAAAGAGAATCCCTTCTTCGGCCAATCGATTGATATTTGGCGTTTTAACCTCATCATACCCATAGCATTCCAGATGATCGGCTCTGAGTGTATCTATGGTAAAGACAACAATGCTCATATCACTCAGATTCAGAGGCTTCATCAGGGACTGATACGATTCAAAGATTTTCGCATAAGGTTCCTTTTTGAGAGTCGGTCTGAGGAGAAAGATATAAGTGACAATCACCAGAAGTATTATAAAGAGAGCACCAAACAGTAAAATTTTCTTATTCATCCTCATGATATTCTTCCTCCCCATTGTTATAGAAATTACCTTTTATTGTCAATTCGATGGATCTTTATGCATTTGACACCAGATTCTACCTGTGCTACTAGATTCCTCCAGATGAGCACATTTCGGAGATGGCTGATAATGGCCTGTCTCTGTCTGTCGGGTGGTTTCATCTACCTCCTGCCCTTCCTAAGAGAGGTTTATTATAAGCCCCTTCAGCAGGCTCTGCACTTGACACATACTCAATTAGGCGTGCTGATGAGTGTTTTCGGAACGACATCCATGATCTTATATTTTCCGGGGGGTTGGCTGGCTGACCGAATATCTCCTAAAAAATTGATCACATTCTCTATGATTGCAACAGGAATGTCAGGACTCTATTTTGCGACCTTTCCCTCTTATCCTCTATCCATTGCCATTCATGCCTTCTGGGGAGTGAGCTGCACGCTGACCTTTTGGGCCGCCCTTATCAAAGCTACTAGAAACTGGGCTCCCAGTACTGAGCAGGGAAGAGCGTTCGGTATCCTGGAAAGCGGAAGAGGCATTGCCGAGGTTGTGAGTTCCACAGCTTTATTGGCTGTATTTGCAAAGCTTGGAAGCGATAACCTCGCTCTCTCATGGGTCATCATTCTGTTTTCCTTTTTGAACATTCTGATTGGGATCATGGCATGGTTTTCCCTGGATAGTACGACCAGGCATGATTCTGAACAAAAGGATAAAAAAGAGACAATTGGGTTTAAAGACATCGCTCAAGTTCTGAAGATGCCTGTCGTGTGGCTTATTTCCATCGTCATTCTTGCTGCTTACAGCAGTTACTGGGGTTCGTACTATTTTACGCCTTATGCCACAGATGTGTTCATGATGAGTGTGGTATTCGGAGGAGCCATAGGCGTGGGCAAGATGTGGGTAAAGCCTTTATCCGCTTTGGGGGCTGGATTCCTTGCGGATAAGATCGGCGCCTCCAGAGCAGTTTGCTGGTGTTTCTTGATCTTAATCATGAGTTTTGCGGTGTTTGTCCTTTCACCTGGAGGTCCCAACTTAGTCATGATCCTTATTGTCAACACAGCCATAGCTTCATTAGCCATATTTGCCCTGAGGGGAATCTATTTCGCTCTATTGGAAGAAGGAGGGATTCCTCTTGTGCTCACCGGTACGGTTACGGGAATCGTATCTGTCATCGGATTTACCCCTGACGCTTTCATGCCGATGGTAGGAGGGATTCTCCTGGATGGCTACCCAGGAGCATTAGGATACAGATACTTCTTCCTCTTCATCGCACTTTTGTGTATATTTGGTTTGGTTTCAGCCTATCTTATCCTGAAAAAATATGCTGGAAAACATAGGAAATTGGAAATAAAAGTCTCGATGGGGAGCTCCTGTGACAAATAAACTTTCAGGCATTGCGAATCTTGAAAACTTTCGTTTTCCCAGGCTTTCAGAAGAGGAATGCCGGAGGATGCATGAAGCGAGTTTAGAAATTCTGGAGAGTATGGGCGTGCGACTGGATCTTGAGGAAGCCGTGGACATGCTCAAGAAGACTGGAGCCAGCGTAATTGATGGAAATGTGGTCCGCGTTCCTTCGCATCTTGTAGAAAAAGTCCTGAAAACTGCGCCCAAACAAGTGACTCTTTATGACCGGCAGGGCAACCAGGCTATGCCAGTCGGCGGTAACAGATGTTTTTACGGACCTGGTTCAGACTGCCTAAATATCATAGACCATCGGACCGGCGAGCGCCGCGATCCTGTTCTGAAGGATTTGGAGGAGGGAATTCGACTGTGCGACTCCCTAGAGAATATCGATTTCGTCATGTCGATGGTGCTTCCTGCGGATGTGGATAAAGCCCTTGCCGACAGATATCAAATGGAGGCCATGCTGACCTACACGACTAAACCCATCATCTTCGTGACTTATGAGATGAGCGGATGCCGAGATGCCGTTCGGATGGCAGAAGCTGTCGCGGGCGGGCCTGATGCCTTGAGGAAGAAACCGATGATTGCCTGCTATATCAACGCTGTCTCAGGAGTCCACCACAATAAGGAAGCTCTTCAAAAATTGCTTTTTCTCGCCTCAAAAAACCTGCCAGCTCTCTACATCCCGGCTTCTACTGCTGCCATAACTAGCCCGGTTACTCCTGCGGGTTCTGTGGCCATGGACTATGCTGGTGTCCTCGTGGGATTAGTGCTCTCACAATTGAAGAGTGAGGGTACTCCAGTGATCGTGACAGGCATGCCACCTGGAGGGACTTTTGACATGCGGACCATGGTGACTTCGTACTGCGAGCCTGAGCGGACAATCACACAAGCCATGTCACATTTCTACAACCTCCCCATGTTTTCAATAGCAGGAGCCTCTGAATCCAAGGTCGTAGACCAACAAGCCGCAGCCGAAGCTGCATTAAGCCTGGTTGTCGAGACGCTTGCGGGCGGGAACATCATCCACGACTTGGGATATCTGGAATCAGGCCTCACTTTCTCCTTGGTCCAGTTAGCCATATGCGATGAAATAGCAAGCTGGATAAAGGGATTCATTAAAAAATTTGAGGTAAACGATGAAACCCTCGCTCTGGATGTGATGGCAGAAGTCGGACCTGAAGGCCAGTTTTTAGACACAAATCATACACTTAAACACTACAAGGACCGTTGGTATCCCAGCCTTTTTGAACGAGGCAATTATCAATCCTGGCTTGAAAAGGGTGGGAAGACTCTGGCTGAAAGGGCTGCTGACAAGATCGAGCAGTTACTAGCTGTGCATAAACTCGAACCTCTGCCTGATAAAATAAAGGGAGAGCTAAGAAGAATCGTCCAAGAAGCAAAAATGGATGACAAAACATGATGAAGAAGTGTTTGTCAATTTTAATCACATTAATTTTTATCTTCTTCTCCTTTGCTCTTGCCGAAAAAAATCCAGCTGAAGAGCTCCCACCAAAGTACAAAAAGTGGCTCGAAGAAGAGGTCGTCTACGTCATTTCCTCTCTCGAAAAAGATGTCTTCTTGCAGTTGCAGACCGATAGGGAGAGAGAATTGTTTATCGAAGCGTTCTGGAACCATAGGGATCCGACTCTCGGGACCCCGGAAAACGAATTCAAGACAGAGCATTATCGAAGAATCAGTTATGCCAACCGTTACTTTGCCAGGGGAGTACCCAAGCCTGGCTGGAAGACTGACCGCGGACGCATGTATATTCTTCTTGGTGAACCCACAGATATTGAAAGATTCATCGGTGAAACACAAATTTACAATACGGAAATATGGTTTTATCAGGGTCTGGCGAAGTATGGCCTGCCAACTGGTTTTAATTTGGTCTTCTATCAAAAAGGCGGCATCGGAGAGTATGTCCTATACAGCCCGACCAGCGATGGACCTCAGGCGCTGATGACCTCTTTTTTCGGAGATCAGACGAATTATCTCCGGGCTTTTCGAGCTCTTAGGAAGATCAATCCCAATCTTGCGCGAGTCTCTCTCTCACTCATTCCTGGGGAATCTAGCCGCTCTGGACGGCCTTCACTGTCTTCTGATATATTGCTGCAGAACATTGCTCGTCTTCCCCAGAAACAATTCGAAGATAGGTATGCTGCAAAATTCTTGCTGTACAAAGACATCGTGGAAGTGGAATACAGCGCAAACTACATCGATAACGACCATCTGGTTAGAGTTCTAAAAGATCCTTCAGGATTATATTTTGTGCACTATAATATCGAAATCAAGAAATTTTCCCTTCAATCCTATCAGGACAAATATGTAACACAGCTTAAAATAAACGTAAATATTTCGGATTTAGAAAGAAAAACCATCTATCAATATGAAGGATCTATCCCGTTTGAATTGAATGAAACTCAGGTAAAGAACTTAACCTATAATCCCTTCAGCCTGTACGATATGTTTCCTCTGATAGCCGGCGACTACAAAATTTCCGTTCTGATCAAGAATGAGGTTTCAAAGGAATTCACATCACTGGAACAGGACATCACTGTTCCCGAGGAAGAGTCTGTTCCCCGAATGAGTTCTTTGATCCTGGGATACAATGTCGAAAGGAGAGACTCAACCATGCCCAGGCCTTTTCAACTGGGGGAGAAACAGGTTTTCTGCCAGCCCCAAAACATATTTCGAATTCAGGACAAGATGTTCGTATGCTTTCAGATTTTGGGATTGAACGCAGACGCACTCCAGCGAAGTGAGGTGCAATACGAAATCCTCAAAGAGGATGAGAAGGTTCTGTCAGTGACAAAAAAGACTATCGAATATGAAAACACTCTAAGCATCAACGAAGAATTCTCTTTTCAAGACTTTGAGCCGGGTTATTATCAAATCGCAGCAACTCTTAGACACGGTGAGCGAGGCATCCTTTCTGAAAAGAGCCATTTCGAAATCACCTCTCTATCCCGTATCCCCCGACCCTGGGCCTATTCTAAAACACTCCTGCCCTTGTCACATCCTTCCTACTCCTACATCGCAGGAATCCAGTACTTTAATAAAGGCAAAATCGGTCAGGCCCGAGTTCCATTGGAAAAAGCATACAAAAGTCAACCAGATTCTGTGGATTATTCTCTGAGCCTGGCTCGTGTGTACTTTGCCCTGAACGATTTTAAGAATGTCAAAATCATATTACTCGCCATTCCAGAATCCCAAGAATCGAGCTATGATGTGAATTGGCTTTTGGGCAAAGCTCATCAGTCTCTTAGGGAATTCGACCAGGCTATCAATGTCTATGATCATACCATCTCCCATTTTGGAATAAACGTAAACCTCTTGAACGCCCTAGGAGATTGTTATCAAGCATTGGGAAAAACAGGAGAAGCGCTCCTGGCCTGGAATAAATCCTTAGAAATCAATCCTGACCAACCGAAGATAAAAGAAAAGGTTGACTCGTTAAAAAAAATACGAAAAGAAGGTGCTTGATTGCTGCCAACCTTGAGATATTCTTAGGAAAATTGGGCCACGACGATACTGGTGTGAGCTAGTTCCACATCGTGACGGTCAACCTCGACAAGCCCATTTTGCTTTATGAATGCCCTCAAACCGCCTTGTTCCAAGAAGTGCCTTCCATTGCTGTAATGTTCCTTGCCTGCCATTCTTTCAATCCCCCAGGTGAAAAATCCTCCCAGACGTGACTGCCTGCTCCAAGGCTTTTCGAAATCGACAAAAACAATCTTTCCATCAGGCTTCAGAATTCTCTTGGTTTCCTCCAGCATCTTGGTCCGCATCTCTGGAGATTTGTCATGGAGAGAATACGAGAAGATGGCTCCGTTCAAGCACGAATTTCTAAAGGGTATGAGGACGGCATCCGCACACAAGAAAGGAATTTCAGGATATTTAGAAGCAGCGTACTGGATCATTCTGAGGTCTCGATCCAGTCCATATATATCCTGCTCTGTCCTCCAAATTCTGCGGCACTGCATTCCTGTGCCACAGCAGATGTCCAAAACAGGAAATAGGCCGTGCTTGAGAATGATTTCTGTAACTCGCTTTTTCAATCCCTTCAAAAGCGTTTCAAGGATGCTATCATACAACAAGCCGTCGATATAGACTTTTCTCAATCGCGATTTGCCTTATTGTTTCTCTGCGAGTGTGTAGAAATAAGCATCCCCATCATTAGGTTCCTTTGGATCATGTACAGGCTCCCATGCAATATACACCGGGCTCTCATTTCGCAGGAGATAGAGCACGTCTGAAAATTGATCGCTATCTGCAAAATAAAAGATTTTACCTTCTGTAAAATAGGGTTCCGGTGCCTCGTGACGGGGTTTGGCGAAAACAGCTTGTGCTACCTCCATTCCTGCTGAATAAATCTGTATCATTCGATCACCCCATCTGGTTCTTCGTCCTTTACTGTCTTTTCCAAAGATCTTAACAGAATAGGCATCGATCCTGTAGCTTGTCACGGTCATAAATTTTCCTCCAAAATTATGCCTTAATCCAGAATTCCTCTATGGACCAGAATTTTTCTTTTCATGGTTCAGGAGCCATTCCTTCCGCCATAAACCTCCGCCGTATCCACCTAATGAGCCGTCATGTGCGATAACGCGGTGACAGGGAATGATGATTCCTATGTTGTTTCTTCCATTCGCTCCTCCTACGGCACGGACAGCTTTTTCATTCCTGATGGCTCGAGCCACGTCTTTATAAGAGACCGTTTTTGCGTACGGAATTCGCATCAATTGATTCCAGACTTTTTTCTGGAAATCCGTGCCCTGGACTTGGAGTTTGACTGTGAACGTTTTACGATTTCCTCTGAAATACTCATCGATCTGTCTGAGACCCTCTTGAATGAGAGGGGGCAGCAGTGAATCTGCCTTGGATTTCTTTTCCACAAAACGGACAGATCTTAACACCTTTTCTGTTCCGATGATCTCGAGCGGTCCGACTGGCGAAACGTAATAAGCTCTATATTCCTTATCCATGGAAAACTCCAATGCTCTGAATATTGGCCCACGATGCTTATAGCATACGAGAGCTCAGAAAATCAATGAACCTGGTTTTTTAGAAAATTTCTCTTTATCATAAATTGTTTTATAATAAGACATCTTCACAAGCTAAAGGAATGTTAGCCATCATTAAACCTAATCATTGGGAGGATTCATTGGGTCGAATATTTCTCATTCTTTTTTTATTTTTTCATTTTTTTGTTACCTCTCCCCTATGGGCAGATGATGAACCTTTCTACACACAGATCGCCAACTACACTATGGATGTCAAACTGGACACAATCAAGAACACAATCGAATGCACAGAACTTCTATCCTGGACAAATACGTCTCAGGTTTCTACGAATGAGCTTTGGTTTCACCTCTACTGGAACGCGTTCCAGAACAACCTGAGCGATTTTCTTCAGGAAGGAAGGCAGAGATGGGAGCGAATTTTTCGCAGCAATAAAAAAGAGGATTGGGGTTACTGTCGGGTGGATTCTATAAATATCAGGGAAGATTCTCTCATTCTGGAGGCTGACTTAACACCCACCATCAGGTATCGCCTCCCTGATGATGACAATATCTATGATCAGACTGTATTCTCCGTCGATCTCCCCAGATTCATAGAGCCTGGGGAATCAATCCAGATCGAAATCAAATTTCATTCCAAAATGCCGCGGCCTATACACCGTACAGGAGTTCACAAGGACTACTATTTCATCGCCCAGTGGTTTCCTAAAATAGGTGTATTTGAGGAAGGACAATGGAACTGTCACCAGTTCCATGCCACCACCAATTTTTTTGCCGATTTCGGAACCTATGATGTTAAAATTACGCTGCCGTCGTCCTGCGTCATAGGTGCAACCGGTGAGCACCGTGAGAAGATCGATAACGGAGATGGCACCTCAACGCATTGGTTTCACCAGCGCAGCGTCCATGATTTCGCCTGGACGGCCAGCCCGCATTATCTGGAATTCATAGAGAATTTTGAATTCTCTCCAGGACAATCCACAGAAATTACTCTCCTCCTCCAGCCATATCACAAAAATCTCAAAGACAGATACATGAATGCCGTTAAAAATGCCTTGAAATACTGCAGCCTTTGGTTTGGTGATTATCCCTACAGCACTATCACCTGTGTGGACCCGGCCTACAACAGCCGTTCAGGAGGAATGGAATACCCTACTCTATTCACGGGCGGGACCTATTTTCTAAGTCAGGAGGGAATACCCCGTCCCGAAGGAGTAACCATTCATGAGTTTGGACACGGCTATTTTTATGGGTTAATCGCCACTAATGAATTTGAAGACGCATGGATGGATGAGGGATTCACTTCCTTCCTCGATTCCGAAGTCTATTACGCAGCCTATGGCAATCCTCTCTACTCTCGGACCTATTTCGGCATTCCCCTGGTCTTTCGAGATGTGTCTATCCCTATCGAATCAAGCGGAATCTCCAGACACCGCCAAACCTACAACATGGATGTTATGCAGAACTATACTTGGCGTTTTCTCAACTCGAACAGCTATGGCGCCAATTCCTACTCCAAAGCTGAGTTGATGCTCAGGAGCCTGAAAAGATATATGGGAAAAGAATCATTTGCAGAGATGATAAAAGCCTATTCACAGCGTCATTGGTTCAAACATCCAAAGCCCAAAGACTTCTATGCTGTGGTTTCAGAGTTTGCAGGACAAGACATGAGCTGGTTTTTGGACCAATTTGTACTCGGCTCGGAAAAGCTGGATTATGCTATAGGAGAAATCACGAGCAGAAAGGAGAGAACGCCTCGGGGATGGTTTGATGGTGAATTCAGAGAAGGAAAGAAAATCTCTTCCCCAGCAAATGTTTATCATTCCGAAGTTCTTGTGAGACGCTTGGGCGAGGTGAAGGTTCCTGTCGATGTTCTTGTTATCTTCGAAGATGGCACTGAAACCAATGAGAAATGGGACGGTCAACGCAGGTGGAAAAAGTTCACCTACATAAAACCAACC
>Ga0209636_10004018_pt1 | contig 15035 bp, 10 predicted proteins | sample DeeMarSWOR152_54_FD_187464 | JGI IMG/M metagenome (GOLD analysis project Ga0209636, IMG submission 187464) | Marine sediment microbial communities from White Oak River estuary, North Carolina - WOR-1-52-54 (SPAdes) (version 2) | ecosystem: Environmental > Aquatic > Marine > Intertidal zone >...
TTGTTATCGGTTATCCCGGGAGCACCGAGCGCTTGACCACGGCCCTGGAAACTCGATTCGAGATCGATCAGAACCTGCCCCGGAAGGTCGAACTCTTTCAGACTTACATCGATGCCGTCAATGAAACTGTCGGAGATGATAGGGATTTAGAGATCAAAGCTGCCCGAATAATATCCGGTCTGGAAAACAGCAAGAAGAACTCTATTGGCGTCTTGGAGGGCGCGCGAAAGAAGGATATAGTCGGCGAGAAAATCCAGAAAGAAAAGGAACTGCAAGAATGGATAGAGGATGATTCTGAGCGGAAAGAAAGATACGGGACCATTATCCTGCAATTGGATAAGCTGTTTGAGGAACATCACGAATCTTGGGAAGCTGACATGTTGATGCGCTACATGGGAAGCCCGTTTCTGGCTCCCTTAACCGGCGCTGCGGTGACCATCATCCGGATGGCGGAAGAACGTCCTAAGCCGGATAACCGACGGGATCCGGCCTACCAGGAGCGTAACTGGAGGCAGCTCGAACAGGGACAGATCAGTCTGCAGCGAACTTATGCGCGGGAGATTGACGTTACCATGCTGACCACAACCATTGCCGAGGGCCTGAAACTTCCTGATGAAGAACGCCCTGAGATTTTTGAAGATTTCTTTGGCGGTGAACAGGTCAGTGAGGAAGAGATCCGTCAGAAAGTCAACGCGCTTTTTGACGGGTCCGGGATGGAAAATAGGGAATACCGTCTCAACCTGTTGAAGAACGCCAGCCTGGAAGAACTCAGAAAAAGTAAAGATACCCTGATCCAGTTTGCCCTAAAACTCAGCCCAATCATCGAACAGCTCAGAGAAAGCGACAAGCGTTACTACGGCGCTTCGGTGCTGCTCCGCCCCCATTTTTATTACGCTTTGCGCGATTATTATCAGGGCAACATCGCCCCGGATGCCAACGGCACTATCCGCATTTCATTCGGAACGGTCCGCGGCTACAAGCCGGCACCGGATAAGGAGAAATACTTCCCGTTCACCAAAGTCTCTCAGGTAGTGGAAAAATGGACTCAAAACAGCGGTGAACAGCCGTTCGATGCTCCTGATTCGATTATCGAAGCCATCCGATCTGGACGTTTCGGTTCGTACGTATCTGAAGAAGCTGGAGAGGTTCCTGTGAACCTGTTGACCGACCTTGATTCAACCGGAGGGAATTCAGGCTCGGCCACACTGAACAATAAAGCTGAATTCGCCGGCATACTCTTCGACGGGAACATAGAAGGAGTGGCCAGTGACTTGGTCTTCCTGCCCGATCTCACCAGATCCATACATGTCGATGTCCGCTACATCCTCTGGATCCTCGATGCCGTCGAGCACGCTGACCATATCCTGAAAGAGATAGGGATCGAACCAGAATTCTCGAATAAAAAATAAATTTTCAGTCAAAGAAAAAAATTAATAAGAATTCGCTAAATCGATAAAAAGGTTTATTAGAAAAGATAGAATTCTTGATTTTTTTTATATGGGTGGGAACTGAATCTTATCTATCCTGCTTCACGTTGGAAATTGTGAGCGGAAGGCCGTCTGTGTCTTAATGGAAATGGCCTTGCGGCTGTAATACGCACTGCCTGAGAAGCTTGATCGAAGGGTCAGCGTAGAAAATTACCTCATGCCAGGGAACCTTTTTGAGCTAAATTGCGTCTATATTATGTAACAGCACGATAATTTCGTATTGTTAGCGATGGAGATTTGAGGAGATTTAAATTGAAAATTTTATCAGTCAATGAGCAGATTTTTCTCATAGCCATATGGCGGCTCAAAGACGAGGCCTATGGCGTCAGGATTAGGGATAAGATCGCCGAGATGACCGGGAGGACATTCACCTTTGGTACTCTGTACAACACTCTGGATAACCTGGCAAAGAAAGGCTATGTGACTTCACGCGCGGTGCAAATCCTCAATCAAACTGGAGGAAATAAGAGGGTCTACTACACGATCACCAAAGCCGGTCTTGAAACCCTGCGGGAAGCCAGGAAGCTCCAGGATGCCATATGGAAAGGCATTTACAAATACACATTCTGAAAAAAAAGAAATGAGATCATCCAAATTCCCTTCCCCTCCCCGGCTAGCGGTTTGGCTCGTCAAGCATCTTGACCGCTATCAGACAAACCATGCCATCATCGATGACATGCAGGAAGTTTTCACGAGGATGTGCAGGGAGCGGGGATATGTTTTGGCCTGTTTCTGGTACTGGATCCAGTGCCTGGATGCTGTTATCAAAGACATGCTTTTTGATTTAAGATGGAGGGTTATCATGCTCAAAAACTATTTAATAATCGCCTTAAGAAATCTAAAAAAGCATAAAGGCTTTTCATTTATTAATATTGCCGGATTGTCAGTTGGAATTGCGTGCAGCGTTCTGGTCATGATTTATGTGTATGACCAGTTAAGCTATGACAGATTTCATGAAAACGCGGAAGGAACGTATCGGATCATATCCAAAGGATTTCTTATTGATACTGAAGTGAGTTCAACGGATACCCCGTATGTTTTAGCCAAAACTCTCCGTGATGAGTACGGGGATGCTGTTCGAGTCACCCAAATAGGTTCTTATGATGGAATCATCAAAATCGAAAACATGAATTTGCTGAATGAGAGAATCATTGCGGCTGATGATGATTTTCTAAAAGTCTTTTCCTTCCCCATGCTCAAGGGAGATCCACGTTCCGCTTTGGCTGAACCTTTTACTATTATTTTAACCGAATCTGCGGCGCTGAGATATTTTGGAAACGTTGATCCGATGGGAAACCAGCTGCAGATAGGCTCGAGGAACTTTATCGTCACCGGATTGATAAGGGATGTTCCCCATAATTCGCATATTAAATTTGATGCTGTGGTCTCGATTCAATCCAAGAATGACTTTGACAATCTAGAATGGCTCAATAACCGATACGATACGTATGCTGCACTTTCCGAAAATTTTACTCAAAAAGCTCTCAAAGAAAAATTGGATCGACTTGTTGAACAACATATAAATGCGATGATATCTCCCTGGAAAAATAGCTGGTTTGCATTTGAGCTGGAACGATTATTGGCTATCCACTTGCATTCGGATCTCAATGCTCCTTATGGAGTGAACGGGAAATTTGAATATGTTTTGATATTCGGCATTATTGCTATTTTTATACTTATCATTGCCTGTGTGAATTATATCAATTTGACGACTGCCAGATTTTCAAACCGGGCCAAAGAGGTCGGAGTCCGGAAAGTCGTCGGGTCCGTAAGATCGCAATTGATCAACCAGTTCCTGATCGAATCAGTCTTGGTGTGTTTTATCGGTACTTTATTTGCGCTGTTTTTAGTCAAGTTATTTTTGCCCTTTTTGAATGATATTGCAGGGACGAAATTAGAAATAAACTATTTTAGCAATCCCTATTTGATCCCCGGGTTTGGTCTTCTGACGATATTTTTAGGTTTCTTTTCGGGAATATACCCTGCATTTTATTTATCCTCATTCAGACCTGTTTCTGTGCTCAAGGGCAGACTCAGTTCAAGGGCAAATAAATCATTCCTGCGAAACGGTCTGGTCGTCTTTCAGTTTTCGATATCGATATTTCTGATAATTTCCACTTTGGTTATTTACAAGCAACTGGATCTCTTACAGAACAAGAACTTGGGGTTTAACAAGGAACAGGTCCTTGTTGTTCGGAATGCAGACCTCTTGGGAGAAAATAAAAGTGCTTTCAAGAATGAGCTGAGAGAATATACCAATATACAAAACGTCACCGGATCATCTTTTATCCCGGGTAAGGCTATTCGGCATTGGGCTGCTAAAGTAGAGAGAGATGAAGACTTTACCTTTTCTATTTTAAACTGCGATCATGATTTTATTGAAACCCTTGATATAGAAATCATCAAAGGAAGATTTTTTAGCAAAGAATTATCAACCGATTCATCATCAATAGTCCTGAATGAAGAGGCGGTAAAAATATTTGGCGGGGAAGACCCGATCGGCAAGGTTTTTAATTTTAAGGAGAGGGATTTCAAGGTTATAGGAGTTGTGAAGAATTTTCACTTTGATTCTCTTTATAATGAGATTGACAAAATGATAATGGTATTGCCTGTTCTTAATCTGAGGTATTATGAAAATTTCATTTTAGCTAAATTGAATACGGTAGCTGTAAGTGAAACAATCGATTTTGTGAAAAGCAAATGGGAGGAGTTTGCCCCGAACATGCCGTTTGAGTATTCCTTTTTGGATGAAGACTACGGCAGGCTCTATTTAAGTGAACAAAGAACTCAAAAACTCTCATTTACATTTACTTTTTTGGCAATATTTATTTCTTCACTGGGCATGTTCGGATTAGCGTCATACACGGCAGAACAACGCACAAAAGAGGTAGGGATAAGAAAAGTATTGGGGGCTACGGCATCCGGTTTGGCTTATTCATTGTCCAAAGAATTTCTTATGAAAGTATTCATTGCCAATATACTTGCCTGGCCGGCAGCCTACTTCTTGATGAAATACTGGCTTCAAGATTTTGCCTATAGAATTGGCCTGAACATATGGATCTTCATTCTTTCCGGTCTGGCGGCTCTCTGCAGCGCTCTGTTTACCGTTGGCTACCAATCTATCAAAGCAGCAACAGCTGATCCCGTGGATTCGCTGAGGTATGAATAACGGTTGAGGCCCCTCCTTTCTTTCTTTACCGGGCGAACATGAAGAATTTCAGAACTTCCATGAGGTCGCTATGAGTGTAGGCCACAGTTCTTTCTCCTGTCCGTTTGGCTCCCGGGAACCAGGAACCTCTGGCTGCATCGTTTTCATCCTTGTAGCGGATCTCCATGGTGATGGGAGTTTTGAGTTTTAATGGTTTGAATTTTTTCAGGTTCGTCAGGGCTTCCTTGGTTTTCTTCTTGATCATCTCCTGGGCTTTGGTGGGATGGAGCATTTTGGCTGCCTTGCCGATTCCTTCTTTCACCGATACACATTCCACTCCCGGAAAGAGCTCCTGGGCTTGCTTGACGAAGGCCAGGTCGCCCGCAGCCATGACCACTGGGACATTAAAATACCCGGCAATGGCGCCGTTGATTCCGGCTTCAGGCATGTTTTTCCCGTTGATAAAGACATCTATGGTGCCGGTCATGGTATGTTTGAGGACCGCATCCGGTGTGCCCTCCCTGGCGTGGTAGCCAACGAAGATCACAGCATCATAGGTCTCATCGATCCCCTCCATCATGCTCATGGGACCACCCGACCAATCCCTGAGAAGTATAGCTTCAGGATGAAGACGGTCAGGAAGAATATTCCGTGCGCTTCCATGGGAATCCCGCACAAGAATCTCTGTCGCTCCAGCCTCGAGCGCTCCTTCTATGGCGGCGTTGGTCTCGTCTGTCATCAGCCTGCGGAATAGGGAATAATCCATGCCGTTCCGGCTGACATCTTCCCAGTGAATGACTCCGGCGACGCCTTCCATGTCTACGGAGATAAATACTTTGAGTCCTTTCTCTGTGCTGGCAGCGAATGCCATGAGAAAGAAAATCACACACAGGAGAATGGCTTTCTTTTTCATTTCTCCTCCTCTCATTGTTTGTTGGGGGATGTCTTTTGAGATTCTATCATTCAAATTTCAAATGTGTGCATTTTGGCTCAAAGGTGAACGTTCAAAAACGTTAGAAAACATCCCTTTTTATTGCCTTCTTTTGAATCACAGGTTTTTTAGAACTTTTAGCAAGTTGTCGATATCTTTAAAATCGTTGAAGATGTTTACAGCTACCCTGATGCCTTCTCCTCGCGCGCCGACAAAGATTTTATTTTCAGCAAGAGTCTTGATGCATTGTTTATTTCTATCCCCAAGTGTGAATGTCACTATGGCCGAACGTTCTTTTTTTTTGGCAACAGGGGAAATAATCTTGACGTTTAATTTTTTCAATCCTTTGATCAGATAATCCGTCAATTCCATGACGCGAGTCCGGATATTCTGGAATCCGATTATTTTGAGGTAGTCCATCGCAACCTGAAATGCCAGTAAAGGCTGCAGGTTATACGTTCCAATAATGTACCTCTCGGCAGAGTCATGGAGACGGAAGGGAGTGTTTTTAGCAGTGTGGATGAAACTCCCTTTTTCGGGGGCCACAGACATCCATCCTGCCCAGGGAGGCGGGTATTTTTTCCGAAACGAGGAGGATGTGTAGAATAGAGTCCCGATATGGCCGGTGAAACCCCATTTGTGAACCGATGCGCAGAGTACGTCGATGTCCATGGATTTGACATTAATCGGGAAAAAAGGAAAGGACTGGGTTGCATTGACGATAAAAAGAATTCCTCTTTTCTTCAGTTCTACGCCAAGAGCTTTGATGTCCTGGCGGAATCCTGTGGCGTACTGCACGTGTGAAGTCACAACTGCCAGGGTGTTTCGGTCTGTCATTTTCAGGATGGACTCGATAGGGTACCTTGCGTCCACGGGCTGGACATAGCGCATATCCAGGCCCTGGTATTCAAACCCGATCGTCGAGGCGGGAAACTCATCTTCCATCGAGACGATGTTGAAGGGCTTCCGGATATGATTTTTAAAGGTCAAGGCCAGAAGCGACATGACTGATGAGGTATTGGGAACAAAGGTGACATCCTCTCCTTTGGTGTGGATCATTCCCGCCAGTTCTGAACAAAGCGTTCGGAATTTTTTTAAATCCTTCGTCCAATGGATATCTCCCTGGGCGTGAAGCTTGCGGTATTCTTTCCGGATGGCGTTGAAAACAGGAGTGGGAGAAGGGGACATCGCTGCGCTGTGAAAATAGATCATGTTCTTGGTGATTGGAAAATCGCTCCTGATTTTTTTCCAGTCCGTCATGTTTTTACCTCTATTCTTTTGATTTCAGCCTAACTCCAAGTTTTTGCCTATTTTTTGATTTCAATGAATTCGATGGGCGCACCGTTGTGGACGATGAAGGCCACTCTGACTCCCTCTGAAGGGCTGTTGGGCTCGATCAGCACCTCTTTTCCCTTGAGTTCAGCCTCGAGGTCATCGACTCTGAAGGCAACATGCGGGACAGTTTGAACCAGTTCGGGCAGCGGCGAGTCCGGCTCAAACCTCATCCATTCCACCCCATAAGGACTTTCCTCATAACCTGAAACATAGATTCTGTGATCTTCGAGATAGGTTTCGTTTTTTCGCTGAATCTGTGTGGGGATGCCTATATGATGGTATTCTCTCATGCTTTGCTCCAGAAAGAATCGGTCTTTTTTAAATTCATTTGATTGCTCATTTTATTCTCTGATTTCAGGTATTTTGGCCATCCTGCGAGTCCGCATCTGCGGGAAATCCAGTCCGCCCAACGACTGATACAGATAACAAAAGCCAGTTCCTACTTGTCAGGTTGAGACACCCGGCCGCAGGGACGCACGCCTTTCCCGATGCGTTCCTTGCCGTCTCCGAGCTCCTCGCGGGCCTTTTCTCCTAAGGCTTGAAGCTGCGCGACGACCTCCGGATACTGATCCGCCACATTGCGCCTTTCACCGATGTCGTTTTCCAGGTCGTAGAGCTCCAATCCGGTCTCTCCACGCGCGTATGGACCGGGCAGGCCGTTCTTTCCCGGCTCAACGCCTTCATAAGTCCGGTATCCATGCGGAAAATGGAGCTTCCATTTGCCCTGACGCACGCACTGGAGCGGCCGGCCGTAGTAATAGAACAGATGGTCCCGTGGATTAGCGCCCGGCTCTCCTTCGAGCAGAGGAAGGATATTGACGCCATCGATCTTGTTTTGCGGCAAGGGCGCCCCGGCGATAGCGGCAAAAGTCGGCAGCAGGTCCATCGTGGATGCCATTTTATCGCAGACAGTGCCTTTCGGGATGTGTCCGGGCCAGCGCATGATGCAGGGAACGCGTTGACCGCCTTCCCAGGAAGTCCCTTTCCCTTCGCGGAGCGGTCCGGTTGAGCCGGCATGCTTGCCGAAGTTCAGCCAGGGTCCGTTATCGCTCGTGAATACTACGAGTGTGTTTTTTTCAAGCTTGTGCTTTTTGAGGGTTTTGAGGATTTCCCCCACCGACCAATCTATCTCCATGATCGCGTCACCGTACTTGCCCTGCTGGCTCTTGCCGCGGAATTTGTCGGAAACGCCCAGAGGCGTGTGAGGCATGGAATGAGGCACATACAGGAAAAACGGTCTATCTTTGTTCTTTTCGATAAACCGGACAGCCCGTTCCGTGTAGCGCGTGGTCAGCCTATCCTGGTCCTCCATCTTGGTCAGCACTTCGATCGTCTCATTGCCGTCAATGAGAGGCAGAAAAGGATAGGTCGCCTTGTTGTGGTTCTCTGGAGTCGGTGTCCCATCATACCAGACCGGCCACATGTCGTTGGAGTACGGAAGCCCGAGGTATTCGTCGAATCCATGCTGGAGGGGGAGGAATTCTTTATGGTGGCCTAAGTGCCATTTTCCGAAGATGCCGCAGGTGTATTCCTTATTCTTCAGGATTTCGGCGATGGTTTCTTCCTCTGGATTCAGTCCGATTTGAGCATGAGGGCCCAATGCCCCGTAGATGGAGACACGGTTGGGATAGCACCCTGTTATCAGCGACGCCCGCGATGCGCTGCACACGGCCTGTGAAACGTAGAAGCTGGTGAAGCGTATTCCGTTTGCGGCCATCCTGTCAAGATTGGGTGTTTCGAATCCTTTGGCCCCGAAGCATCCCACGTCCGCATATCCCTGGTCATCAGTGAAGATGACGACGAAATTCGGCAGCCGCTTCCGGAAGAGAGTGCAGGAGGCAAAAGGTAATGCCGCCGCTCCCAATCCTACTGACTTAAGAAAGTCTCGCCGGTTGAGTCGAGCTTTCATGGATTCTCCTTTCCAAATTACTTTCTGTTTCCCCTGATTCTTAAAACATGCATGTAATATAACAAAAAAATGACCAGTCAGCTATTTCTATTTTTTGGGGAGGTCGATCCTGAATTCTTCCGGACCGGGTTGTTTTTCCTGAATGTATTCACGCATCTGTTTCTCTGATTGACGAAAACGAGCCAAGATGAGCGCAATCACTAGGCTCCCAAAGAAGAAAAAGAACACACCAAGAAGGATAAAAGCTGTGGAGAGGGAGTAGGAGTCGACGACTTTTCCGAAAAGAGGGGAAAGGATGACATAAGACAGGCTTCTGGTCATGTTCGCGACGGACAGGACAGTGGCTCTGATTTTTGATTCGATCAAGCGGTTCATGTGATCCATGAGAAGGGGAAAGCCGAAACCCATCAGGAAAGCATTGAGAAATATCAGCGGGATTAAAACTATGGATTGAAAAGTTCCAAGCAGTACAAAAGTCAGAGCCATGAGCAACAGAATAAGCAAAGATTGTTTTTGCCCCAAGAATTTTTCTATAGTATGGGCCTGTCTTGAACCAACAGCGGCGGAGAGTTGAAAAGCCGCCATGAGAACGCCAAAAAACCCGATGCTGATCCCGATGGATTCATAATACAGAAAGTAGGCCCAGATAGCTATGATCCCCGCGCTCATGATCAGGGCGGTAAGAAGCATCAGCAGTCTGAGCTGCTTATGCGAAAAGCTAAGTCGACTGATTTTCAGGATGTCTCTAAAAGGACTTGATGCTTTAAGTTTCTCCCGTTTGGGTTCGATCAGTAAAAGCGCAAAAGGGATCATGAACATGCATACGCCCATGTTGATGTAGAAGGGCACGCGCAGTGATATTAAAGCGGTCACACCCCCTAAAATTGAGGAGAGGGCTGTTCCCACCCGCGTATAATAGAAAGACCTCCCTTCGAATTTTTTATATTCCGACTCCTGTTTCATTTGGATCAAGGTGTCATAGATCAGGGCGGAGTCGCAGCCTGACCGCATGCTGTTTCCGATGGCAATGATAAATTCTGCCAGGATGAAGGTGGCAAAAGAGTGAGTGAAGACATAAACGCCTATTCCTACAGGAAGAAAACACGCCCCGAGAATGAGGGTTTTCTTCCTGCCGATAACATCGGCCATATAGCCGGATGGAATCTCCATCAACAGGATCGAGAGGGCATAAGCGGCCTGGATTGTGAATATCTGGGTCGAGTTGAGCCTGTTGGCTTCGTAGTAAGGGATGAGTATGGGCAGGACTAACCAGAATTCGTTCAGGAATCTATAAATATAGATTTTCCACAGGTTCGAGCGGATGTTTGTCATTTTTCCAGCATTCAGACAATCGATAATAGTACAAAGAGGCCGTCATTAGCAAAAATAATCTGTCAGGCAGAACCATTTCCAAAAACATGCTTTCATCAAGGATTCGGAAATGCTGACTCTGTATGGTTTCAAAGATTTAAGAAGATGATCTGGATCGGTGAAAATGGAAAGAAGCCTCAGATAGGAAAGGTTCTGTTTTCCGTTAATCCTTTCTTTTTTGTATTCCTTTTATGGCACCTTCAATCAGACGGTACGCGGCGTTTAGAGAGACCAGATTCTTGTCTCTTTCTCCAAAGGGCAGGGAAGCAATGCCTATGGCTCCTATTTTTTCATATTGAAACATGACTTCTAGAGCGGCGGCAAGCTCCGTGCTTGTCGGCCCTTCAGGGGCTGTCAGCGGGTGGCCGAGCACTTCTTTCGGGTCCAGAACGTCCATGTCGATATGGATGTAGATAATCTCTGTCAGCCGGCTCAATCGTTCCATCTGGTGGTGAATATTTTCGGATAGATTTCTGATATCATCGACAGACAGCATCTCACACTGGGAGCGGTCCAGGAGGTCCTGTTCGAGAGGGTCAACATCCCTTAAGCCGGCCATAACGATGTATTTTGTCGGGAGAGCCGGATCCAGGCCCGCTTTCAACCGCAAGCGGGTCAGACACATGCCGGAGGCGATAGCCACAGGCATACCCCCGAGCATCCCGCTGAGTGTCGTTTCCGGAGTGTTGAAATCCGCATGGGCATCGATCCAGACAAGACCGACACGCAGCGGTTTTTTGCCGGCAAGGCCTGTGGGTTGAAGGCTTCTGGAATCGGATTTTTGAGAGCTCTTCCCGGGCCCCAAATGCTGAAGACCGGCCAGCATACCCAGTAGATCCGTGCAGTTCGTCAGAAGGCCGATCGTGAAATATTCGTCCTTGCCGTTTTCGGCTATGAGTTTTCCCAGGTGTTGACTTTCCAGAGCCGCCCTGTTCCAATCGCCGTACTGCTTGTCTTCTTCAGGAGTCAGTTTGACAGTGGATACTTTCGCAACTTCGCACCCCAGCTCTGATAACATTTCTAATAGTCCTCCCTTCTCCATCACCTCGGGACCTCCGGAGCGGTTTTTCACAATAACCACTTTAATCTTCCCTTCCGCGTAATTCTGGGCGGATGCGAGGAGAGGTACCAGTATAAAAAGGGCTGCAATCAAGCTAAAAAGGTGTTTCAATTTGAACTCCTTTCAAGGGTATATTGAGAATGATACTTGGCTTTGTTCCGTGAGTCTATGGTTTTTTGTTTTTGACTGGAAATTTCTGCTGTGCTATAAGTCTTAAGACAGGAGACCTGGGAGAGAGTGGAATGGTTGGGAAATATCGCAAGCCAACAACAAACTGTCTTTTCCTCTTGACTCGGATTTCCTCAGACCTTCAAGAACAATGAATATATCTCAGTTAAGGAAAAATGCCGAGACCATTTTCCTGGAGGGCGTAGAAGCAGTCAATCCTATTCATGCTGTCAAAAAACATGTCGTGCTCCAGGATGACAGGCTTACAGTCGGAGACCAGGTTTATAATCTTGCAGAATACGATGGGATTTACGTCATCGGAACAGGCAAGGCGTCCGCCGCCATGGCCCAGGCTGTCGAGGAGCTTCTCGGGGAACGGCTGAAGGGAGGCGTGGTGAATGTCAAGTACGGCCACTCCTTTCCTCTGAACAAGATCAAAGTGAATGAAGCCGGCCATCCTGTGCCCGATGAAGCGGGTTTCCATGGAACAGAGGAGATCATTCAACTCCTGAAGAAGACAGGAAAAAACGACCTTGTGCTTTTTTTGATATCCGGAGGAGGCTCCGCGCTTCTTCCCTATCCGGCCGAAGGTGTGACTCTGGAAGAAAAACAGCAGGTGACCAAATGCCTCCTGGAAGTCGGAGCCTGCATCCATGAGATCAATGCTGTGCGCAAGCATCTCTCTCGAGTCAAAGGGGGAAGATTGGCGAAACTGGCCAAACCATCCACTTTGATTTCGTTGGTGCTTTCGGATGTCATCGGCGATGACTTGGATACCATTGCTTCAGGACCGACAGTTCCGGACAGTAGCACGTTCGACGACTGCCTGAAAATTATAGAAAAATATCAAATGGGGGAGAAAATCCCTGTTTCTGTGGTTGAGCTCCTCGAGAAAGGAGCCAGAGGAGAGGCCGAGGAAACGCCCAAAGCCGATGACCCGGCTTTTCAACGGACACAGAATCTGGTCATCGCCAGCAATATCTTAGCCGTTCAGGCCGCGAAGCGAAAAGCTGAAGAACTCGGATATAGCAGTTTGATCCTTTCCACCTTCGTGGAAGGAGAAACAAAGGAAGTGGCCAGAGTTCATGCGGCTGTCGCTAAAGAGATACTCCAGACCGGGAATCCGGTTCTCCGGCCGGCCTGCGTCATCTCCGGAGGCGAAACCACCGTCACCATACGCGGGAAAGGACTCGGGGGGCGGAATCAGGAATTCGTCCTGGCCGCAGCTATTGATATCGATGGTCTGGAGAATGTCGTCATTTTGAGCGGCGGTACGGATGGGACAGATGGCCCGACTGATGCGGCTGGAGCCATAGCTGATGGGATGACAAAGAACAGGGCTTTGGAAAAAGGGATGAATGCAGAGCAATATCTTCGGGAAAATAACTCTTATAATTTTTTCGAGTCTCTTGGAGATTTATTAATCACCGGACCAACCCATACCAACGTCATGGACTTGCGGCTGGTCATGGTGGGCTGAAGAAGGATTCTCATGCCGAAAACGAAAATTGTCTGCACGATCGGACCGGCCTCTCAGTCTCCGCAAATACTGGAAAGGCTTATCCGGGCGGGTATGAACGTAGCCCGTTTGAATTTCTCCCATGGCACCCAGCTAGATCATCAAAAGGTTATCGCTGCTGTTCGGAAGATTGCGGTAAATCTGAATAAGCCTGTGGCAATTCTCCAGGATCTGGCGGGCCCGAAGATCAGAGTCGGCCAAATCGAATCCGGCGAAATAACCCTGAAGCCCGGCGCTCGATTCATTCTGACCACACGGCAGGTTCCGGGTGACGAAAAAGAAGTCTCTATCAATTACGGGAGGCTGCCGCAGGATGTCCGGCCAGGAGATTCATTGCTGCTGAGCGATGGTGCATTAGAGCTGAAAGTCGAAGAAACGGGCAAGAAGGACATCGAGTGTAAAGTTGTTGTCGGAGGTCCACTCGCTTCGTTTAAAGGAGTTAATCTTCCGACAGGCTCCATCAAGACACCTAACCTGACTGACAAGGATAAAAGTGACCTGGCTTTCGGCATCGAGAATGAGGTCGATTACGTCGCTCTCTCGTTTGTCAGAAACGCCGAAGATGTGAGGATAGCGCGGCGCTTCATGAAAAAGAAAAAGTGTTCCATCCCAGTAATCGCCAAGATTGAGAAACACGAAGCATTGGCCAATATCGATGAAATCATCTCGGAGGTGGACGGAGTGATGATTGCCAGGGGCGACCTGGGAGTGGAGACTCCTCTGGAGAAGGTGCCGCATGTCCAGAAAGTGCTTATCCGCAAGACCAATCAGGCTGGAAAGCCCGTTATCACCGCCACTCAGATGCTTCGTTCCATGGTTGAGAATCCGCGGCCCACAAGAGCTGAGGTTTCGGATGTGGCCAATGCAATATTAGACGGGACGGATGCTACCATGCTTTCTGAGGAGACAGCGGTGGGAAAATATCCGGTTGAGGCTGTGTCCATGATGGCCAAGATTGCAGAAGACGCGGAGTTAAGCATTCCTTCAGATGTATGGACACTCTGGCAGGAACCGGGAAGCGAGAGGTCTGTGCCTGAAGCTGTCAGCTTTGCAGCCTGCAGCCTGGCAGAGTGCATTGATGCCGCTTCCATCATTACCTTTACCTATTCAGGAAGCACTGCCCGGCTTGTCGCCAAGTACAGACCGCAGCGTCCGATCCTGGCACCGACGCCTCTTGTACAGACTTACCGACGCCTCTCGCTTATCTGGGGCGTGATCCCTGTTCTGGGAAAGGATATAAAGAACACGGATGAAGTCATTGATCAAGCGTTCAAACTCGCACTGGAGTCCGGGCTTGTCAAGCGAGGGCAAAAAGTCGTCATCACTGCGGGCGTTCCGGTAGGCGTGCCAGGTACGACCAACTTCATCAAAGCAGGAGTTTTGGATTGAAACCTTATGCGCAGAAGCGTCAGTTCAGTTTGTTTTTTGAGAACATTAACAGAGAGGTTTAGATGAAAAAATTCGTTTTATGTATGACTGTTTGCGTCGTTCTGACTGGATTTGTCTTTTCGCAGAATGTCACTTTGACGCAGCCGAATCCCGGTTCAAAGTGGATAAAAGGAAAGACATACACGATCCAGTGGACAAAACCAGGAAGAATGCCGTCTTATGTGGAGATTTCGATTATGTCTCCTGAGAACCGTCGTTTCACTCGAGTGATTGTTGAAAGAACTCCCAATAATGGGCAGTACAAATGGACCATTCCGCAAGATATTCCCCCCGGGAAATATGAAATCAGGCTGAAAACGGTTGATGGGACTTTAGTGGCCAGGAGCAAGGTGTTCCAGATTTTAGATCCTCCAAAGACGATGAGGACTATGTCGAAAAAACGAACTCCGGCTCTTCGGACGCTTCCCCCGCTGGATCCTTCTGTAAAAAATCAGCATATCCGGATTAACCAGAACCTGATCCCTCAGACAAAAAGCAAGTTGAATAAGCTGGTGAAGTCTTTATACGCGGACATGAAACGAATGAAATTTGCTGAATTCCATCAAGTTGCGTTGAAAAAGGCTCGGAAGGATTTCCCGAATGCCTCTCAGAAAGAATTGGATGTGGTCATGTTCTATTCCCTGAACGAAATCGATAAAAACCTGAGACAGGAGGTCGA
>Ga0209636_10004021_pt1 | contig 15032 bp, 16 predicted proteins | sample DeeMarSWOR152_54_FD_187464 | JGI IMG/M metagenome (GOLD analysis project Ga0209636, IMG submission 187464) | Marine sediment microbial communities from White Oak River estuary, North Carolina - WOR-1-52-54 (SPAdes) (version 2) | ecosystem: Environmental > Aquatic > Marine > Intertidal zone >...
ATATGACATCATGCATCCACAGAAACAACCTGAATCAGATGAGTATATCGGATTTATAGGCGTGTATTGCTTATAAGTTGCATAGAACATTCGGAGATACTGTGGAATAAAAAAACTTGAAAAAGAGTTTGATTTTTCAAATAAAAAAAGTTTTGCAATTTATGCTCCCAATGGGGTAATGAAAACATCTTTTGCTAAAACTTTTAAAGATTTAAGCAAGAATCAGGATTCAAAGGATCTAGTTTTTCCAGAAAGAGAAACAGTCAGGACTATACAAGATGAAAATAGCAACGATTTATTACCAGAAGAAGTTTTTGTAATTGAGCCATATAACGAACAATTTAAATCGGATAAGATATCGACCCTTGTTGTAAAAAAGGAATTAAAAACCAAATATGAAGAAATCTACAAAGATTTAGAAACCGAGAAAATAGATTTTGTTAAAAAATTAAAAAGCACTTCACAAAGTACGGATTGTGAATATGAATTTATAACTACTTTTTCAGAAAAAGAAAAAGACACTTTTTTTGATTTGTTAAGCACGGCATATCAAAATCTAAATGACACGCTTCCCAAGTACACCTTTAGATATAATGATATTTTTGACAAAAAGGGTAATGTTAGAAAATTCCTTGGTAAACACCAAGATTCTTTAGATCTTTACATAAAAAATTATGAATCCCTTATTTCTGAGTCTAGTTTTTTCAAAAAATCCGATAATACTTTTGGGACATATCAAGCTAGCGAAATCTTAAAATCCGTAAAAGACGGTTCATTTTTTGAAGCAGGGCACTCACTAGAACTCAGTAACAATACAAAAATTGATTCAGTAGAAATGTTTGAAAAGTTACTCGAAGACGAGATAAGAAAGGTAGTCGAAGATGAAAAATTAAAAAAGGTTTTCGATAAGATAGACAAAGCAATAGGTGCAAATGTCGAGCTACGCGCATTTAAAAATGCAATTGAAAAAGATAATTTATTACTTATTGAACTCAAGAACTACGAAAACTTTAAGAAAAATGTGTGGTTAAGCTACCTTAACCAACTAAAAGATGATGTATCTATTTTGGTAGATTCTTATAAATCAAAAAAGAAACAATTAGAGGATATTGTTGCCGAAGCACTTGAGACAAAAACTGAATGGGAAAAGGCTGTTGGAGAATTTAACGAAAGATTTCAAGGTCTCCCTTTTAGATTAAAAATACAAAACAAAGAAGATGTAATTTTAAAAATAAACGAACCAACTATAGGCTTTGTTTTTTATGACTCAGAAGAAGAAAAAAATATTGAGAGAGAAGAACTACTAGAAGTATTAAGCCAAGGAGAGAGAAAGGCCTTATATCTTTTAAACATTATATTTGAAGTTGAGGCCAGGAAAAAGTCAAATCAAAAAACCCTTTTTATTATTGATGACATTGCAGATTCTTTCGATTATAAAAACAAATATGCAATTATTGAATATTTAAAAGATATCTCAAAAGAGGATAATTTTTATCAAATTATTCTTACCCATAATTTCGACTTCTTCAGAAGTATTGAAGGGAGATTTGTAGGAAGACCTAATTGTCAAATGGTCATTAAGACAACAGATAAAATTTTAATAGAAGACGCCGAGTACCTAAAACCATTTGAGTATTTCAAGAATAATTTACACACAGACAATAAAATTTTAATTGCTTCAATTCCGTTTGTAAGAAATTTAGCTGAATATACCGGACACGAAGATGAGTTTCAAAAGCTAACTTCCTTGTTACACATAAAAGCTGATACCAACAGTTTGACTATTCAAGATATGGAAAACATATTTAAAGCTCTTCTGAAAGACAAAGACAATTTACAACTAAATGACAGCTCAAAAATAATAATAGACTTAATATTTGAATTAGCTGATGAAATTTTACAAAGTACCGATGAAATAATTGAATTGGAAAATAAAATAGTACTCTCTATTGCCATAAGGCTAAAAGCTGAACAATTCATGATTCAACAAATCAATGATCAGAACTTTGTCAATGAAATTACAAAAAACCAAACTGTTAACTTGATTAATAAATATAATGAATTATTCGAAGCCGAGGTCGAAAATATTAAATTGCTAGAACAAGTAAATTTAATGACACCTGAGAATATCCACCTTAACTCTTTTATGTATGAACCAATTTTAGATATGTCAAATGACCATCTAAAGTCTTTGTACAGGGAAATTAAAAAATTGGGCTACGGGCATTCACCCCGTTAATTCCCCTCTGCCCTCGCCAAAACGGAAAATTTTTCACTCGAACAAATGATAAAAGAGACTGGAAATACGCTCTTCGCTATCGCTACGAGCCACATTGCATTCTCACTTCGCTATCGCTTCGTTCGGCTCGCCTAACACAGTATATCTGGCTCGCTCCTGCCGTCGCTCGACCCATATTTGCCGCTATCGCTACGGCAAACATCAGATATACTGAAACGTTATCTGTAATTCCCGAGGGCAAAAAATTGATAAATTCTACTAGTTATGCTTCTTCAGATTTTTCGTATAAATCAGGGAAATTTTGTTGTCGTATTCTGAATTTTGTACCGTGGTTATGTCCTGTTCTAGCGTCAAAGTCTATGAAGATCACACCATCTTCAAAACATTTCAACAATTTTTCAAAACTGAAGCCTGAGAGGATAATCAATTTCTTGTATTGGAAATATTCTCTCTTTTCTTCAATTTTACTGTCTGCAATGATATAGAAACAATTCCTGATTTTTTCACCTATCGCATATTTTAGGTCTTCAAAGCCCCAGTAAGGTTCTGGATCGAAAGGTCCAAGCCCTGCGTTTTTCTTAACTGATTTGAACCAATTAGCTATTTCGGGTTTTGATGTATCCACTTTCGATGAATCAAATACGAAACGGAGTTTATTCTGTTTTCTATCGACTACAACCTTAAATCCCCGGTTTGTGAATTGAGCTGCACTTGTCGTTGACCTAAAACTCATTTCAGTTTTAGGATATTTCTTTCCAGCTTGTTTGTGCTTCCACCCATACTTCGGAAGTAAAAGCTGTGGAACGATTCTTGCAGCTCTTGGAGAAGGTTCAATATGTTTGAGCGTTATTAGCGAACTTGTGTGAGAACGTTGACCTTTTAATTCCCACTCTTGAGCGTTAGGGATTGGTAGATTGTTCTCTTTGATCCCAAGAAGCACTTCTAGAGTATTTCCAACTGCACCATCATTACGTATATCCCTCGTTTTTTTAACACTCTTATGCCAACCTTGATCAGATATTTCATGGATTTTTTCGATAAGTTCTTCTTTGGTATATAGCTTCATTCTTCAGGTGGCCTCCAAAAATCCAATAAGTATTCAAAAGTAACTCCCATAGTGATATAATTGCTTGGCCATCCAAAGATGCCCATACGATTTACAATATTTCTCCTATCCCAGATGATTATGTTTCTAAGTTCATAACCTCTTTCTCGTAGTTCCTCAATTAGTGAAACGTGAATCGTAATTCTTTCATTTTCCCACCACATGTCCGGCACATTTATCACACAATGAGCTTTCGGTTTTAGCAAAGGCAGTAATTTCTTGAATATTGAACCCATCTCTTTTGAATATTTCTCTAACTCTAATGTACCTAAGTCACGAGGGTCTTGAGAATATTGCTCGATTTTTCCTAGTTGCCCGTTGTCTCTATCTCTTCTCGATTTATTCTTTCTAGGTCGATTTAATAGATTTGCATAAGGGGGTGATGTAAATATAAGAGATAATGAGTCTTCAGCTAGATATTTTGGGATATTTCTTGCATCATCTTGAATTGCGATTTGATGAGTTTCTTTGAATAACTTTTCATTAGATAATCTTTCACCGCACAATTGAATATATCTCTTATGTAAATCAAAACCAATAGCATTTCTATGAGTATCCCAAGCTGCAACAAGCGTAGTTCCACTTCCAACAAATGGGTCTAAGACTAACTCACCTTCATGAGTAAATAGCTCTATAACTTTCTTTGCAAGGGATATGGGAAAAGTAGCTGGATGTATATTTTTATCCCGTACATCACGTTTTTCATAATAAAACTCCCAAACACCAATCTGGCTTTTCATCCATTCTTTAGCTTCCATACAATTTATGTGGCTTTCCTTACAATCACATGTTCTAGTATGGCCAATGGACAATCTTTTTGAATGGAGTTTATCCCCTTCAAATATCATTTTAGGCAGACTTGGGGAGAGATTTATAGGTGTATCCATTTTCAAAAGTTTATTGATAGAGTATTATATTTAAGATTTTAAGTATCATAAAATGATTTACCGAGAGCATAGGAAAAACATAAAAAATATTGTGCGCCCTCGGGAACTTAACAGACGATAAGGATTATAAAGAAAAATTTGCTTCAAAACATAGAGAATTACACGATTGGAGACTATGACAAATACATAACTCAAAGTGATCACATGCCCCTATTTATTGAAATGAAAAACACCCTCCAAAATTCCGAGTGAAATATCCGGGAAGGGAATAGATGCCCCCCGAGAGGGGGTAGTATATATTATCCCTGGGAAGTCGGTGCTTTACGCCCTGAATAGCCGTTTAAGGTGTTAGTCGTATTGTAGGGAATAGAATCTATTCCCCTGTTGACTTTTGGTTGAATCCGGGCTCTATTAAAGCTCTGTTTAGTATTCTGGGCTTTAATCAGTCTTGGAAATATGAGGCTATTTTATCTTGGACCGTCCGCCTAGTAAAAGTCTCCCCGTATTCCTGGTAATGTTCCAGATAGTCCCAGTTTGTGACGACAAAGAAGTAATCGTCGTAATTCCCCAAAACAACCAGTTTAGGCATAAGCGCTTTCTCGCTTTTCCGGGTGGCTTCGACTTCCACAGCCACCCAGCGGCCATCATCCAAACCAAATGCAACATCCGGCAACCTCGTGAGACTATACTCCACCCTACGAGTATACTTCAGGGCCTCATCATATATGAGATTCCACAAGATAAAGTGGGTGTCCGATTCGCCGGTTTCATTCCTTATCAAATATGAGGTTCCCTTGCCCTGAGAAAACCCCGGATCCCGGACCTCCTTAAAACCCAGACTTCGAAGAATGTTAACACGGACATTATTCAACTCATTCTTAACGTGAATCTTCCTATCTATGTTAAACCGCTCATGATCTATACCCGCCATCCTCTTCATAAATAGAATACTAGACGGCAAACGACTTGTCGACTATTAGAAAACAAATTAGTCAAAATATCCGCTAAATTAATCTCCGAGAAGAATCAACAGCGGATTAGTTCAGTTCAAAAACAAGGCACACATCAGGCTTTTTTACTCCTAGAGTAAGGCTATATGCGGCCCTGAAAAAGAAATAAACATTCACAACCGAAAAAGTCGCTGGAACAGGCCCATTTCCCTGATCTGGGTGCATCGGTTGTAGATGGTTGTACAAACAACAACTAAAAATCTTTGATTTAGATTCTGTGTTACGATTATGGCCTATCTAAAGAATAGAGACTAATTATTGGATTGATTCTTATTTGAAATCTTGAGTTAGATAGTATTGGCCCTCTAGGTCGTAAGCGACACCAACACCTATGAACTCATAGCTTGGATCTAGTATATTTGCTCTATGGCCTTTACTGTTCATCCAGGAGTTAACCATGGCTTCGGCAACATCCGTATTAGTGCTTATATATCCGTGCCCTTCTACATCACCTTTTGGCATCATTCCTATGTTCTCACCTATTCCTATTTGGTAGACATCACCTTTTATTGTTATTGTCTCGTAGTCTCTTTTTTCAGCTCGATCTGTTGGATCTTCTCCTTCAAGGTTTGTGTGGGTAAATGAGTTTGTTGATGCCATTTCTAAGCTATGCTGTCTTGCTATGTCTGATAATAATGGATCCCAGATTAATTCTCGAAGACCATGGTTTCTTCGTATCTTGTTAGTTTCTCTGAAAACAATTAATTCAATATCATATGTGTCCTTATTTATTTTTTCCGGTTTTCCGCTAATCACCTCCAGAATGCTTATCCTACTTAGATTAACTGGGAGTGGATTAAATCGAGTATAGTCAAAAGATGCGTTGTACGTTGCTAGTTGTTGTATGTATGTTTCTTGGTTTATGTAGAGGTATACTGTGAGGATGACTAGGATAATAAGTAGGATTATCTTTTGGTTGGGGGAGATTACATATTTTATTGATTTGAGGATCCAGTGAATCCTTCTTATGAATAGAAGGGCTACTATAAGGAGTATTAGTGACCCTGCTTTGATTAGGGGCATACCCATGTTGTTTAAAATATCTATATTTCGATAGAGTATTATCATAATAAGCCCGTATATTATGAGAAAAGCAATATTCTGGGTCAGATACTTAGGTGACCTTCGAATCCAATATTGGATTTTTCTTGGCAGTATTTTGTATTTTATGAAGTCCGTTATTTTCTTTGATGTGCTTTTTGGTTTTGCTTTGATGTGGTGTTGTTTCCCATATTTGCTATTTCTACACCGTTTATTACCTAAGTAATCCCATGACAATTTGCCCTTAGCTAACTCTTTTTCTCTATACTCCTTTCTATATTCTTCTAATTCTTGACAGTTGTGGTTTTCAGGCAGTCGATGGTCTGAGCAGAAGTATCTACCACAGAAACTACATCGAAAAGGTAGATATCCTGTGATTTTTTCCCCACAAAAATAGCATTCAGGCATTTAATCACCAACAAGTTATATTTTAACTTACCTCAAATAAAACCCATAAAAACGCTATTTATCGGCTGATTCAATAGATAATCTGAAAGTGGAAGGCAAGAGCAGAAAAAATTTGAATACTGAAAATACCACCAAAGCTATTAATGGCTTTATTGTTGACGGTCTTTATGTAGGAGCCTTTTTAGTTTAGTATTTACCTTGTTTACTCCAATGAAAAGAAGAGTGCCTGTCAATGTCCCTACTATTGCACCTATCAATCCAAACTGCAATCCTAATACCAAGAACATCACTATAGCAGGAGCTATTATATTAAGATGTTCTGGTTTGTATTTATAGTTCATAGTATTGTGTTACCTATCTTTTCTATGTTTACTCTAATGAACGTGCTTTTTTCAATATGGCTTCTTTTACTACGTCACATGAGTTATCACCGTTTGCATCGTGAACGCCAACTATCACAATGATGAATTCATTATCTGGGCTTTTAATGGTGAATTCTTCTTTACAAGCTCTTTCTTGTGCTGCGATACTCAGTGGACTAAGTGCGCTTCCGCCACATATTGCAAGATTCTTTAAGTCTGTTACTTCTCTGCTATCCCCAATGCCAACCGCCGCAAAGTTAACCACTAATTCATCATTTTGGTTAGTATGCACGTCGTAGTATCCAATCTCTGATGCTCCTTTTGCATTCATACATGACGCAAAGGATGATATTCTCCCCACAATTTGAACTATTAATTCAGGGGCTTTTTTACCTGCCATACTAACTGCACCAGTAAATACATTAACTGCGTTAGTAGCATCGCATTTATTGTAATCTTCAATATCAGGGATCAAATCTTCTTTTGTAGTATCTGCAGGTAAATTAATGCTCTGCTTTTCTTCCATACAACCAGATAATAAACTTACGGAAACTATAAAGACAAAAAAATATTTATGCATATTCACCACCTCATTATATTATTGAAAACAATTTAAATATTATGTAACGCACCCACTTATTGAGTTATATTGCATTGCAAGTTTCCAATCTTCCATGTATATTGTTAAGTAAACAAGTTGTCTTGATTTCAATTCATTGATTTTATCACAAACATTATCTGCATTTTCTAAAGATTCAAATGAATTTTCATCTAGATATATTCTGAAATCAGGATTTACTGGGTTTCCTGCAGTTACCACTATTTTTCCTAAGTTCTTTTGTACCGTGAAATCATGATTACTCCAAGGGGGTTCACTCTCCATTATCCTCACTGCAAAAATACTGCCTTCAGAAATATCCTCTATACCCTCAATCCTGCTAATGAAATTAGTTACTCTTTCCGTACTTAACTCTTCACTACTTGGGAGGGTGGTTGTTGGAGGGATATAGGTTGTTGGAGGGATATATCTAGTAGTTGTCGGAATATACTTTGTAGTCGTCGTTATATATCTTGTAGTTGTAGTATGTTGCCTAGTAGTGGATATGTAACGTGTGGTTGTGGTACGTATTGTTGTTGTAACCTTCCGTTTACTCAATGTTGTGGTTGTTGTTCTTTGTAAGTTATTTGATGCCATTACGGTAAATTCCTCTGGATAATAGTTTTCCTTCTCAAGCAAGATTTTGTACTCTCCCTCATAGGGGAGATTAAAAACACATTCACCCTCATCATCAGTTATGTAGGAGGCAACATTGTATTCATTGAGAGATATATTAACATCAACATTAGCTAAAGCATAGTCTATTGTTTTACCCTGGTAATTTGTTTTATGGAAAACAATCAGAAAGACATCATCTCCTGCTTGGAGACTCTTTGGTGAATAGCTATATTCTATGTTTTTTTCTATCTCACTCAATGTCGTGGAAGTTGTTGTGGTTGTGGTTTTAATCCCTTGATTAACACAACCTGAAAAGAAAATCAAGATAACAAAAAATAGTATCGATTTTTTATCCATTCCCCCCACAGTTAAGTATTGAAGCAGAAAAATAAAAGGAAAAGCCGTTATTTATAAAACATTTTCAATAGTTAAACACTGATGGGGGGAATATGGAAAATCTGGATTCAACAGAAGAACTATTGAGGGGTAAATTTGAGTATTCTGTAGCTATGATAGGGTTTTCGATAGGTTTTATTTTGTGTATCTACAGTTTTATCTCAAACTTTGAGATTAATAGCAGATTCATGGATTTGCTTATGTTTGGTTTCACTGTTTCTGCTGGAGCATTAATAATGTCAGTATCCTACTTCTTGGTATTTACTACCCTTTACGGTATGCATCTCGTATTTCCAGAACACGTTAAAGCGAACCTCCTCAATTCTCTCTTTTCTATAGGTGTGCTTGCTATACCCCCGGTAGTGTTTATTGCAGTTTCTACTATGAGTGCCATAACATCAGGTATTCTGTCTTTCTTAACAGGTATTAACCTACTTGAATTGTATACAAAACCCCTGTATCTCCTTCTACTTATGATACTCCTGTTTATATTGACCATAATCTGTATTAGATATCTCTGGGCACAGAAAAAGAAAGAAAAACTACCTATAAGAAAAAATTTGCATTACGCTATTATATTCCTTCTCCTATTCATATTCTTCTTTCCCCTTGTCAGTGCATTAGGACGGTCATGCTATATTCTCTCAGGATTTCCAACGCTCAGCGTGGATTTTGATAAACACGTGTATATGAATCGATCTGATGAGGTAGCCATAATTACTGTCACTGCTATCGCATATGGGTCTTCCTCTGAGGATTCACCACTTACTATTGAGATTACTCCACCATCAGGTAAACCAGAATCACAGACTTACGAGAGAGTGAGTACGGGAACATATGTTTCTGTATACGACCTCAAGGGTAGAGAAGTAGGGGCATATAATGTTACGGTAAGAACATTCAATCAAGACACAAAAACCTTCATCTTAGTTAACGAAAGGGGGTACGAATAAGAGTATCCTATTTTTGTGTTTCTTGAGCTAATTAAATGAGTCACTATTTGAAGTGGAATAAAGTTCCATTTAGATAATATCTACAAAGTTCTAACGCCATAACCCTTAGGCACTTCGCGAATGGTCTGCTCTATGTCCGATGAGACGTGTATACTCCTATGACATAGTCACGCTAGAGAATGACAAGTTCATTCGTTACCTATATTCTACAGGTTGAAAGATAAATACAGGGACAGGCTGCGGGAACTGCGCAAGATAGTGGATAAAGACCCGCAGGTGCTGGATGGGCTGCCTCCGCTGTACCGGATGGCGGCGTTAAGGCTCTTGCAAGAGAATAAAAGGGGTACGGAACAGGGGAGAGGATAATAACAACCCTCACCCTGATAGTTCTTGTTCTTATTGTGTTGGCTCTGGTTTTATCTCCTTGAAGAGTTTCTCGTAGCCTCCTGCTTTCTCCTGGATGAGATTGTCTATTGCCTCCATAACCTGCTTCTGACGAAAATACCTTTCCTCGTCCAAGACTTCATTGCATAAACAGCAGTTCTCCGCGGCGCTTGGATTCAAGGTGCCGCAGTTAAAGCAACTCTTCAATTTCTCCCTGGGTTTTTCCGCTTCCTCCACGCCCTCGATCTGTAGAATACGCCGGTTAACCTCCTCATCGTCTATGTGCAGGTAAATATCCAACATCCTGCTGGACTGCTTCCAGCCGTACCGGGCCTTCAACTCGCTCGGACTCAAAAACCGGGAATAATAGGTGGCGCTAGACTTCCGGAACAAATGCGGGTGAACATTCTTCCTCAAACCCGCTCTTCTAGCCAGACGCTTCAGGATATAGGCTGCGGCAGAATACCTAAGCTGCCTATGCTTCTGCAAGTCAATCCAAAGCGGGTACTCGGGGTCCTCCCGATGCGGGTGAGAGTTCCTCCACCTCAACAGGTAGCCGGCAGACCTCACAAGCAAAATCTTCCTAAGCTGAGTCTTGCTATGGCGAAGCCGTATGACCACAGCCTTACCCCTCTGCTCCAGATCACCTATCCTAAGAGACAGTAGTTCACCTATCCTGCAACCCGACTCCATCAAAGACCGCAGAAAAGCCTCATCCCTTACGTTATAGGATACGCCAGCCATCTTCTCCACATCCTCCCAGGAAATGAGGGTATCGGGGCCGAGAACAGGATGCCCCACCCTCACCAGCCGGATCCAGGAAACCTCCTCAGGATTATCTTTCTTCTTAAGCCACTTATAGAACGTCTTCAAAAGCATCGCAATATCCCGCTTAGTCCACGCAGAAGCCTCCTTAACAGTCTCGCCGCGCCTAACAGGGCGACTGTAAGCCTTCTCCAAAAGGTCTTCAAGGTCTTCAGCAGAAGCTTCATCAAAACTCTTCCCTAGAAGCTCTCCTAGAATCCGCAGGTAATGCAGGTACTTAGTCTGCCTGGCTATGCCAATATCCCCGGCAATCTTCTTATGCCGGACGAAAGACAGGATAAGCTGACGGTTCACATCAGATATCCTGGAAGCAGCCAGGGCCTCCAAGGCCCTGTCATATCTAATCTGGCGTTTATGTATGTCCCAGAATGGTTTATCCGCCCTTGCAGGCATCTTAATTCACCTCCAAGGGATACGGCTCCTTCCAGCTCCTTAACCTACAGAACACTTAATTTACTTCGACCCCAGTTGACTTGTCAAAGGAATCGAACGAAAATAAAGCGCCGAGGTTGGGATTTGAACCCAAGTCTCCCCAAGGGAGACGGACTTAGCAGGCCCGCGCGTTAACCAGACTCCGCCACCTCGGCATGTCGGAATTAGCCGACGACTAAGGTGCCATCTTCGCTGTCGCTCGACGACACTTAACTCAATTGTATTTTATCAATGTTATTTTGTAGTCGACACGAAGTGTCGACCTTTCTTTTCCGTGCACGCTTTTACTCAAAAGTGCTACGCACTTTTGGTAGCCAAAAATCTTCGATTTTTGCGCTCTTTCGAAAAGAAAAGGGTGCCCAGACTCCGCCACCTCGGCATCGCGAACGAATGTGAGTGATGGTGAGGCTCGCGACGAGTAGTCGCGCCTGCCTCGGCTTTGAGGATACTGGAATTATCCCAAGGGCTCCGCCTCGTCAACCAGCATTATTGGGATACCGTCTTCTATTCTGTACTTCAATTTGCACTTGTAACAGATCAGGGAATTTTCCTTGTATTCCAGATCTCCTTTACATTTTGGACATGCCAGTATCTCGAGTAGTTTTTCATCCATGTTAACATTATGTATTTTAGGTAAATATTAGCTGGTGTGCCATTTTCTGGGGTATACATCGGGTTCCATGACGACCCTTTCCAGATCAATGACCTTTCCCTTCTCCATCTGATCGATCTCCTCTGATGTTCTTAAGCTTCTGCCTGTTGCAACGAGTTCGTTTTTCAGGGACATTATTGCAACCAATTCATTCATATCGATTTCTGGATCAAATTTACTTATTCCTGGGGCGTTTAGATCGGCGCCATGACATATTGCCGATACCGCAGTATCCTTGATCCATATTTTTTTTAGATGTTGAACACCATACTCCCTTGGTAAGATGCACTTTCTGAGATAATTTTCATCCCCCTCTTCGATATAGAATTCATATGCATCCTTTAATTCGTGTAATGTTACAATGTTTTTTTCAGTGAAGGGCCCAGACCTGGTTCTTCGTAATTTCTCCATGTGTGCTCCAGTTCCAAGAACCAGGCCGATATCGTGACATAATTTCCGTATATACGTCCCAGCTTCACAATCAACACTGAAAAGGACAAAGTTGTCAGATCTCTCGATTAATTTAATCGAATATATACTCTTTATCCTAAGTTGGCGCTTTACCGAGGACTTCAACGGGGGCCTCTGAAAGATCTTGCCCTGAAAATAACTCAGTGTTTCCCCTAATTTTTTATCATTTACATCCTCATGGAGCTTCATTAATGTAATGTATTCCTTACCGGCGAGGAGCAACGCCTGTAAAATCCTCGTTGAATTCTCAAGTGCTACTGGTAGAATTCCTGTAACCTTGGGGTCCAATGTCCCGGGATGACCTGCTTTTTTCAGATGTAGTATCTCTTTAACCCAGGAAACTACCTGATGAGAAGTAGGCCCAGAGGGTTTATCGAGATTTACAATACCATTCTTTATGTATTCCTCAATGGATCTCTTTTCGGGCTCAATACCATATCGCGGGTCAGTCTTATCATCAGATTTTACGAGAATTTTAGGATTCATAACAAACCCCGAGAGATTAAAAACCCTCCTTTTCGAGAGCATTCTCAATCGTTTTGGTGCTTGCGTTTTTCTTTATTTTCAAAACCACCGGTAGAGGTTCTAAGTGTTTTATATTTGTTTTCTTCCTCTTTACATCCTTTCCGTCAATCAGGACGAAATTCTTTTCAGGTTTCTCAACAATGACACAATATTTTCCGGCTTCCTTGCCTTTGACCTTCCTACAAACCCTTCCGACACCTAAAATCATTTTGATCATGTGAATTGTTTGTTGAATTTTGCTTCGCAAAATTCCCTTTTCTTTTGGTCAAGATTTTCTTTTGTAAAGAAAAGCTTGAGTTGGGCCCGACGGGGTTTGAACCCGCGACCACTCGGTTAAAAGCCGAGTGCTCTACCAGACTGAGCTACGGGCCCGGATAAGAGATAGATATAGGGAATTTTTACTTAAAAACAGTACGTTATAAATATAGAATCAGAGAGATAAATACCGATGGACTTTGTTTTCTCAATCTTAGCAGGCATTATTCAAGGAGTTACCGAATGGCTTCCCATCAGTAGTTCTGGACAGAGTATGATAGCCTTGATAGATCTCATTGGATTGGAACCAGAGAAAGCTTTTTCATTTGCGATTTATCTGCATCTCGGAACACTGCTTGCAGTTCTCGTTAAAATGCGGATGGAGGTGAAAGAGATTATTCTGAAATTGCCACAATTTAAAGAGGATAAGCTTGTTCAATTCATCGTTATTTCTACGATCCTTACTGCCCTAATAGGGGTTCCAGTGTATTGGTTTTTAAAGGAAAACTTCAAGGCATGGCAGGGCGACGTCGTTACCGCATTAATCGGATTCTTTCTGATTCTGACGGGATTGGTGCTTTATCTATCTCGCGAGATGATGGGTAAAAAGGTTGTTTCCGAGTTAAATTTTTTGGATATGGCAATTGCGGGAATCGCTCAGGGCTTTACAATCCTGCCAGGAATCTCAAGATCTGGAGTGACAATAGCTGTCTTACTTTTTAGAAACTTTAGGCAGGATGACGCCCTGAGACTCTCTTTTTTGATGTCCATTCCAGCGATTATCGGGGCTGTTTCTCTTGAAATTCTGCAGGAGGGTGTGCAGGATTTTGATTTTACGGCGATAATTTTGGGGGTTTCTGCGGCTTTTGTATTCGGGTATTTGACAATCGACATACTATTGAGATTTGCAAGAAGAGCCCGTTTTGATCTTTTCTGTATTGCATTTGGTCTAGTTGCTATTTTATTCTATCTAATTATTCCAGCACTTTAAGCAAGCCAGCTTTTGGTTCATAGAGCTCTCCGATCTCCATAAGCTCCAGGATTTTTTCCTCTACGCCGTCAAAATTTTTGAAATGCGCGAGAATTTCTTCCATTCTTACACCCTCTTTCTTGTCCTTGCTTTTTATAAAGTTCATGATCTTGGAGTTGGATAGTTCCGATGGGGGTTCTTCCTCGGTTTTTTTCTCCTCTATTGTAGTGCCTAACTTTTCTGGAGAAGAGTTTACTGAATTCGCTTCGCGAATTCCTTTCTTTTGGTCAAGGTTTCCGCAAAACTGCTTCGCAGTTTTGGGAGCCAAAATTCCGAAGGAATTTTGCGCTTCTTTTTGAAAGAAAAGCTTGGTTGTAGTGCCTAACTTTTCAAGAAGATATTTTCCAGCGTCCTTTCTAAGTTCATGGAATTTTTCATAGGTTTCCCTATCTACTAAAATTACTCCGTTGTCCTGATTTACGTTTATATACAATTGATCCGTTTCATATGGATTTCCATGTATCAGAAGATACAAGCCCTTCTCATTTTTGAATTTTTCGACAATTTTCTCGGCATCCTTTCTTACGTTACTGTTGAATGTTCCGACAATTACGGTTAATGGGTTGGCATCATTTATCTCTAGCCTGGGTCCGTACTTCGTCTTTTTTGCAGATTCAAGCCTTCCGCAAAAAGCCAACGTGTCCGCAGTACCAAATTTTGTATCCAATAAATTCCTTTTTCCCTCTCTTCTGTATCTTGAATCCTTTAGATCATTTACTGACAAAAAGAGGACGTTCATCCCAGTACCTCCTCTATGTAGAGCTTTTCGTTCCTTACACAGCCCAAGAGTTTATAGGGTCTATTCATTAATTCCTTTGGATTTATCCCCTTAGCATCGGAT
>Ga0209636_10004023_pt1 | contig 15030 bp, 9 predicted proteins | sample DeeMarSWOR152_54_FD_187464 | JGI IMG/M metagenome (GOLD analysis project Ga0209636, IMG submission 187464) | Marine sediment microbial communities from White Oak River estuary, North Carolina - WOR-1-52-54 (SPAdes) (version 2) | ecosystem: Environmental > Aquatic > Marine > Intertidal zone >...
ATAACTTGAAAACAATTAAAGAGGAAATACCCTTAAGGGGGGAAATTATTGATGACATTAACGTAGCGGAAGTAAGAGTAATTTTGAATGAGAACATTTACTATGGAACAAAAGATTTACTTAGCTCCCGAGAAACAGCAGGGAAAATTTTCACATTAGAGAAAGAAATTAGATTAAATGTAGGCAGAAACGATATTGGTATAGAAGCAACTGACCAGGCAGGTAACAAATCTGTAAGTTACCTTACGGTTTACAGAGTCGAGCCAATTGCTGAAGAACCTACGAGGATAGAAAAACCAATGATTGAAAAACCTGCTGTAGTAGTAAAACCAGTTGCTGAAAAACCCGCTAAAATAGAAAAGATAGTAAGACCTCCAAAAGGAGGCAAATACTATGCTGTCGTTATCGGCATCGGAAAGTACAGAGACGATAGAATCCCAAAGCTCAAATATACCACGGTTGATGCAGAAGCAATCTATACTATACTAACTGATCCACAACATGGAAACTTCCCCAAGAATCAGGTGAAGTTGTTAATAGACGAACAGGCAACAGATAATAATATAAAATCGGCAATCGGGACATGGCTGAGGAGGAATACACGAAAGGATGATACCGTTATTATATTTTTTGCTGGTCATGGCGCACCGGAAGATGAGAAAACATATTGGGTTACCTATAATGCTAATATTGACGATTTATATGGAACTGCCTTAAGCAATGATGAAATTGCTGATATGCTTGACAGGGTTGAAGCTAAGAAAATGATAACCTTCCTCGACTCTTGCTACAGCGGTGCAACAATCAATCGAACGGATAAGACAAGAAGCATTATCATCGTAAAAGATCCTTTTCAAAAATTCAAGGGTAAAGGAAGGGTAATTATTACCTCTTCAGATGGCGAGGAACAGTCACTTGAAATAGACAAGTTTGGCCATGGGGTTTTTACCTACTATCTATTGAAGGCGCTAAGAGGAGAAGCCGATGAGAATAACGATGGGCATGTAGAACTGGATGAGGTTTGGGATTATGTTAAATACAGAGTGACAGATACTGCCCGTAAACATGGTAGCACCCAGACACCTATTATTGATGGAAGCTATTCTGCCGGAATAGTGATATCAAAACACCCTGAGAGGTTAAGAGAGCTTGCGCTTGAGGCCGAAAGAGAGAAGAAGGAGAGGGAGCTTGAATCAAAAATTGCTAAACTAACACAATTGTATTCTAAAGGTGAACTAACAGACAGCCAATTTGATAAGGCTGTAAAGATATTAGAATCTGGAGAAAGGAATAAGGTGTTAGAAAAGTTCTTGGCAGATAAAATTTCGGTTACTACTTTCAAAAGAGCATTTAAATAATACGCCATTTTCCGGTTAGACTTCCTACTACCCGTAGGTGGACACTCTGCTCCATCCCCTGCCGAAGGAGTTTGTTTTCTGAAACCTGCTCGCCCTGTGTGCACCCACAATAATCCGCTAAATCCTATTGCGAGTAGCCATGACCCTTGAGTACTATCTTTGCTCGCTTCATTCTGACCTCTTCAGCCTCTGTTATATATGCGGTTTTGAGGGAAGCAAGAAGATTGCCCGGTTGAGAGAAAATTGTTATAAGAGTGAAGGAGAATAAGGAAATATTTTAGCTTGACCGCACTGATAATAACCGATAAATTCTTCCCTAGATTTCACTGAAAATGCCTACCACCAAATACATCATCGTGACCGGCGGGGTTCTTTCCGGGCTGGGGAAGGGAATCGCTGCTGCCTCCATAGGCCATCTCCTATCTTCTAAACTCAAGATAATTCCCATCAAATGTGACGGCTACCTCAATGTTGATCCGGGAACCATGAACCCATTTGAACATGGGGAGGTATTTGTCCTCGATGACGGTGGGGAAGTGGATATGGATTTTGGACACTACGAGCGATTCCTGGGTATCAGGTGCAAATCCAAGTGGAACCTGACCATGGGCAAGATATTTCACATGGTAAGAGAAAAAGAGAGGAGAGGGGATTACCTGGGAAAGACCGTTCAATACATTCCCCATGTTACCGATATCATCAAGAACCACATCTATGAAATCGCCGAGGAAGAATCGGCTGATCTGGTCATCGTGGAAATAGGCGGAACAGTGGGTGATATTGAAAATGAGCTCTTCCTCGAGGCAATGAGGCAGATGAAGGAGGATGTTGGCAGGGAGAATATTGTCTACGTGCATTTGACATACGTCCCCATCCCCCATGGGGTACACGAGCAGAAGTCAAAGCCAACCCAGCAAAGCGTCAATCTTCTAAAACAGAGGGGAATTTTCCCGGATATTATAATAGGGAGGTGCTCGGAATTCTTGAGCAAAGAGATAAGGTCGAAGATCTCTAATTTCTGTGACGTTAGCCCCGAGGCCGTAATCACAGGCCTTGATGTGGATGATATTTATGAGATACCCATTGTGTTTGAAAAGGAGGGAATAGCTGAAATCCTGCATAAGAAGCTGAACATTTACTCTCCCCCGGACCTCAGGAGATGGAAGAAACTGGTTGCAAACATACGAAATCCACAAAGTGAGATAACGGTGGCCATATGCGGAAAGTATACCAAACTCGAGGACTCCTATGCCTCTATTATTGAATCATTGAATCACTGCTCGGCTAACCTGGGATGCAAGATACATATACAATGGATAGAGACAACAGACCTCAAAGATCCCTCTGTTTTGGATGATATAAATGGAGTGATTGTTCCCGGTGGTTTTGGTACAAGGGGAACGGAGGGGAAGATTGAGATTATTAGAAGGGCCAGGGAAGAAGACATTCCATTTCTTGGCCTCTGCCTCGGGCTTCAACTGGCAGTTGTAGAGTATGCGCGAAACGTCTGTCACCTGGAGGGGGCTAATAGCACCGAGTTTGATCCTGATACACCTTACCCTGTAATAGATATTCTCCCGGAACAAAGAGATATCAAGGAGAAGGGCGGTACCATGAGGCTCGGGGCATATGAGGCCCTTGTAAAGGAGGGAACGTTAGTCAGCAAACTCTACCAATCTCACGGTATTTCAGAACGGCACCGGCACCGTTATGAGGTAAACCCCGAGTATCATAAGATACTCACGGATAATGGGCTTGTCTTTTCAGGAACTTCGAGGGACGGAAGGCTGGTTGAGTTTATTGAGCTCCCTGGGCTTAGATATTTTGTAGCCACCCAGGCACACCCGGAATTAAAATCCAGGATGGAGGAGCCATCACCCCTCTTCTATGGCTTTGTCCAGGCAAGCTTGCGTTCGAGATAGCGTTACGGCAGCGAGCCACTCTTCTTCAGGTAGATCATTAGTATGGAGATTGCGGCGGGTGTAATGCCTGGTATCCGTGACGCCTGGCCTAAGGAGACAGGTCCTACGATAGAGAGTTTTTCCCTCAGTTCGTTAGAAAGGCCATGAACCCCGATGTAATCGAATTCCGGTGGAATCTTTATCTTTTCCAGGCTCTTGAATTTCTCAACCTCTCGTAGTTGCCGCTGGATATATCCCTCGTATTTTAGCTCAATTTCAACCTGGCGTGTAATCCTTTCATCGAGCTTCTTATCATGCCCATCTAGGGTGGCAATATCCTGATAACTCAACTCCGGCCTCTTAAGGATTTGATCCAAGGGGGTCGCATTCTTTATTGCGGCTGAACCTATCTTCACGAGATAATCATTTACCTCATTGGTAGGAGTTATTACGGTGTTTCTTATCCTCTGGCACTCTCCATCGATCTGCTTCTGCCTGTCTTTCATCTCCTCTGCCATTTCATCGTCAATGAGTCCTAATTCATGACCTCTTTTCATTAATCTCTGCTCCGCATTGTCCTCCCTGAGCAGCAGTCTGTATTCTGCCCTGGAGGTGAACATCCTGTAGGGCTCATTGGTCCCTCTGGTAACGAGATCATCAACCATAACAGCCATATATGCCTCTGATCGATCGAGGAGAAAAGGCGGTCTCTTTTGAATCTTTAATGCCGCATTAATACCTGCCCACATACCTTGAGCAGCAGCCTCCTCATATCCAGAGGTTCCGTTGATCTGGCCAGCCATGTACAGCCCTTTGATGGGCTTGGTCTCGAGGGTAGGAATCAATTGCAAGGGGTCTACATAGTCATATTCGATTGCATAAGCTGGCCTCATCATTTCAACCTCTTCCAATCCCTCAACAGATCTCACAAAGGGGATCTGTACATCCATGGGTAGGCTGTTTCCCAGGCCACTTGCGTAGATCTCCTCTGTATCGATACCCTCAGGCTCGAGTATGATCTGGTGTTTGTCCCTTTCTGCAAACCGTACTATCTTATCTTCCATAGAGGGACAGTACCGTGCAGGGACCCCTGTGATCTTTCCTCCATACAGGGCTGAGCGTTCTAAATTGTCTCTTACGATCTGATGGCTTTTCTTATTGGTATAACCTATGTAGCAGGGGACCTGGGGCATCTTGATCTCTTTGGTAAAGAGGGAAAATGGTCTGGGATTCTCTTCTCCTTCTTGTTTTTCAAACCTGGTAAAGTCTATGGTTGATTTTTTCAATCGTGCAGGGGTGCCTGTCTTCATCCTTCCGAGCCTGAACCCTAGGTTTCTCAGGTGTTCCGGCAGCCCGTAGGATGCAAACTCGCCTGCTCTGCCGGCCCTGATGGATGTAAAACCAATGTGGACCAGACCGCTCAAGAAGGTCCCGGTGGCCAAGATCACTGCCGGGGCCTGATACCCGAAGCCTGTTTGATCCTCTAGCCCGACGAGGTGGTTGTTTTCCACCACCAGCCTTTCAACCATGGCCTGCTTAATATCCAGATTGGGCTCCTTCTCCAGTGCCTCCTTCATGGCCATGTGATACCTTATCTTGTCATTCTGGGTGCGAGAGGATTGAACAGCTGGCCCCTTTTTTGTGTTCAAAGTCCGGTACTGTATTGCCGTTCTATCCGTCACCTTTGCCATCTCACCGCCCAGGGCGTCGATCTCTTTTACCAACTGTCCCTTGGCCACTCCTCCGATGGACGGGCTGCATGGCATTTTTGCTATCCCATCAAGGTCTATAGTCATAATCAAGACACTGCATCCCATCCGGGCAGCGGCCAGGGCTGCTTCGCAGCCTGCGTGGCCTGCCCCAACAACGATAATGTCATATCTCTTTGGGTAATAATTCATCTCAATCACCCCACGTGGAAGGCATTCAAGACCTGTAACTGGTAATACAATTCACCCGAAGCTAAAGGACAGATAGACAATACTACTTTTGGGGAAAAGATAGAAGCATTAAGTGGGCCCCAGTTTTAGAGGTTCCGAGACCTGCCTCAATTTTCGGTTAGGCTTCCTGCCTTCTTTGACGGGCCACTCTGGTTACATATCCCTTGACCTCCATGTTGTGCTAACCTATATTCATATCGGGCAAACGTGCACTCTTCTCAGAATAGTCCTCAACTGGCGGTGCTATGATCTGAGTATCAAAATCCCATTCCTCATAAAGAGAGGCGGGTTCTTGATGGCATACGGAGTTAATGGAATGATATGGAGAGTAATCGGGATCATGAAGGAGAATCAAAGAAAGCAATAAACAGATGAGGGAAACATGCCAGGAACAACAGCTTTTGACAATGAGCAATACATAAGAGAACAGACATCCGCAATCCTCGACAGGGTTAAGAGGTTTGACAACAAACTGTATCTCGAATTTGGGGGTAAACTTCTTTATGATTATCATGCTTCGAGGGTTTTGCCGGGGTATGACCCGAATGCAAAAATGAGGCTTTTACAGAAGTTAAGAGACAAGGCAGATATCCTGCTTTGCATTTATGCTGGTGATATTGAAAGGAAAAAAATAAGGGCAGATTTCGGCATTACCTATGATTCCGACGCCCTCAAGCTGATCGATGATTTAAGGGGGTGGGGAATCAATGTGCTTGGTGTGATTATAAACCGTTTTGATAACCAGCCAGCAGCCATATTGTTTAAGAATAAATTGGAGAGGAGAAACATAAATGTCTATACCCATCGTTTCACAAAAGGGTATCCCACGGACGTAGAATTGATTGTCAGCAATGAAGGATATGGAGCTAATGAGTATATTGAAACGGAAAAACCTCTGGTTATCGTTACGGGTCCCGGGCCCGGCAGCGGGAAGTTGGCCACGTGCCTCTCTCAATTGTACCATGACTACAGGAGAGGGATTAAGTCCGGATATGCTAAATTTGAGACCTTTCCTATCTGGAATTTGCCGCTTAAGCATCCGGTTAACGTAGCGTATGAGGCAGCAACCGCTGATATCAAGGATTTTAACCTCATCGATCCTTTTCACCTGGAATCATACAATCAGAGAGCGGTGAACTATAACCGCGATGTCGAGATATTCCCTGTTCTCAAAAGAATATTGGGAAAAATAACTGGAGGCAAATCATTTTATAGATCGCCAACGGATATGGGAGTCAATCGAGCTGGTTTTGCCATAACTGACGATGATGTCACATGTGAGGCCGCCAAGCAGGAAATTATCAGGCGCTTTTTTCGGTACCAGTGCGAGTATGTTATGGGTTTTGCGAGTAAGGAAACCGTCCAGAGGGTAGAGCTCTTTATCAAGGATTTTAATCTCCAACCGGAGTACAGACGCGTGGTTGAACCGGCACGCCAGGCTGCCAGAGAGGCACAGGATGCAGATAAAGGCAATGAAGGTATCTTTTGTGGGGCGGCCATAGAGTTGGGGGATGGCACCATAGTTACCGGCAATAACTCCCCTCTTATGCACGCAGCATCAAGCCTTATTTTACATGCCATAAAGCACCTGGCAGAAATACCCGATAAAATAAAGTTGCTGCCTTCCCACATAACGGACTCTGTCAAAAATCTTAAAACGGAAATCCTGAATGAGAAAACGGTCAGCCTGGACCTGGAGGAAACTCTGATTGCCCTCGGTATCAGTGCAACGACAAATTCTGCTGCTCAATTGGCCATTGAGGAATTAAGAGAACTCCAGGGTTGTGAGGTCCATATGACCCATATCCCCACACCGGGCGATGAAGCGGGTTTGAGGCGTCTGGGCGTTAACCTGACCAGCGATCCAAATTTTTCCACAAAAGATCTCTTCATCTCATGATTATACAAAAAGCAAATGAGACAGGACATCCTGCTTCAGCTTTGAAGAGTGAGATTCGTAACGAGATAAACATAACGTTTTGTGATAAGAAACGGAGCGTGAATAGGTCACGTTTGGTTAAGATTTTACAATCTCAAGGATAGGCTGTATAAGAAACTGAAGGGCTTACCCCGGATAGAAAATGAGAAATCGGTACTGTGATCTCAACTCCTACCTTAGAGGCATCTTCGGCTTTAGGGTACAGAAGATATCGTTGGATGCTGGGCTGACCTGTCCGAATCGAGATGGAAGTATTGCAACTGGTGGCTGCATATATTGTAACTCGAGGGGATCTGGCACAGGTGCTATGAAAAAAGGCCTGTCCATTACAGAGCAAATACTTGAAGGCAAGGCGTTCCTTAAGAAGCGATATAAGGCACAGAAGTTTCTGGCATACTTTCAGTCTTTTTCGAATACCTATGGGCCCTTTGAGAGACTGAAGGCGCTCTACGAAGAGGCACTTGCAATAGATGATATCGTTGGGCTGTCTATTGGCACCAGGCCGGATTGTGTCGATGAACCGATACTCAGCCTCCTTGAGGGTTATGCAAGGGATCACCTTGTCTGGATCGAATATGGAATTCAGTCTATCCACGACAGGACACTTACCTTCATAAACAGGGGCCATGATGTAGACTGCTTCCGGAAGGCCGTAGAGTCAACGAGGAACAGGGGGATAAAGATCTGCACCCATGTGATACTTGGCCTTCCCTTTGAAGATAGAGCTGATATGCTTACTACAGCAGAGGCCGTGGCAGCAATGGGGATTGATGGAATCAAGATCCATCTGCTCTATGTTGTTAAAGGGACAGGGATGGAGAAACTGTACCTGGAGGGTACCTATAGATGTCTCGAGCAGGAGGAATATGCAAATCTCGTCTGTGACTTTCTGGAGCTCCTTCCCCCTACTATGGTCATTCAGCGCCTTACAGGAGATCCCCATCCAGCGGAATTGGTGGCCCCCGAGTGGTCACTCAGAAAGAACGAGACCCTTACACTCATCAAAAAGACTCTCGCTGATAGAGACTCATGGCAGGGTAAGAGATTTAGGCCTTCACCGTTTTCCGACAAACAATGGATAGCAAGCCAAAGTGGCTAAGGCGAGATACCTTATTGCTGGGTTTTCAATTTTAGATACTGGATAGTCGATTTACAGTCGCAAATCCTGGGTTTACCCATTGCGAGTCGCGTGTTACGAGCTGCTGGTCTCGGATGGTCGATACCAGACTACTAACAACCATCAATGGGGGTTACCGGTTTTCTCAGATATATGGATATCTGTCTCTTGCCTTCATCTGGTTGTAGATATAGATTATCAATCTTATCAGAAATGTCGTTAAACACAATATCAAGAGGCCACACACTACAGGCATCCAAAAGCCACGTGTGTCTGTGTTGGTCAGGCCGATGGAAATGGATACGACTGATATAAAGATTAGATACAGGGTGAGGAGAGAAAGGAGAAACAAGAGCAAAAAAGGGGCAAGTTTCCTTATCATGTAATCCTGTTTTCAATCTGTCTGCAGAGGAATTCTACCTCCCTTCTAACACTCTCGTCAATTCTTATATTCTTTTTGATCTTTTCACAATCATACAATACGGTTGAATGGTTCCGTTTGAACGAACGACCAATGAATTCCAGGGATTTATCTGTGTATCGACGACATAGATAAATGGCTATGCATCTTGGATAGGAAATAGTCTTTTTTCTGCTTTTTGATTTGAGCGCCTCCATATCAATCTTGAAATATTTGCAGACTGTTTTCTGGATATCCTCAACCGTTGAAAGGTGCCTGGCGGGTATTAATTTTCTGACCGTCTCCTTTGCCAGATCCACGGTTATTTCCCTTTTTAGGTAAAAGGAGATGGCCTCAAGGGAGGCAAGAATCCCTTCAAGTTGTCGTACATCCTGGGTCACATTTTCGGCCAGGAAGCAGGCTACATCTTCTGGTAAGGAGACTTCTCGCTCACGAGCCTTTTGCCTCAGAATCTCGATTCGGGTATGAAAGCCGGGCTCCTCGATGCTCGTCACCACGCCAGAGGCAAGCCTGGAGATAAGCATCTTTTTCATGCCCGGAATTTCTTCTAGCGTGAGGGGACTGGTAAATATGACCTTTTTTTCATCATTGAACAGAGAATCAAGTGTGTAGCTGAGTTCAATCTGGGTTTTTTCTTTACCACTGAGGAAGTGTAATTCTTCCAAAAGAAGTATATCACACAGCTTGCGGTATTTATTCTTAAACTGGTCGATAACATTGTTCTTTAATGCAAATACCATTTCGTTGGTAAAATCCTCCGTGGTGACATAAAGAACTTTTGCCGCAGGCTTCTTCTGGAGAATTGAATTGCCGATAGCCTGGATTAAATGACTCTTCCCCAGACCAGTTTTTGCCAGTAAAAAGAGGGACCTGGAAGGGTAATGAGAGCCATCGGCTATTGCCTTGGAAACGAGGTATGCAAATTCATTGCACTCCCCCACTACAAATCTATCAAAGGTAAACCGTGCATTGAGATATCGAGCACCCGTCCTAATCCCTTTTGGCATATTTGGAAGGGTTAACTGTTTCCCGTTGCCATCTCCTCCACGAGGCAAGAGCTTTGGTGATTCTCTCCGGGGCAATACCTTGAGAACTAATTTGTGGTCATCGAGACCTGCTTCAGAAAACTGCCGAAGAAAGAGGGAGGAATAGTTTTCCTGCACCCAGTTTCGAGAGAACTTGTTAGGACATCCAAGGCAAACCGTATTTTCACCTGAATTGAGGAATTGGAGCGGCTTTACCCATAGGGAGTAGCTCTTTTCATCCATTGTCTCTTTGAGGAGTTCCTTCACACGATTCCAAGCTGCTTCCATATCGTACCCTCAATTCTGGACGGCGTTTATGTTTTGGGGGTTTCCGTCTTCTTTTAAAAAAAAGAGGTAGAGCTGTCAAAGACGATTATATGGAATTATATCTTAGCCCTCCTTGAGATTTTCAACATAACTAATATATTGATTTAATGGAGACATTATTCTACCGGCATTTGAAATCCTTACTGGGCATGGAAAATAAACATAATAAAAAATGACCATTGAATTCAGCCACTTTTGTTTTTACTTGACAAGAGGGGCAATTTTATCCACATTAGCAAACTTTGATTTTCTTCAAAAAACGTTCTTTTTTAAAGCTTTTTGTTTTTTTTCGTTGTATTTTTTCCCTTCAGAAAGGCAAGGATCAATAGTCTACAAGGTGGGCAAGGGTTTTGCTTACCCTTGGATAATTACACTGGTTGAAGCTGAACTGGAAAAGGGAATCGTATTTTCTCCCGCGGAAGGGGATAGAATGTCTTTTTTGAGCGACTTTTTTTATTTTATTTTATTTTATTTTTTATGATATTTTTCAAAAAAATCCTTACAGAAATTAGGGGAAGGTGGGTATTGGGTAGACTTATCACTGCATTTTTTCATCTGTAGGTGGTGGTAACCGTTCGCCAGTAAGACAGCTTCGGCCCCAATTCTAAGGAAGCGATTACTGGTAGTTGACATTCGGTGCGGGAGATTTCATAATAGCTGTCATGGGTGGAAGATACGGAAAATATGGCGAAATAAAGAGAGTTGAGAGGTTGCGGAAGAGTCGAAGAGACTTGTCTCATGACCTGGGAAGACCTCGTTTTCCCAAAGGTCACACCGGAAGAGCAAGGTTGTCAAGGAAACATTTCTCTCACCGAGGCCTGAAGGATTAAAGGAGGGGCGTTGGTTATCATGGAGACCGTAACCATAGATGGCGTAACCTTGTATCTCAGTCAGCCAGATGAGTTACCAATGGACTGGGTCGGCCAGGAGGAGTTAGTGACCCAGATCATGGCAGCATGGTTGGTAATGGGTTCTGGTGATTTCCCCCTGAACCCACGCCTGATAGGAAAGCCAGGAGTGGGAAAGACTACCTTGGCCTATTACGCGGGCAAACGACTTAATCGGCCTGTCTATTTCTTTCAGGCCACAATAGATACCAGGCCTGAGGACCTCATTGTGACCCCAGTTATCAGCGACCAGGGAAAGATCAAATATATGGCGAGCTCAATCGTTACTGCTATGATCAAGGGAGGAGTAGCGGTTATTGATGAGGGAAACAGGATGAGTGAGAAGAGTTGGGCATCCTTAGCACCCTTAATGGACAACCGGCGCTATGTAGAGTCAATTGTAGCCGGCATAAAGATCCAAGCCCACCCTGATTTTCGGCTCTGTACCACGATGAACGATGATGCCAGCACCTTTGATCTTCCAGAATATATACATTCAAGGCTGCAGCCTCAGGTTTTCATTGATTTTCCCGACAGGGAAGAGGAGAGATTGATTCTGTCCGCCAACCTTCCCTATGCCGATGACAGGATTCTGGACTATGTCGTTAATTTTCTTCAGGTAGCCCACGAGGCGCAGGAGAGATACACGGTCAGAGACGGGATTAATATTGCGAGATACGCCCTCAAGAGACTGCGTATTGATATGTCTCAGGAAGGCAAGGGGATGGCAAGAGCAAGCATTCTTGAAGCACTCAAAGAAGCGGCATCCATGATTCTGGATGATGCCGCCGCTGGATATTTTGCTACCCTTATAGAAACCTATGGAGACAAGACGACTATTTGAATGGGGAAATATCAGGCTTGTTCCTATTGTCCACAACAGGGTTGAGTTTGCCCTTGAGGTCAGACGTCAGTTTGCTTCCTATAAGCCGGGCATTGTGGCGATTGAATACCCTCAGACCATTGCCGAGAAGGTAGTAGAGGGCATTAAGAGGCTACCCCTACTTTCCGTTGTTTACTATGAGGAAGATGATCACAGCTTTATCTACCTGCCCTTGGAGCCAACGGACGGGCAGGTAGAGGCAGTTCGATTGGCCCTTTCGGAAAACCTTCCCATCCATTTCATAGACAGGGATACAGAGGAATACCCCATTGACCGGACGCCTATGCCGGATCCCTACTCGATTAAGAGGATAGGGTACTGGCGCTATTGTCATAGTTACCTTAAGGCCTACCCAGAAGGCCTCCCGAGCCCTCAGGATCAATTGAGGGAGAGGACCATGGCCTACCATTTGCAGCAGCTCAATAGAGAGGGGAAGAGGGTCCTTTTCGTAGGTGGCCTGGCCCATCTTCCAGGTCTCCTGGGCCATCTTGATAGGCCCCAGGTACAGGTCATAGGCAGGAAGAGTAGAGATGGTGTTATGCTTGCCCATTTGCACAGGGAATCGTCCAGGGAAATCATGACAGAGATTCCCTTTTTTGCTGCACTCTATGAGAGGTTCAGGGGTAATTCCACTATGGCCGAGCCGGATAGATTGGAGGCCGTTGATCAGTTGATAGATAGGGCAAGCAGGAATCATCTGAAGAAAAATAAGGAAGAGGTGACTGTTAGTCAGCTGAGGGTTTTTAACAGATTTGTTTTGAACTATGCTCTCTTAAGCGGTTTCTTGGCACCGGATTTATACCAGATCCTTGTAGCTGCCAGAGGTGCAGTGGATGATAACTTTGCATACGAGGTCTGGGAGGAGGCAACAGGATATCCCTGGCAGATGGAGTTGCCTGGATTGCCGGTCCTTCGCCTGCGGGGTAAGGACATCTTTCTTGATCAGAAAAGAATTAGATTTCACCGGCATTTCAGAAGCTTACGCAGAAGACTGGTACCGGTACCCATAAAGAGGAGGCAAAAGGAGAGGTTTCCTGGAGAATGGAAACGGGCCTTCAAAGGTTATTCCATCTGCTCATACCAGCCAGAGGATATCGTGGTAGAGGGATTTGGGGATTATCTCAAGAGAAGGGCCCTGAAAGAGAAGTCAGAGGAACAGAGCAGGATTGTTCCCTTTGTCAGCTCGATGATGGACGGGATTGATATCAGAGAGACACTAAGGAATTGGAAAGAAGGAACCATATATGTAAGTGAAAACATCCCCTTAAAGGGAAAGGTGGGATCTGTGGTAGTTGTTTTTGACCCGGATCTGCCTGACGCAGATGGTAAAGAAAGTTTCCCCTGGCGGGTTACCTGGTTGGGTGAGCACAATCAGGAGTCAGATATGGCCTTTTATAGTACTCCGGCAGGTGAGGAAGTTGTTGGGCCCGGAATATCCAGGTGTCAGTACGGCGGATTCATGCTTACCTTCCCTCCCCTGAGGGTGTACGATATCTGGAAGGATTCATTCTTTGATTTTGCAAGGAACAAGCCAGAGAGGCTTCTTCTTGCCGCCCTTGATTATTCCCTTGAGAGGCATGTTGCTTATGTGGCTCCTGCTCCCCCATCCTCCCTCTGCACATCATTTGCCTCCAGGATGGGGAAAAAGATAATCTACCTTCCCATAGGCACGTTTTCACCTATCACCCTCAAAAAGATCAGGCGGTTCCATGTACTAGACGGCCATCCAGTTAGGCAGTATGCAGACAGGTATATATGAGCTAACGGATTGCGGATTTAGGAATTTAAACCCAACGGACACAAAAAACTCAAAAAACCCGATAAACCCAAATGGCAAAGGACCAGACATCGATTATTCTGGACAGCATCGCAGACGGTGTCTTTACCGTTGATCTCGACTGGAGGATTACCTCCTTCAACCGGGCTGCTGAGCAGATCACTGGCATAGCCAAGGAAGAAGCAGTTGGCAGACAATGTTGGGAGGTTTTCAGGGCAAATATATGTGAAAAACAATGTGCGTTGAGACAAACAATAGAAACCGGAAAGGGCATGGTCAATCAATCCATTTATATTGTTGCCTCCGACGGAACCAGAATTCCCGTTAGCATATCCACTGCCATTCTGAAAGATGAAAATGATCGGGTAATAGGCGGTGTTGAGACCTTCAGAGATCTCAGTCTGGTAGAAGAGCTCAGAAAAGAACTAACTGGCAGATATACATTCTTTGATATGGTCAGTAAGAGTAAGGAGATGCACAGGCTTTTCGCTCTCCTGGAGCAGGTTGCCGAGAGCGATAGCACCGTACTTCTCCAGGGGGAAAGCGGAACCGGAAAGGAGCTCTTTGCCCGGGCTATTCATTCTCTGAGCGCACGGAGTAAAGGACCCCTTGTCGTTGTGAATTTGGGTGCCCTGCCAGACAGTCTGATTGAGTCGGAACTCTTTGGTCATAAGGAAGGCGCATTCACCGGCGCCACGACAGATAGGGTTGGCAGAATTGCCGCAGCCGAAGGGGGGACCCTCTTCTTGGATGAAATAGGCGATCTCTCTGCTCATCTTCAGGTAAGGTTGCTACGGGTTCTGCAGGAAAGAACCTATGAACCGCTCGGTTCAAACAAGACTGTTCATGCCGATATGAGGATTGTGGCAGCCACAAACAAGGATCTGGATGCGCTGGTAAAAAACGGATCCTTCAGGGAGGATCTCTATTACCGGATAAATGTAGTGAAACTAACCTTGCCCCCCCTGAGAGAAAGGCGGGAGGATATACCGCTGTTGGCCGATCATTTTGTGAGGAGATTCAACCGCTTGACCGGGAAAGAGATAACAGGTATATCACAGGAGGTACTCTCTATCCTCATGGCATATGATTTTCCAGGTAATGTCAGGGAATTGGAAAATATCATTGAACATGCTACTGTTCTCTGTCGCGCAGGACTGATAGAGGGCCGACATCTACCAGATTATCTTCAACCAGCCCCCTCTCTTAAAGAGACTGGAACGCAAGAGCCCGCTTCTTCAAAGAGAATTAAGTGGGCTGATCTGGAGAGGGCATTTCTTCTCCAGGCACTACGGGACAATAACTGGAATCGCAAGGCAACTGCCAGGGAGTTGGGTATTGGCAGACAGACCCTGTGGAGGAGGATTAAGCGCCTCAATATTCAGCTGCCAAAGGAAGATGGGAGGTCTTCCAAATCCAGGAAAGAAGTGGAACGGCAATATCCATGGGTTGATA
>Ga0209636_10004024_pt1 | contig 15025 bp, 10 predicted proteins | sample DeeMarSWOR152_54_FD_187464 | JGI IMG/M metagenome (GOLD analysis project Ga0209636, IMG submission 187464) | Marine sediment microbial communities from White Oak River estuary, North Carolina - WOR-1-52-54 (SPAdes) (version 2) | ecosystem: Environmental > Aquatic > Marine > Intertidal zone >...
AGGCCTTTTTGTAGCTTCTCTTCACTCCCTTCTCATCTATTTTAGTGAACGGCTTGTCAAACTCCTGAACCGAAATGTCATAAGAAGCAATACTGATTTCTTCAATCCCTTTTTGTTGTGGTTGCGAAAACACAGCCGCCAGTAAAACCACCAATACAACAGCTGCGAAAAAGGTATTAAACGAAGTTATTTTTCTGCCTTTCATAATAAACACCTTCTATAGTCTACCTGGTTAGTTGAATATCGTCAATAACTACGAGTCCTTTGTTTTGTTGGTCGAATTTAATCTTGATCTTTAAAATATCAGCTAAATCCCAATCCGATTTATTCACAACAAAGCTTCTCAGAGGAATTCTTACCGTTTTCATGACCGACTTTGTAACGTGCTTACCAGCCCTATGCGCTTCCACAGGATAGGGCAGCTTGTCAAAATTGGAAATCTTTAACGTGTGAGTTGGTTGAGGATTTGGGATAGATGTTAGTTCAAGTTGAACAGACAGGTCTTTGTCAGCTCCTGCTGTATTAAGCGAGGCCGGATCCTCATATATCTGCCCAATACGAAGAGAAAGATAAGGATAAGTGTTTACCAATGTGCCTATTGATGAAGGCAGATTTAGCTCATAGGTGGCATTTGTACTGTTCCATCCGGTAACTACACAGCCTGTTTGATTGAATATATAATAGGAGTTGTCAGTAGACCATGTGCTCCATGACCATCCGTTATAGTTATCATCCACGAGTGGGCTTATCCCATTAGCTGAATTCGTCATACCAGAATAGCTACCGGTAAGTGGATCGTTATCCTCTTGATAGTTGTTTAAATCAACGCGCGTTTGGTCGCTATACTGATGAATCAACGTAACGCCAGACGGCAGACTGTCGAACATTAAATCGCCCGTCATTAGGGCCTTGTACGGCTCCTTATCTAAAAGCGCCAATTGAAAAAAGGCGCTCACATAAACTCTGCCAATATCCTGCTGTTGAGTAACACTTATCTGGCTCAAAGCTGACGTAATCTTCGTGCCATCGTTTGAACAGGATGCCCATTTCTCATTCCAATAATTATGATTCGCACCATGAACGAACAGCAAGCCTTTGAATCCACCTGCCGATGATGCATCAGGAAAGGCACGGTCATAGGTTCTCTGACCTCCAAAGGAGGAAACATCACCATCATGGCTGCCGTGCATAATAAAATAATGGGCATTATTTACGACAACCGGCGTACCCGGATAACCTGTTCCGATTTGACCATCAACTGGTGCAATCGCAAACAATGATTTGATATTGAAATTAAAATTGTGTTCCGGATCGCTGGCATCATGCAAAGTGGAATTGAATAGATTGGCAACTGTTATAGCTTCCCCGCCCCGCGAATGACCTGATAGACCAATTTTATTTAGATCGACCTTACTATAAAACGTGTGCCCCGGTGTGTTGTTCCACTCTCGCCACCGCTGTAGATGCCGCAAAAGTACTATCGCCCTCGCATCCATCTCTCCATTGACATAACCGTTTAAAAAATTCTCATCAATGCTCATGGCGATTATGCCCTGCTTGGCAAGCAATTGGCATAGGTAATCATAACCCTCGTGGCTTGGATGTAAGGGATTATGATTTCCATGGACTATGAGCACCAGCGGGAATGGACCAGTCCCATTGGGGTAGTAACCCAATCCGCGAAGGGGCACTTTATCCATTGTTTCAGTGACGCTTGAATCAGGTAAGTTGAAATAACTTGACACATTTGTACGTAAGGGATCGCTGGCAGATGTTGTGGCTGGTTCGTAAGTGTATGAGCTTGTTGTAAAGAAGACGCTTTTGCTGGGATCATTGACCACATAGGCACCGATATCAGTGGCTCGATCGATAAAGTCTGTGCCTGCATTAAAAGTTCCGTCCTGAACCCACGCTGATTCCGTACCTGCGGCAGTTGAACCAAAATCAACCACTACATCGTACTCACCCAACGAGGGATTATTCCAGATACGGGTCATGCTGTAGTTAATGCACCACTCTTTCATAGGCATGATTTCCAGCCCTTCTGTCTTATCTGTTAATCCCGAGGTAGCCGTACCCTGGTCAATTACGTAAAATGCCGCATAGTCACCTCCCGGATGGCTCGCAGGAACCATGGCAGGATCGACTGCACCCCACATTTCCTCTCCAACTTCAAAGACATCATGGAACTCAAAATACGGATATCCATAATTTTTATCCATTCGACCGGCAATATCAAAATCTCCAGGGGTCCAAGGAGGATAGTAGGATAGAAACTGCACTATCATACCCGTATCCTGGATATATGTGACAATATCATCTTTAAACAGTACTGGCGTCAGCTCCTGTCGGTTAATTCGTACAACTGCATCATATGCACCTGATTGAGTCGAACGTGTTTGCCATACCAATTCCGTGAAAGAAGTCTGATTTTTTCCTAACTGGATAACATGAGGTTCATTCTGATACCTTTTTCGGACATCCCGAAGCTCCATGCCTTGCCTCCATCCGTATTGATTTGGAACAAGGAAGATCCGAACAGTTGCTCCCGGTGGCAGATTTTTGCCTGTCAGGTAAACAGAATCTTTCTTTTCGATAAAGCTGTTCATCAGACATCCTTCTGAGTTGCTGAAGTAAAGCTGTGGATGAGTCCTGCTCGTTTTTATTCTAACCGGTAAAGCATGCCTTGCTATCACTGCTCCCCGGTGATTTTGGACCGTCAAGGAAAAAATCCGATTAGAAAGCACCTTATAGGCTTCCTCAAACGTTTGAAATCTATAAGGTCTAAGGCTCTTTCTTACAAGCCGCCCGCATCCAACCACGCCTGAATGATACCATACCGGAGAGGGCTCAATAGATCCGTTTCGATTTGATGTGAGCTGATAAAATGATACTAATCGACCATCCTCATCAGTAAGTTCTACTCTATAGCTCCGGTTTGGCTCCAGACCCATTATACCTACGTTCAAAGTATGCCCAATCTCTATTCGGTCAATGCTTCGCCCATGGGAATCCTGCAGGATTAAATTGAGCAACGGCTCGCAAGGTTTGGGAGGACACAGATCACAACATCCTGTGTACATAAACGAAAGGCTCAATACAATTGCAAGTAATTTTAGAACACAGGACAAAGAGCGATTGGGCAGGCAGTTTCTGAGAACCGCTCCTAAATTCAAGCTTTGTAACAGTTCCATGTTAATCCCCTTCTATCTGTCTATTAAGTAAAATGTCGGTTAATAGTAACCTTCTTTCTTTTTAAACTGAACTAAGAACTTCTCCATTAGTTAAAGCGGTTCTGAATTAGCAGATGTTGACCACATTTCCCTAATTTCTTTGAAAAATCCCGCTGACCTTGAAAACAGGCTCAAGATGCTCACAGCCTGTCTGTGTCATGACAATAGCTCCTTAAATCTTTCGACAATTGGAACTTTTGAATTATTCAGTATCTCGATAGCAACAAATATAATCATTCTCTCATCTGTTGAAATTACCGAACAGAGCTGCAGAAAACAACTGAGGTCTTTCCCTTGTGGACATTAGGGTTTTCCCTATAAGTCCTTTTAGTCCTGTCCCTCCCGAAAATTCTGTCTTTCTTTGTCTACAAGGGTTTACGTACAATTACCGGATCACGATAAACCATCGTAAATGTGGGCTTTGAGCCGCAAACGACCTCAAGAAACTGTGATTTTGAGCTGAAAAATGGGCTGGATTTTTTTCCCAGGGGTTCATAGCGGGGGCATCATATGGGTATCTGGAGATACTTCTATGTAACATTTTTTGTTACATTTTGGAAGCGTTGGATTCTCATAAGTGCTTTCAATATAAACACTTATGTAAATATGGCCCTGCGTAAAGTAACACGTCGTAAACAAGGACCAGGGCCGCCTTATTCAGCCATCTCACCGCCTATTAAAGAGCGGCAAAACATCTCGAGATATACGCCTATATTACCTTGATATACCGATTGAATTGCAGAGGTACAACTTTTTACGTAAGATGAACAATCCTTACTGATGCTTTTAAAACGTATTCATTCGCACACTGGCCTTGCTTATACTTACAAGGGACTTTTTGCTTGTGTTTGTCGGCATCAGTGGATTATTTTCGGTCTGTCATGGGAAGCATGATACTGGTGGCCAAAGAATCCAATCTTCCTAATCCCTATTCCTCTCTGTGACTCTAATCCGTTCCTTGCTTATTTGTCGCAATTAATTATAATAAACCAAGTTGGAGATAATTAGTAAGGACGAAAAAGTGCAGGATTACGATTTAATTGAGACTCCCGAAAATGTTGAACTTCAACGCCGATTGGCGGGTATTGGCTCTCGCTTCATAGCAGGCTTTTTGGATAATCTTCTGATAGCACTAATATACATTGTTTTATTTATCTTACTACTCGCAGTCGGCATAAATCTTAGGGATGTCGGAATTTCAGGTATTGCGCAAATATGGCTGTTCACTTTTATTATTCTGATTGCGTTTGCAATCTATTGGGGGTATTTCGTTCTATTCGAGATGTGGACCAATGGACAAAGTCCGGGCAAGAAATATGTGAAGATCCGTGTAGTACAGGTAGAAGGCGGTGGTATTTCTTTTACCTCTATTGCCATTCGTAATCTATTGCGAGTGGTAGATGCCATCGGATTTTATGCTGTAGCAGGCATTGTCATGTTTGTCACTAAAAAAATACAGCGTCTCGGGGATCTTGCTGCAGGTACAGTAGTTATATCTGAAGAGTTACCCAACTATTCAGCCCGTTACGATCAGAAGAAACAAATTCTTGACAATGAGGCTATAACTTCGGCTGCTCTGGAAGCAACAGGGCTTAAACCTGAAGAATATCGTTTATTGCACAACTATTGGCTAAGACGTAAAGAGTTGAATATCGAAGCTAGGAGACAACTGTTGCCACAGCTGATTCGCCCAATATTGAATCGTATGGGGCATTCACTGCCTAATGAGTCGTTGGAAGTACTTGAAGAATATGTTGAAAGAATTATCACAAAAGCTAGAAGTACCGAGCAAAAGGCTGAAAAAGAGATTGATAATTCGGAGGCTGAGAAATGACACCTGCTCGATTTCTTGAAACTCGTACAAGCGCGTGGAACCGGCTTGAGACCATTATTTCCAAAACCTCCAAAAAAGGCGTAAAGGCGTTGGATGACAAAGAGCTTCTTGAACTTACGAGATTGTATCCAGCGGTTGCAATAGATGTAGCTAGAGCACGGATGTACAATATTGATCCTATGACCCAGAAACGAATAAATCAACTTGCGATCTCAGCTCACGGACTTTTATATAGGCGCAAAAATGTAAGGTATTTTCAAACGATTTGGGCATTTTTCCGGAATGGCTATCCCAGGCTTTTTCGCCATTTATGGCCCTATATGGTGATGGCAACAATTCTCTTCATAATCGGAGTTCTTGGAGCTTATATTAGTACCAGACTACAACCTTCAAATGCATATCTTTTTGTTCCTGGGCAGTTGGACCTTACAGACGAGGAATCGGGAGTAACGAGCAAGGACATTAGTGAAAGGTTTAGGCGTATAGCGAAACCTCCAATGGCAGCGGGTATTATGGCTAACAATATATCAGTAGCCTTTAATGCATTTGCACTTGGTATAACTGCGGGGGTAGGTACTTGCTATGTAGTGATCTTTAACTCTATGATGCTTGGAGGATTTGCAGCCCATTTCTCTAATCACGGTCTTATGTTCGACTTTTGCTCATTTATTGCACCACATGGGGTACTGGAGATATTTGCGATCTTAGTGTCTGCTGCAGCTGGTTTGAGGCTTGGATTGTCTCTCGCTATACCTGGACATTTGAAACGCTCAGCATCTCTCAGGATCGGTGCGATCGATGCTGTTTTACTGGTCCTTGGCACTATTCCTATGTTTATTGTTGCCGGTGTTGTTGAGGGCTTTGTCACACCATCATACATTCCTGGTGTTGTTAAAATAGTGCTAGGAGTAACCATTACATTTCTAACGATTGCTTATCTAATATTGGCTGGACAAGGGCCTATATCTAAGGGTAAGTCTTAATGCTCGTTACTTACAAACAAGCTTAAAGCTGGTGCATCGATTTGATCATCGTATAACGATTTATGAGTTCTGGTGTCAAACGGTTAGGCGGAACGTCTAAAACAGCAATTCCCTTTTGGCGCATTAATAAAAGGGCTTCTTCTCTGGCAGCAAGCGTATCCAAAGCCACGGCTTTGCTATACGGATCATTGCACTTAGCTAGTAGTTCTTCGGCAACATGTTGTACTTCAGGATTTGACAAAGTTATAGCAAGTGGCAGGTGATAACGGGCGAATCGTGCCATATAGGCTATGATTACATTGCTGGCATCACAATCCACCACATCGGTCATCATGCACAACAGGCTTCGTTTGCGGTTTTTCAAACCTAAAAATCGGCATGCTGCGCCATAGTTAGACTCAACAAGACGTGGCTGCAATTCAAATAGTGAACGGGCAACGCGATCAATATTCTTCAGGCCATTTACAGGTGGCAAATAGCTTTCAATTCTGTCACTAAATGCGATCATGCTAAACCAGTCATTCTGACGCAGAGCTACGTAGGCTAGCATCAAGGTCGCATTTACTAGATAGTCAACCCGACTTAATCCACCAAACTCTCCGGCAGTTGCACGACCTATGTCAATTGCAATAATTATATTCTGCTGTTTTTCAGGTTCATAGTTTTTGACAATCAGCTTCGCTCGCTTCGCAGTGGCTTTCCATTCAATGCGAGACATTTCATCGCCACTAACGTAGTGCCGTAAGCTCTCAAATTCAGAACCTTGGCCGATTCGCTTAAGCTTGGCAAGGCCCTGCTCATAACTCAAACCCCTCCTTGCGAGAAGCTCATATCTTCTCAGGTTCATAAGATTGGGAAACACACTGAGTTCAGTTGGAATTTTTACCTTGAACTGACGATATAACAACCCCATTACTGGCAAAACTCTCACATATACGTTTGAAAGCTCATATCGACCTCGCTGGTGTGCCACAAGACGGTATTCAAGGGTTCTTCTATCACCAGGGCCAAGGATAACTTGGCACTTGGCAGGTGTAACATCTATTGTTGAAGGAGCATCTTCAGCCAGATGGACTTCCACTTGTCTTCGGCAGTAGTTTTGGACTTCAAATACAATACGCGTAGGAAAACCAAGTGATATCCGTTTGGGCGTAATTCGCTTCACCAGGATTTTTCGTCGCCGTGGTAGTATTAGAGCATCGAAAGTAGCGTAAAGCGTTAGAAGGATTACATAAATTACTCCAATACCAATAAAAAAATCATATATGGTACCAGCTAAAAACAATGGTGCGGCAGCCATTACCAGTATTATTAATCGCAAAGAAGGCAGCATTTTCTATCTTGGTACCTCTATCGTGAGTAAAATTTCGTCGATGCAATCATCGGTAGTTTTACCTTCAACTTCAGCTTCTGGAACCAACAGTATCCGGTGTCGGAGTACAGGCAGCGCCATCGCTTTAACATCATCAGGTGTTGCAAAGTCACGCCCCATTAATAAGGCTCTTCCTTTAGCAGCACCCATCAACATGACACCGGCACGGGGACTAGCCCCAAGTGTAATTTGAGGCTTTGAGCGTGTTGCACGAATAATTTGCGTGACATATCGTCTCACAATCTCCTCGACACGGACCTTTTTAGCTATTTCACGTATACTTGTAAGCCTTTCAAGGTTGAGTACTTTCTGGATATTTATGGTGTTCAGATTGGACGAATCAAACCCAGCCTCGACTTTATCTAGTATCTCTGTCTCAGCGTTTTCAGGGGGATATTTGATAACAATCTTCATCATAAACCTATCTACCTGAGCTTCAGGTAGTGGATAGGTACCCTCGAATTCTACAGGATTTTGGGTGGCGAAAACCGTAAAAACGGGTGACATCGGATATGAGTTACCGTCAATTGTAGCCTGACGTTCCTGCATTGCTTCAAGCAACGCTGACTGTGTCTTAGCAGGTGCCCGGTTAATTTCATCTGCCAAAAGGATGTCACAGAAAATCGGTCCCGCTCTGAAATCAAACTTTTTAGTGACCATATCATATATATTTACTCCCACAATATCAGAGGGCATTAGGTCTGGTGTAAACTGAATGCGGTGAAATGACGTTTCTGTGGCATAGGATAATGTCCTTGCTAACAAGGTCTTACCTGTTCCGGGAACTCCTTCCAGCAAAGCGTGACCTCCTGCAAGCAAGGCAACAACTGTTTGTTCGAGAACTTCATCCTGACCAACTATAGCTTTGCGTAACTCAGTAACTATTTTGCCAGCTATATCATTTACGGTTTCGATGTTCATTAAAAATCTCCATTTCAATCTGGACAAGTTGTTTTATTATTAATAGTAGGTGTCGTTCCGATAAACTTGTCTGAGCAATCAGTTTGTCACACCTGTCAAAAACTTCTTTGTATTTCTGGGGATCGGAACCACTTCGGCGAGATAATTCGTTGGCAATTGTCCCATTCGACGCATTTGGAGTCAATCCGGCTAAATTAGTCGCTTTGTGCTTTAGCCAATCATAAATGAGTTCCAGGGTAAGGCGGTTGGCACCGGCAGAACGATACGTTGAACCGACTGCGTATATATATTCGAGCTTTGAACGGCAATACTTTCTTTCGAAACTTCGTCGAAATCCAAACCGCCGACCTTTATAGATGACATAAAGCACGCCGGCGACAGTTAAGCTTAAAACCATCCAGCCGGCAGCAGTGCTAAAGAGCATTTTACCTAATACCCTAAAGCCTGTTTGGTGATAGCCGAAGCCTAAGTGATACTCATCGAATACTACTTTTTTGCCCCGGGCCTTTGACAGAGCGTAGGAGACGAGGTTAACGGCCAGTACAGAATTGTCGCTTTTTCCAATTTGTCCATTGGCCAGAAAAGTACTGTCAGACAAAATAATAATATGGCCATGTCCTAATTCATGTGCCACAATTCGTATGCCACAATTGTCGAATAGAAGTGGCTCAAAAGCACCTCCTGGGTGGTTCGGGTCAAGTGTATCGGCATCAAAAGTATCGAACGTCTCAAAGTGGACTTCCGATATGTCTCGTGCCAAAGGCATGCTCCGCCACTCAATAGGTATGGGGGTAGCCTGAGACCGCCCGGACCTTTTGGGTTTTTTCGGCATGTGTGAGAAATTAGAGGAGGAGCTTTTGTTTTTTTCCAATTTATCCAAATTAGGGCGCAAGCCCTTTGGTATTTCCGTGCAAATCAGCACACCTCCTCCGATTAACCATGCCTGTAAATTTTTAATCTCACCAGCGTGTATTGGTATGATTGGATTTAACAGGAACAAGACATCTATCTTTCCAAATACATCGCCAATAAGAACTTTCTCCGAGCGTCCCACGGAGATTCCCAATCTTTCAAAAAGAGTGTAGCAGACAATTGCGGCATCTACATTTGTGGACAGAGTGGTACGAACGCCCGGCATTCCAGAACGGTCTTGCCTAACCCAACCCGAAAAAACAAGTGCGAACAGCACTCCTATTATAAGGGCACCGAGAACGCCAAGAATAAGATAGTCAGTTTTTCTCTTATTGTTTGACACAGTTACGTATATGTTCCATCAAAGAATTCATTTGCTGATATATCTGACGACTGCTGTGAAGACCACCGTAAACGTTTTGTTCAAATATTAAAACGAATTTCCTAAACTCATTCCGACAAGCATAATCAGACGGATATTCTCTAATGTAATCTCCATTTGTTTTACTATCATGGAAACGTACAATGTTCATAGAATCCAACCACCGAAGAAGTGCCGCCATCATCATGCTGACAGCTTCACGGAATGCATTGTTCTTGGCGAGTTCCTGAGCCATTTTATACAGTTCTTCGAAAGATGTAACCTTAACTGTTTTGGGGCCTAAAGAGCGTGTAGCTCCCGGGGGCTTTACATTTGACCTGATGAATAAGCGTATGGTCAAGATAAAGTGAATCAGTATTGCTATAAGGGAAAGTGTGCACCAGAAGGTTATGAACCATAAGATAAATTTTCCCCACCCTTGTCCCAAATCAAACTTTGGCCCCTTCCATTTGAAAAGCTTCTCCCCCAACCATTGCCGGAACGTTTTATTCGGAGCAAAGTTTTGTTCTGAAAGAATTTGGCGGGTGTGCATTTTGATAGTTTCCATATCGGCCCTGTCGAATTGCGAAGCCTTCTGATGTGCAACTTCATCTGCATGAGACAAAGCAGGCGATGAAAACACGATTCCGGCCGCTATATATAACAGAAATCCACATGTCAGAGCAGTCTCATTACTACGGTTGACAAACATTAATATCACCTTGTCCGGAACCAATACTATTTGCGAGCATTACGAGATCGAATCCTTCCTTACGAATCCGCAAATCATAATAAAGTAGAATATATGCTATAGCTCCAATTGGGACGATCAATATCTGTCCCACTACGGCAGTCAATTGATTTATAAAAGTCATTAGCAGTATATTATTGAAAAATAAGATTCTTCCCAGGAAGTTTCCGGCAATGCCAAAAGGTATGGCTACAACCCAGGATATTACAATAATTAAGAATCCGATGGACAATATTTTACCGAGATTGCCCGAGGCAAGAGCTTTGCTGCGTGACATTCCTTTTATCGCCTTGAGGTTTTCAACGACAATAGCCGGTGTTGTCAAAGCAAACCACAGACCGAATATGATACCCGGGACGACTAATAGTAATAATCCCAGATACACCACTAATACAACCATAATCCCCGCACCGATAAGAGTCAAAAACTTCGGCCAAACAAATTTATACGCCTGCCCAACTGTTATTTCAGTACCCAAATATAACTCTGAAACGCTTTTAATTAATGCCCCTCTGCACAGGACATGCCCCAGCATTCTTAGAATACTGGTTACAACCATACCAATTCCTCCCATAAAAATCACCAAAGGATTATACTTATCTTCGCCGGTGTTGCTAAAACGTGTTCGACTTCCCTCAGTGTTAATGTTTTCCGGATTCTGTCTTGCATAGCGGCTCGATTGCCTGGAATTAGCCTCATTCCGTGCAGGAACACCTCTCTGCAGGAACGATGTTGAGATTATCATTAGCAGGGTAATTGGCACCTGAATTATTGCTACAATAGTAATAAATCTAATAAAGTTATCCTTGTAAATCTTAAATGTACGGTCAAGGATTCTTCCAATAGACATTGGCTCGAACTCATGTGCCTGCATGATATATCTCCCTAAAATACTTCGCAAAATTCGCTATTTCGTATTTATTGACCTATAAAATATGTTTTATAAAGCAAAAGGTCAAGCATGTTCTTCTTAGGTAGTGAAATCTCATTCGAACGCAAAATCGTACCATCGTAATTACAAACCTCAAAACGTTCATATTTGGTGTGAGTTCTGAATGTTTTATATACCTGCACTGGTCTCTTTCAAATAGCATGTTCCGACATCACCGCTGCTGCAGGGGTCGTAGGTTCGAAACGCTCCCCGCTATTAACACCTGTAGACAAAATCCAGCCCATTTTTCAGTTCAAAATCACAGTCTTGACTGCGTCGCGCCTTTGCCAGGTGCGGTTTCTTGCATCGGTTTGGAAGCAGGTCTTTTAGTTCGAAAAAGATTGACCCCAAACACAAAATCACTTTTTTGCTTTGATTGGCAGCAGCAAAGATACTAAATATTCGCCAAAGTCCATTCAGATTCTTCCTCGTTAAAATACTCTCACGATTCCTGAAGCGAATTCGAATATTTGTCATCGTAGTCGAAGGAAAGGGTACGAACGTTTTATTCAACGACAGCCATGTTGAATTTTGTAAACCTGAAAGACTTGAAGAACTCAATATTTGGAGCAACCCGCCTGATTATTTCAACTTTTCGAATGCTAAAGTCTGCGTTTTAGCAGCGAGGTCAATAAATTTTGGAAAAGTTTGCAGTGATTTGTAGGCATGTGCCGATGTTTATAATAACCGGGAGTTTTGTTTGCAAAGGGAAGTGCAATGCAACTCAAATCTTTAATGCTCACTTCGGTAATTTTGAGCCTAAGTCTGCCCCTACTCACCGAGGCTCCGGAAAAAGGGGCGGTCGAAGTCTACGCTCGGGGCGACTATACCGGCGCGGTTAAGCTGCTGGAGCCGAAGTACCGCAGCGAAAAGATAACCATCCAGGAGCGTATCATCCTGGCGAGGGCTTATCTACATTTAGAGCAGGCCGACGATGCTCTGGCGGTACTGAAATCAGTTCTTAATATCGACCGGGAGAATCCGGAAGCCAACAATCTTGCAGGTAAGGTACTGAATGAGCAGGGCAAACATGAACAAGCTCTGGAATATTTGAAGCAGGCCTGGCGTTTGAAACGGGATTCGGCCACTGCTAGTATACTCGGGGCCTGCTATTATGCGCTGGGGGAATTTACCAAGGCCAAGGTGTATTTGGAAAAGGCACTGAGCGAGGATATTCGCGACCCGAGGAATAGTTTTATTCTTGGCAAGATATGCTTGGAGCGAGGTTTCGGGGCTCTGGCAGAGAAGAATCTCTTGAAGGCGAAGGAGGCAGGGATGGCCTCGGCGGAGTTATACTTTTTGCTGGGCCGAGCATACCTGCTTCAGCGTAAGTATGTTGGTCCGATTCTTGTTCGGCGGCTCTCCGAGCCAGCAAGGGCCAGTGATATTGTGGATGACTATATTGTGCTTGGTGGTATCGAGGGTGCATCCAATCAGTACCGGGTTTGCACTCGGCATTGCGCCCTTTATGAGGGCTACCGTGTGTTGCAGGCGGAGCCGGATAATATTGATGCTCGATATTTGTTGGCGAGGGGATGGCTGGCGGCGGGCAATAAAAATTTGGCGGCGGAGCACCTTTCTGCGCTATTGGAACGAGAGAAAGGCACGCTTCGGGTCGTTGAGCTGCAAATTCAACTGCACCTGGCAAGGAAAGAGTACGAAAGTATAGAGAGAACTCTGGAGGCTGCCGCAAAGGCGGGATTGTTCGATGCTCAAAGGACGGCTGAGTCCTTTTATCAGGCGGCGATGATGCTGCGGGTCGCGGGGAATCGGAAAGAGGCGATACGCCTGCTCTCAAAGGCCGAGAGCTATGCGCCGACTTGGTCACCAATTCTGCGGTCATTGGCTGGGTTGCATCTTGGCCTGGGTCATCGAAGTGAGGCACGAGGATATTACGCCCGGCTGGTGGAACTATTTCCTGATGCTGCCGATATCGACGAGTTGCGGAACAGACTTCGGGTCCTGGAGGAGCAAACGAGGACTGAAAGATGAGAACCAAGAGGTTGATTCAGGTCTTTGTGTTCGTAGTGGGTGCTAGCAGTTATGGTTTCGCGGCAAGGACAGACACAATAGAGCAGCTTAAGGAGCGTGTCGAGGCCAATCCGTCTTCCCAAGAAGCTAAAGAAGCGCTGGCCGAAGCATATTTGAGGCAATGTGAACTGGAAAAGTCGTTGGAACTGTGGCGGGCGATCCTGGCCAGCCAGCCGGAGCATGAACGCGCTCGGTTCGTCGTGTCACGACTTACGATTCAGGCATTGGACCTGGATAGCCACCTCGATGTCATAGAAACACTAATTGGCAAGGGCCAAATCGCAGGTACGGATTCATTACTCGATGCAGCTGCCCAGCGGGCCGCCACCGACAGTCAAAGGGCACGTATTCTGTATCTTAGCGGACAGCTCTATGAGCTAACGAAGAACGAGGCACGGTCACGGGCCAGTTTTGAGGCAGCGGTGAAACTTTATCCAGATACTGAGTGGGGGGCGCGGGCGGCAATAGTCCTGGCGGAGAGCCGTTGGGCAAAGCAGCTGCCTGGTGAAGCGGAGCGTCTGCTTCGCAGCGTGGTGGAGAATGAGAAGCTTGATAATGCTGTGCGGGAGGAGGCGAAGTTCAAGCTGCTGCTGACTAAGTCCGCCGACTGGACGAGTCAAAGGCGAATCGCGGCCCTGCAGCAGCTGCTTTCGGCGGTGTTGGAAACCAGTGCGAAGCGACAAATCCTGGAGAAAATCGTTGATCTTACAGTTCAGGCTCAAGGCAAATGGGTATGTGCAGCAGTAGAGGCGACAGGGGCATTTCTGCAAAACTTACCAGAGGACGAACAGGCCGATGAAATGCTTTCCAAGTTGATGCGGGTGGCCAAGAACAATCAAGAGCCTGAAGTGCTCGATTGTCTGCTGGCGGTCTTGAGTGAAGTGAGGTCAGAAGAAAAGACTTTGTTTCGTAAGGTCAGTCTTATTAGCGTTGAAGCCCTGATAAGGCGAGCGGTTGTCGAAGCTGACGCGAAGGCAATGAGCGGTTTTATAACCAGAGCGAGTGAACGGCTGAGAAAACTTGAAGAAGGACAGCTGCCATGGGAGGAAAAGCAAATCTGGCAGCTTCGCGGCAAATTGTATCTGGTTGAGGCACAAAAGTTGGTTGCCCTGGTTGGCGGGATGGAGGCGCTGCCAGGAATCATGAGGGCAAAGGGTCATTATCTGGCGGGACTGTTGGTCGACCCGAAAGGGTGTTTGGATCAGCTAAAGAAGATTGGGATGATGCTCGAACATGTCCAGGAGTGGGAAGTGGCTTTGGCGCTGTACCGCGAAGTTGCGGACGGGTTCGCCCACACGCCAGAGGGTCGGGATATGCTGCTGAAGGTCGCAGAGCTTTACGAAAAGCATCTGAATTCTCCGATGGCGGCACTGGATGTATATGCCGAATATGCGGCGCGGTATCCGGCAGAGTTTTCGTACAACCAACTTAGCATTGGCCAGCGTCTGCAGCGATTTGGTTATGTGAATGTGCTGGATTTTCAAAAACGGATGGATCTGAAGCCCGATGGGATTGTGGGCCCGCAGACACGGAGTAAACTGGTAGAACTCGAAGAGGGATTTGATATGATAAGTGTCCGAGACGCTGAGGACATGGGTGTTCTGCGTGGCGGGTTTATTCATCCGACCATGTTCCGGACTGCGCGTCAACTTGAGCAGGCTGGACGGCACTACGATGCGATGAAGGCGTATCTACT